>Ga0308396_1000767_pt1 | contig 19275 bp, 18 predicted proteins | sample Hotspr2SamplePe2_FD_202359 | JGI IMG/M metagenome (GOLD analysis project Ga0308396, IMG submission 202359) | Hot spring phototrophic mat microbial communities from Mushroom Spring, Yellowstone National Park, Wyoming, United States - 20050930_Pe2 ... | reverse complement strand
GCGAACGCTCGGTTCTGCAACGGCAGTGCTTGGACCGACCGATTCCAGATATGAGCACGCGCAACCGTGAAGTCTCAGCCTGGGAAGAGCGTCGTCATAAAGCGTGGAGTAAGATCATATGGCACTGTACCACCGCCGATGCCCGCATCAAACGCAGGCGTCTGTATCCGGTTGGAAAAGAACAAAATCTAACCTAACAAGGCACTAGACTCATACGAACCTGGTTTACCAAACCTACCTAAACCACAGCAGGTCTGGAAGGCTGCCTTTCTTCAGCCAATTTTGACGCTTCATCCAAAACCGCCCCGAAGGGTCTTACGTTTTGTTCACGCCCGTTTAGAGAGTCCGTGAACCCACTCCGGCCTCTACTCATCAAACGTAATGCTTCCCGCTCAATATTCTGAGCACCATTCACATCCCTGTCGGCGACGTACCCGCACGCGCAGACAACCGTTCGGTCACGCAACGTCAGGTCCGACTTGATTGCTCCGCACATCGGGCATAGCCGACTGGATGGGAAGAAGCGGTCAACTTCTACCAATATGCCGCCGTACCACTCGGACTTGTAGCGCAACTGCCGTTGAATCTCGCCAAATCCGGCATCGGCGATGGACAGAGCCAGGCGGCGGTTGCGCACCATGCCGGCGACATTCAAATCTTCCACGCCAATAATCCGGTAGGTGCGAGCAATCCTGGTTGTCATGTTGTGCAGGTAGTCCAATCGCTTGTCGGCTATCCGGCGATGGAACCTGACCAGTTTCTTCCTGGTGTGGTTCCAGCGACCGCTTCCCTTTTGTCGGCGAGATAGTTCGCGGTTCAAACGCTTCAGTTTTCTCAGTTTTGAGCGTAGAAGCACTTGGTTTTCGTACCGCATGCCATCTGAGAGAACGGCCAGCGTCGTTATGCCTACGTCTATCCCGACTGACCCTTGCGGATGCTTGTGCTTCGGCGGTTCGACTTCTCCATTGATGGCGGTATACCAATGCCCTCCATGCTCAGAAATAGTGACCGATTTGATTTCACCGTCAAACCTCAACACCTCGGCCATATTGATTGGTTTATCCAACCTTTCCAACTTGAGCCAATGGCCATCAACACGAACCCGTGTCCCGTCCATGCTGAAGGATAATTTCGATCGTTTCTTGGACTTGAACTTGGGATAGCCCTTCTTGGTATCGCCATTCTTGCACCGGCGAAAGAAACTCTTGAATGCGGCATCAAGATTACGAAAGCCAGTGTCTACAGCGCATTTAGAAACGTCCAGTACCCAGGGGAACTGCTCACGTTTGATGGTGTTGAATTGCTTTTTCAAGGTATACGCTGATGGTTTCTCACCAGCGGCATATTGTTTCTGCCACTCAGCCAAACCCCAATTGAAGGCAAATCTTGCCGTTCCGCAAGCCCTGCGCAGGTACTCAGTCTGTTGAGGCGTGGGATTAAGTCTGATTCTATGCGCTCTCTGCATCGGAGCTTTCCTTCCGCCTGCGCCCGCCTCGTGCTCCATATATCCGAGACGAAAAACGTACAATGATCGTCAGCATATCCTCACCCAACTCTTCGTACTCGCTCTTCTCTTCCGCTTCTTCCAGAACTTCTACCCTGTAACCCACGCCATTGAAAAATCGCTCAATGGTTCGGAACCCAAAGCGGGTCACTCTATCCCGATGTTCAACGACAACCTTTTTGATTTCACCCTTGCAAGCCGCGTCTCTGATCGTGAAGAACTGGCGGCGATTGTCGTTTCAACCAGAGGCAATCTCGGAACAGTCGCACACCATGCGATAGCCGCGCTCGCCACAGGCTTCTATCAGCCTTTCATGCTGGCGGGTGAGATTCTCTGCTTGCTTTTGTGGAGATACACGCGCATACAAGGCTCCATCCTTCTCGGTTACCGTAATACCATCCGATATAGACAGGAGCTTTTCAATCTCGGCACGATCATAGCGACGATGCCCGCCAGCAGTACGGTGCTCAGTCAGTTTTCCGTCCTTGAGCCACCGATGCAAGATGGTCTTGGAGAGCCGATACTTCTGCTCGACTTCCGATTGCCTCAACAACATCAGACAGTACCTCGTTTAGCCAAGTTTCATCGTCCTGTTTGTCCGGTACGGATTCAAATGGCGGGTCAACCTCAATTCGTTCACCGTTGACCACCGTTCCCCTTGCCATTCTGGCAATCGATGATCACGCCTCATCAACAGCCCAGGTGTTTGATGAGACGCTTCGTTGCTCGCCACTTCAGCCAACGCCCCTGCTGAACGCCTGATCAAGACTACGAATTTCTGCTATGCAGGTTATCGTTATCCACCGCTTCCCGCACTACTGCGAGACCTGATGAACAACCTGCTCACGCTTACGATCCTTCTCGCTCTTATCGAGCATCAACAACACTGCGGTAATTAAATACGGCGGCATACTAGCGTTAAAATATGAACCGGCGCTGATATTTACCAACAAAAAGAGCGCCAGCGCTGCGCTCTGTCGCACGCCAATACCGGTCAGCATACTGAACGCTACAATAACCTGCCCAATCGTCAACACCCAGGCAATTGGCCGATAGAACGGGATTGCGAAGGAACGTAGATAGGCGGCGCTAAAACTGTTTGGATCGATTTCAGACAAACGCTGCTCGAAATGCTCACGCAACACAGATGAGGTCATCCAGCGTCGGGTAATTTTGTGGTAGGCGCCATAAGCAAACGTCGCTCCAAAGATGTACCGCAATACCAGGAGTACGATGCGCCTCGCTCTTTGCCATGGAATTGTTCGTTTCATGACTAACCTCCGTGCAGGCTTGATTGCAGACACAGTATAACACTTTTTAGCAAAAAAAGTGTTTATATGTCACAACAAGGAAACTAAAAATTTGATGAGAAAGCCGCAAATTCCGCTGGTCATCCGGTATGATAATAAATGGAAGGGTCTCGTATGCCTTACGTGCAAAGAGGACAATGATGACAATGCGACAGATTGTACTCGCTTTCGGTATCCTGATAGTACTGATCATCGGCGGACTCCTATTCTATGTTTTCCGTCCACCGGAGGCGGCAAGTGGGCCATTGGAAGCTGTGCCACTCGCGTTGCCAACGAGGAATCCAACCACCGTACCCACTCGCGACATAAACACATCAGTCACAACCGCAACCGCTGTTCCATCTACTCCTATGCCAGAGCCTGCCGGTGTAACCCAACAACCCGCTTCAACTGGACCAGAATTACAACTCTTTGCCATTGATCAGAGCCGCTCTGAAGCACGTTTCCTGATCGATGAGGTTTTGCGCGGTAGACCGGTGACCGTTGTTGGGGTTACGAGTCAGGTCGCCGGTCAGATTGCACTCGACCCTGATAACCCGCAAGCTGCTCAGGTTGGGGTTATACAAATCAACGCCCGTACTCTGATGACCGACAACGAATTTCGTAATCGCGCCATTAAGAATGCTATCTTGCGCACCAATCAGTTTGAACTGATTACCTTTACACCACGGCTGATCAGCGGCTTGCCTGAATCGGTAACTATCGGCGTACCGTTTGAATTTACGATTGAAGGTGACTTGACGATCACCGACGTAACCCGACCGGTAACCTTTACTGTAACCGTGACCCCGATCAGTCAGACAGAGATCAGCGGGCTGGCGAAAACCACGGTGCTCTACCGCGATTTTAACCTGACAATTCCCGATTCGCCCTCAGTAGATACGGTTGCCGACGAGGTACGCTTGGAACTGGAATTCGTGGCAACCCTTGTCGGGTAGATTGACGGACAATGCGGCAATCGCTATAATGACGCGAGTCTTATCCGACATTACCTCAGGAGTCAACTATGAGTGTGCAGAGTACCCGCGGTCGCCGCGTAAAAGCTGCCAAACAGAACAACTTGCTCTATCTATACATTGCCGTCGGTGTTGTTGCGATGGTTGCCGTCGTCGGCCTTGTCATCTTTCTCAATCGCAACTCTAATGAGGTCAAAGCGCCAATGGCGCCAGTCGGACGCACAGCAGAGGGCTTCTATTACAAAGGCAATCCCGACGCTGCGGTAAAAGTGATTGCCTTTGAGGATTTTCAGTGTCCAGGATGTGCGTATTTCTCGCGCAATCTGGCGCCAATTCTTGAACGTGATTATATTAACACCGGTCGGGTACAGTTTATCTTCCATGAATTGCCACTCACCAACATCCATCCCAACGCCGTTGCAGCGGCGGAAGCAGCACGATGTGCCGGTGATCAAGGCAAGTTCTGGGAGATGCACGATCAGCTTTTCAACAATCAGAGCCTCTGGGCGCAACTGAGTTCACCCCTTAATACATTCAGCGGCTATGCCGGCATCATCGGCATTAACCGGACAACATTTGAGGCATGTATGCAGGCCGGAACGCACCGTGAGGCAATCCTGACCGCAGCCAAAGATGCGGCTGCCCTTGGCGTGCAGGCAACACCATCGTTTAGTGTGAACGGTCAGCTTGTTGATTCGAATCGGTTGTTCACTGCCATTGATGCAGCTTTGCGGGCAGCAGGGCGCTAAACATTCCCGCCACTGACGCAAACCAGGTTAGACGCCGATGGGCATCATAGGGTGCATTCAGCAATTGTCAGGGTGCATGGGCGGGATACGACCGTAGGAGGGGCAAGGCAGTGCGCTTTGTCCCCTTGCCCTTCGCACAGGCGAGAGCCAAAGACCCATGCTTTCGGAAAACGACGCGGTTTAGAGGTGGTGAGTATGTACATAATGTTCATCGGCATATCAAACATGATAAAAAATTGACAAATCTGACAATTTTTATATCGCAGCAGCTAAGTCTTGACGCGCTGCTACGACCAACCTATAATAGGTCGGATTTTTCGATATTACATTGAGGAGCACTCGACCGTGCAAAATCGTAATCTTTTATCGCTTCTGCTCATTATTAGTGCTACCGGACTGGCATTGGCCGTGAACTTTGCCCCGAACAATATCTTCTTGGGCCGCGATGTCAGCATCCGTCTTGGCCTCGATCTCCAAGGTGGCATACAGGTGTTGCTACGCTCAGCCGATCCCGATGCAACAGCCGACGAGATTGCCACTGCTGCTCGTGTGATTGAGCAGCGGGTTAATGCACTCGGTGTCGGCGAAACGGTTGTGCAGCAGGCTGGAAACAACCGGATCATTGTCGAGTTGCCGGGGGTTGCCAATCCCGAACAGGCAATTGAAACATTACGTGGGACTGGTCGGTTGGAATTTATCGACTCACAAGGTCAATATTTGGCTGAGGGTACCATCGTGCGCACCTCGAGTAGTCCGAATCCTCCCCAGTTAGCCGAGAGCGATACCGTTACCGATGTAACGAGCCTCGGCCCAATTTATCAGAGCATTACCGATGGCGCCGATCTCGATACCAGCGCCGTACAACCCACCTTTTCGCAGGGTGGTGCACTTGGTAGCCGACCGGCTGTCTCGTTTGCCTTCCGTGGCGAATCAGCAAGACGGTTAGCTTCATTTACTGCCGCAAATGTTGGGCGGCCAATGTGTATTGTGCTTGATAATGTGGTTGTCAGTTGTCCGGTGATTAACGCCGCGTTAACCGATGGTTCTGGAATTATTGAAGTAAGTACGGAAGCTGATCGTAATCGTATCTTCAATCAGTTGAAGTACGGTGCTCTGCCGGTTCCACTCGTGATCGAGACGAGCCGAACGGTGACGGCGACCCTGGGGCGAGAGAGTGTAGCAGCCAGTATTACAGCCGGAGTTGTTGGTCTGGCGGTGGTCGCAGCCTTTATGATTTTATTCTATCGGGGACCCGGCGTCGTTGCAACGGTTGCACTGATCATCTACACGATCATCAGTTTCGCGATTTACCGTCTGATCCCAATCACACTGACCCTGCCCGGTATTGCCGGCTTTATCCTCTCAATTGGTCTCGCCGTTGATGCCAATGTATTGATCTTTGCCCGCTTGCGCGAAGAGTACCGCCGTGGACGTGATATTCGCAGTGCACTCGAATTAGGTTTCGTTGAATCCTGGCCAGCCATCCGCGACTCAAGCGTTTCAACCTTGATCACGAGTATTGTGCTGTTTATGTTCGGCAACAGCTTCGGTGTCAGTTTGATCAAAGGCTTTGCGCTTACACTTGGTCTCGGCATTGTGATCAGTCTGTTCACTGCTGTTGTTGTCTCACGAACATTTCTACGTCTGCTCCTGCCGTTGTTTAGCGATGAACGTGCCTGGTGGTTTGGCGTGGATCGCCGTTCAGCAACACCAACTGCGCAGGCTGTCTCGTAGGTATTCAACGACATCGTTCACCTGTGATCGTGAATGGGAGTAACACCTGTATGGAACATCTTGTCCGCCGTCGCTATTGGTGGTTTACGTTTTCAATCCTGGTGATCTTGCCGGGCTTATATATGCTCTTCTTGCATCCTTTAGTCACTACCGGGCGATTTACTATCGGCCTGCGTCCAAGCATTGACTTTGCCGGTGGTGCATTGTGGGAATTGCGTTTTCCTGAGACCGCGCCTGAGCGTTTGAGCACTGATCGGATCGCAGCAGCGTTTGCCGCAGCGGGCTTCGAGAATGCACTGGTTCAGCTCAGCCCAACCCAAATTGACGGGAAAGCAGTAGCAGCCGCATTAGTACGCACCCGTCCACTTAGCGAGTCGGATCCCAACACCGAAATTGATGCCGTGATGAAGGCACTCTCTACCGAATTTGGCAACGTTAGTCGGGAACGACTGGAAAGTGTTGGACCAACCGTCAGTGCCGAATCAACCCGCAGTGCGATTATTGCCGTGCTCGGCGCGTCACTAATTATCTTGCTCTACCTGACTTGGGCCTTCCGCAAGGCACCGCACCCTGTCCGCTACGGCGTATGTGCCATTATCGCGATGCTGCACGACGTATTGGTAGTACTTGGGATTGCTGCCATTTTAGGCGCAACCATCGGCTTAGAGGTCGATGCGCTCTTCCTGACCGCTTTGCTAACAACCCTTAGCTTTTCGGTACACGATACCATTGTTGTGTTCGACCGCATTCGTGAGAACCTGCTGAATCGGCATCCGGCTGAAACCTTCGATGATATTGTCAACCATAGTCTGGTGCAGACTCTCCCACGGTCGATCAACACTCAGCTTACCACCTTCTTTACACTTACTGCCCTCTTGTTGTTTGGTGGTGATACTATCCGGAACTTTGTCTTGATGCTGCTCATCGGCCTCATCAGCGGGACCTACTCATCAATCTTCAATGCGGCTCAGCTTTTGGTCGTGTGGGAACATCGAGAATGGCGTCATTGGTTTAAGCGCGGTCGGCGCGATGAGACGGCTCCGGCAATGTAACCTGATCAATCAGGTCAAACCAGGTCACTGAAACCGTTAACACTGCCTGCCGTATCAACATCACAATTTGCTGTAAACCGGTACTCGTGATATAATCGCTCACAACGTTCGTATGCGGCGCCATAGTGCGTCGGCGAACTTCAGATGCTCATCGAGATGGGCTGAGGGACTGGCCCGATGACGCCCGGCAACCCCCTGCGGGGAAGGTGCCAAATCCAGCGGCAATTGCCGAAAGATGAGAGGAACGAAGTTTATCGGAGCCTCTCGCCGTGCGAGTGGCTCCATCTTAATTACGACGCCTATGGAACTCCGCACTGTCTGGTGGGAAGACAACGCCGTTTGTCTGATCGATCAGCGTAAATTACCGCACATTGTTGAAGTCGTGCGCTGCACCGACCTGGATGCAGTGGCCTTTGCCATTCGGAGCATGCAGGTACGCGGTGCACCGGCAATCGGCTGCACTGCTGCCTATGGGATGGCTTTGGTTGCCCAGCGTAGCAATGCGAATACGCCTGCTGCGTTGCTGACCGAATTAGAACAGGCTAAACGCACCCTTGATGCCCAGCGACCAACCGCTGTTAATCTAGCCTGGGCAACCAGCCGGATGGTGCGCCAGGCTCATGCGCTGTTGAACGAAGATGTCACCATGATGAAGACAGCGCTTCTGGCGGAGGCCGAAGCGATCTTTGCCGAGGATCTGGCAATGTGCCATGCCATCGGCGATCATGGCGCACCACTGATTCCACCACGCGGACATGTTCTCACTCATTGCAACGCCGGTGGCCTGGCTACCGCTGGTTATGGCACAGCCCTCGCCCCAATCCGCACGGCATTTGCGCAGGGTCGCCCTATTCACGTCTTTGTCGATGAGACGCGGCCCTTCTTGCAAGGAGCACGCCTGACAGCCTGGGAATTGCTCCAAGCCGGGATTCCCCAAACGTTGATTACCGACAATATGGCTGCCTTTATGATGCAGCGTGGTCAGGTAGACTGTGTGATTGTCGGCGCCGACCGAATTGCTGCCAACGGTGATGTCGCAAATAAAATTGGCACGTATGGATTAGCGATTCTTGCCCATTATCATAATATTCCGTTTTACGTCGCTGCACCTTCCTCCACCATCGATCTCGCTACTGCCAGCGGCGCCGATATTCCCATCGAAGAGCGTGATCCCGATGAAGTAACCCATATCGCTGGCGTCGCGATCGCTCCTCGTGGTGTTCCAGCCGCGCACCCAGCGTTCGATGTCACGCCCCACGAATTGATTACGGCTATTATTACTGAACGGGGCATTGTGCGTCCACCATTCCTGGCCGCACTGCGTCAGCTTGAGAGTAAGCAATGAGTGGGTTGGGTTCGCTTGTGCCGGCTTGTCAGCCACTCTTACGCGGTGGTCTTCCCCACACGAATCCGGGCGTGGTAGCCCAGTTCATTTGCCGGTACCTGCCACAGACGCCAGCCTGTCCGTTACCACCGCCGCGAACATTGGCCGATACGCCATTTGCGCTGGCAGCACAAGGGTTGCCAGGCCTTCAGATCGATGTCGAACGTGACCGGCTGACGGTCGAACAGGAAACTCTGGAGCGTGAGGCCAACCGGGTTAGTCTGGCCTACCTGCGCAGTGAGGCCCAATTTGCAGCGCTGAGCGGCCCGGCTGTGACGGTGTTGGACGAGCTGTTACGCCGCTTAAATGCCGAAGAACGGCAACCGCTTGTGTTGAAGTACGAAACGATTGGTCCGGTTAGTCTGAGTCTGGCGCTGACCGATGACCAAGAACGCCCGCTGGCCTATGAACCGGCATGGCGAGAGGTGTTACTCCAACTTTGTAGTTTACGAGTATGGTGGCATCACCAGCAGTTGCAGGGCTACGCCTCTCATCGGCTGGCAATGATTGAGGAACCCTTCCTTGATGCACTCTTGACTCCACTGTGTCCACTGACCTGGGAAGAGGGACTTGATCTGCTCAGTCGGTTTCTCGCCGATCTCCCTGCTCATTGTGGTCTGTTTCTGAGAGGTCGTGTACACTGGTCAGAACTTTTGCACCTGCCGGTGGATGTGATAGGCTTTCATGTGATCGAACAAATCGATCTCCTCCTGCACACTGCAACAGAGCTGGCCGAGTTTTTGACCGATGGTGGCTGTCTGGCTTGGGGAATCGTCCCAACTGAACCCAGAGTGCTGAACAGTGTCCAGGCTGCCGGGCTGTGCGATCAGGTTGTGCAGGCAATGCAACGGGTTGCAGCAGCTACTGGCCTGCCGATGACCTTGGTCCAACAGCAATCATTCCTCTCATTTACTGGCAGTTTAAGCTATATGAGTCCTGATCATGCCGAGCGAGCATTAGACCTTTGTCTCGAAACAGTACAGTTACTTCAACAGAATCTGGATTCGAGGACTACTTAGATAGGGCCTAACCTGTTGATTGCAGGCCAGGCAAGGAGAAAACACCGTGAAAATCGTGGTTACCGGTTCACTTGCATTTGATTACATTATGGATTTTCCTGGCTATTTTAAAGATTTTATGCTCACCGACAAAGCGCATATCATTTCAGTCAGTTTTCTGGTAGACTCGATGCGTAAATTGCGCGGTGGGGTGGCCGGGAATATCGCCTACAATCTCGCTCTGCTCGGTGAACGGCCCTTGATTGTTGGAGCAGCCGGTCACGATTTTGACGGATACCGGGCAATGCTCGAAGCATGTGGAGTTGATACCAGTGGAATTATGATCGTCGAGCACGAGTTTACTTCCTCGTGCTTTATTAATACCGATCAGGCAAATAACCAGATCGTTGCGTTCTATGCCGGAGCAATGGGGCACGATCATCACAATTCTCTTCTACATCGTGGTTTGACAGCCAACGATCTCGTGTTAATCTCGCCTACCAGTCCAGAGGCAATGCGCCGCTTCGCACTTGAGTGTCAGCAGATGGGTGTCCCCTATATCTTCGACCCCGGAAAGCAGACGCCGCGTCTTGATGCCGATCTACTGATGATTGGCATAAAAGGGGCACGTCTTTTGATCAGCAATGATTACGAGTTCGGGATGATGGCAAAGTGCCTCGGTATCAGTGAAGCGGAATTGATTGCCCAGGCTCCGATCACGGTTGTGACTCGCGGTAGCGAAGGATCACAGATATACGTTGCCGGTCAACTTGCTGCCACAATTCCAATCGCGCCGGTAAAAGAAGTACGCGATCCAACCGGCGCCGGTGATGCGTATTTGGCCGGTATTGCCTTTGGTCTGGCCCGGCAGTTACCGCTCGAAATCACCGGACGGATTGCGGCTCTTTGTGCAGCGTATGCAATTGAGGAGCGGGGTTGCCAGGAGCATCGTTTTACCTTGCAAGAATTCGCTCATCGCTACCGAACTGCGTTCGGTCACGATCTACCACTCGCCGCACTGTCACTTCAGGAGGCTGCATGAGGTGGGGTATCTTGAGCGCCGGTCGCATTGCCCGTCGCTTCGCCAACGCACTGGCTCATTCGTCAACAGAGCAGATTGTTGCCATTGCGGCACGCGATGCTGATCGTGCTGCTGCTTTCGCTAGCGAATTCGGCATTTCCCGTGCCTACGGTGATTACGCTGCATTACTCAACGATCCTGAAGTGGAGGCTGTTTACAACGCTCTACCGAATAGTCTGCACGCTCAATGGTCAATTGCCGCTTTGCAGGCCGGTAAACATGTCTTATGCGAAAAGCCAATGGCAACTTCCCTCGCCGATGGTCTGGCAATGGTAGCCGCTGCGCAGGCCAATCGTCGGCTCTTGATGGAAGCATTTATGTATCGCTTCCATCCCCAAACGATCACCGTCCAACAATTGTTGGCCGATGGTGTTATTGGGGAAGTGAAACAGGTGCGAGGGAGTTTTGCCTTTCTGCTTGATGATGCCACAAATATCCGCCTGAATGCTGAATTGGGTGGCGGTGCTCTGTACGATATAGGTTGCTATCCGCTGAGTTATGCACGAATGGCGTTTGGCGTTTGCCCACAGCAAGCTACGGCCTTCGTTGCCGGTGAAACGGTTGACCTGAGTGTGAGCGGCCTGCTCCGCTTTGCTGCCGATCATGGTGCAGTGGTGACGTGTAGTTTCCAGAACGCATGGAATCAGCGGGTGGAGATCATCGGTGATGCCGGTTGGATTCACCTTGACCGTCCGTTTAACCCGACCCCCGATCTGGCAACCACGGTTACGGTTGCGCGTGGTCGCAGGCATGTATTAGTAGAAACATTGACGATCCCGCCAGCCGATCAATTTCGCCTCGAAGCAGAAGGGTTCGCTGCTCTAGCAAACAGTACAGTCCCCATTCCTTCGGTCGGTGCGATGCCGTTAACCGAATCACTCGATAACCTGGCTACAATGGAAGCGCTACTGACGAGCGCTGTTACTGCATCTCATACGGTGATCCACAAGCCGACGATCACGCCGGAATGGCCGGTGGGAATGTCGCTTGTTCATTAGAAAAAGGAGAGAATACCCGCTATGACCGTAAGCTACGACATCAAAGATATTAACCTGGCCGAACAGGGTCGCAAGCGGATCGAATGGGCAGAAAAGGAGATGCCAGTTCTGCGCTTGATCCGCGAACGGTTTGCGCGCGAACGGCCCCTGGCCGGCTTGCGCATCAGCGCCTGTCTGCACGTAACCACTGAAACTGCCAATCTGATGCGTACCCTGGCTGCCGGCGGAGCCGATGTCGTTCTGGTTGCATCCAATCCGCTCAGCACACAGGATGACGTGGCCGCCGCATTAGTAGCCTACGAAGAGATTCCGGTCTTTGCGATCAAAGGCGAGAGCAACGACGTGTACTACCGCCACATCCGGGCGGCACTCGATCACAATCCACAACTGACGATGGACGACGGCGCCGATCTCGTGACCGGTGTACTAAAAGATCGGCCTGATCTGATTCCTCACATGGTTGGTAGTACTGAAGAGACAACGACCGGTGTTATTCGGCTGAAGGCCATGGCACGCGAGGGTGTTCTTCCCTTTCCGGTGATCGCCGTAAACGATAGCGATACCAAGCACATGTTTGATAATCGCTACGGCACGGGCCAGAGCACGCTCGATGGCATCATCCGCGCTACCAATATCTTGCTCGCCGGAAAGACGTTCGTTGTGGCCGGCTACGGTTGGTGCTCACGGGGAATCGCCGAACGCGCACGTGGCCTGGGCGCAAACGTTATTGTTACCGAGATTGATCCGGTGAAGGCCCTGGAAGCGGTTATGGATGGATTCCGCGTGATGCCGATGGAAGAGGCAGCGCGACAGGCTGATTTCATCGTTACCGCAACCGGAAACAAACACGTGATCGATAGCAACGCCTTCGCCGTTATGAAAGACGGCTGTGTGATCGCGAATAGTGGTCACTTCAACGTCGAAATCAACATCCCGGCGCTAGAGGCAATGAGTGTTGAGAAACGTCAGCCACGTGCGTTCGTCGAGCAATACATTCTGCGCGATGGACGAGCGATCAACTTGCTTGGCGAAGGCCGTCTAATCAATCTGGCCAGCGCCGAAGGGCATCCGAGCGCGGTTATGGATATGAGTTTTGCCAATCAGGCACTGGCCAGCGAATTCCTGCTGCGTAATCGTGGAAAATTGCCGGTTGGCGTGCATGCACTGCCAAAAGAGTTGGATCGCGAGATCGCGTCGCTGAAACTGGCCGCGATGGGAATCCGCATCGATACACTGACCCCTGAACAGGAAGCGTATCTCAACTCGTGGCAAGAAGGTACGTAGTACTCACGTAGCAGGTGGCGTGAAACGTTTGATCATCACGCCACCTGTCCATGCTCACAGGTGCGGAGCCAACGGCGTATCAACGATTTACGAACCGATTTGGGCAAGTTTTAGACAATGACAGAGGTTGACTATGTCAAGCACCTTCATGAACTCGCCGCGCTTCTACTTCACCAGCGAAAGTGTGAGCGAAGGCCACCCTGACAAAATGTGCGATCAGATCAGTGACGCTATTCTTGATGCCTTTCTGAGCCACGATCCGAAGGCACGAGTTGCAGTAGAGACGGCGACAACGACGGGTTTGATCGTGGTATTAGGTGAAGTAACTTACGAACGTGGTTACATCCCAATTGAGGAGATCGTCCGACGCACGGTTAAAGAGATCGGTTACACCAGCGCCGACTATGGATTTGATGCAGATACATGCGGTGTGATGGTTGCGATCCATGGCCAATCTCCTGACATCGCCATGGGGGTCGATAAAGCGCTCGAAGCTAAGATCGGAGCAATGAACGATGATGTCGAAGCAGTCGGTGCTGGCGATCAAGGCATGATGTTCGGATTTGCCTGTGATGAAACCCCCGAACTCATGCCGGCCAGTATCGCGCTGGCCCATCGCCTGATCCGGCGTCTCGAACGAGTACGTAAAGACGGCACACTGCCGTATCTGCGGCCTGATGCAAAGTCGCAGGTTACTGTCGAGTACAGCTATGGCAAACCGGTGCGCGTCGACACTGTTCTGATCAGTAGTCAGCACGCACCGGATGTGACACAAGAGCAAATTCGCGCCGATCTGATTGAGCACGTGATCAAGACCGAGATTCCTGAGAACTGGCTTGACGCACAAACCAAGATATTCATTAATCCGACCGGACGGTTTGTGATCGGTGGGCCAATGGGTGATAGTGGTCTGACCGGACGCAAGATTATCGTTGATACTTACGGTGGGGTTGCCCGTCACGGTGGTGGTGCATTCAGCGGGAAAGACCCATCAAAGGTCGACCGTAGTGCGGCCTACGCCTGCCGCTGGGTGGCAAAGAACATTGTTGCTGCCGGTCTTGCCCGTCGGGTCGAGCTGCAAGTCAGCTACGCTATTGGCGTTGCCCGTCCATTGTCACTTAGCGTCGAGACCTTTGGCACCGCTACCGTACCAGATGAGGTCATTCTGAAAGCGGTGAACGAGGTGTTTGATCTTCGTCCAGGTGCCATCATTCGCGATCTCGACTTGCGTCGTCCGATTTACCGTAAGACGGCAGCCGGTGGTCATTTTGGCCGTACTGATATTGATCTGCCCTGGGAGCGTACCAATCGGGTGGAAGAGCTGCGTCGTGCCGCCGGTTTATAATGGGGATGAGACGATCCAGCGCATAGGGGCGGGACATAAACCCGCCCCTATTAATGTGCTATAAACTACATCTTGAACTCATGCCCAGTAATCGATACTATTACAGAGCATTACGTTCACACATCTGACCTTCTAGACACTGGAGCTAACGATATGCGACGGGTTGTGCACGTTTTCGCTGACTATGCTCTACTCACCATTGGTGCTTTGCTAAGCGCAACGGCGGTGCGCTTTTTCCTAGTACCTAATCAAGTCGTGACTGGCGGTATCACGGGTGTTGCCCAACTACTAAACACTTTTTTCGGCACACCGGTCGGCATCGTTGTACTTATTTTGAACATTCCACTCTTGATCGCGGGCTGGCGCTATTTGGGAGGGACTGTCTTTGGCATCCGAACCTTCTACACCGTCACAGTGATGTCACTCGCCATTGATGCTCTGGCATCATTCGCCCGGCCAATCACTAACGACCCGCTTCTCTATAGTCTATACGGCGGGGTCATTGACGGAGTCGGGATCGGGCTGGTTTTGCGGGCACGCGGGACGACCGGCGGCAGTGATATTCTGGCGCGCCTGATCGAACGGCGCTTTGGCGTACAACCCGGACGTAGTCTGCTCGGTTTCGATACGCTGGTCTTTACCGCAGCACTCTTTAGCTACGGCCCCGAGAAGATCATGTATGCGCTTCTGGTAGCATTTACCGCGAGTCGAGCAATCGATACCGTGTTGGCAGCCGGGAAGGGAGCACGTCAAGCCCTGATTATTACTTCGTCACCCGATCCGATCCGGCAGGCTGTCTTGCACCAGCTTGGACGAGGGATCACCCAACTCGAAGCCATCGGTGGTTATACCGGAGCCACACGAGCCGTGCTGCTCTGCGCAGTTGCTCGAACTGAAATCGGTGCATTGAAAAACCTGGTCAATACGATTGACCCCGCGGCATTTGTGATTATCGGTGAGGTTGAAGAGGTTCTGGGTGAGGGGTTTAGTCGATCAACGTAAGTTCAGCAACAACCAGCTATCGTAGGGCGGGCCAGAAACCCGCCCCTCCTATTCATAAAGCTGCCCGTTCCATCATCGCCGCTATGGCGGTGGCAAGGAGTGACATCTGACCACCCCCGCCTTGTGCCATGCGGGCATGACCACCACCACGTCCACCCAGCACTTTCATTCCTACTGCCAGAATTTCACGAGCATCGACAGCAGTATCACTGGCACAAGCCACTACTACCTGAGCGCGTTCGGTGCCGCCGGCAACAATGGCAATGCCACCCGGCAGTTCCGCGATGAAGCCGGCAATGGTACGTAGCCGTTCAAGGTCAGCATCGGGCAGCGTCGCTGTTACCACGCGCCGTCCATTGACAGGTGGTGTCTGAGCATACCACTGCGCAGCCCGTAACGCATCAAGTTCACGACGAGTTTGGGTCAATTCGCGTTGTAGCCCTTGGAGTGTCTCTTGTAGACGACTGACTGCCGCCGGTAATTCAGCCCATCCCACACTCAGAGCCGACGCGGCAGACCGGATCGCTCGATCGCGCTCGTGCAGAGCAGTGATCACCCGTCCACCACATAGAAATTCAACTCTGGTCATGCCACGTTGCCGTGACCAACCTGTCACAACAATCGCCCCAACCTCACCAGTGCGCGCCGGGTGTGTTCCGCCACAAGCCGAATGGTCGATGTTACCAATGCTAACGACACGCACAGAGTCACTGACCGTCGGCGGTTTGCGTAGTGGAATCTGTGTCAGCTCAGTCGGGCTAACGAAGCGAGCATAGATGGGCAGATTAGCCCAGACAGCTTGATTGGCCCAGGCTTCGGCAGCCTGAACCTGATCTTCATTCAGGTTGGTGACATCGAGATCGATGGTAACGCTCCGCTCGCTCAGATGGAATGAAACCGTTACTGCCTGACACGTGGCAATAAATGCCGCCGTCAAAATATGTTGCCCACAGTGTTGCTGCATATGATCGAAGCGGCGTGCCCAGTTGATCTGACCGGTAACAGTTGTACCAAGAGCGGGGAGCGGTTCACTTGCAGAGAGAATATGCCAGACAACGCCGTTATCACTCTGCACATCAATAACTGACCAACGATGGTCAGATGCTGGAGCGACTTCCAGCCAACCCTGATCGGACGGCTGACCACCACCTGCCGGATAAAAGGCACTGCGATCAAGTGCGATAGCCGGTCGGCCAGCATGCTCGGCGATGGCAATCACCTGTGCGGTAAACGTGGTCAAGTAAGGATCATCGTAGTAAAGGCGAGTGGTTGCATCCATAGGTGAATATCGGTCGATAAGCGTAAGTCTTAGTTAAACACCTTAACCGGTCGCCAGTACGCACCGTCACGGTGGAGTAATGCAATAAGTTTGCCGGTGGGATCGTGGGCCCGCGCCCGCGTTGCGTCGAGGTTGCCAGCCGGAATAGCCATCCCGTTGCGTACTCTGCTCGCTTCCGCTGCGCTGAGTTGGAGCAGAGGCCAATCTGATAATACAATGTCAGGCGGAACGAGATGTCTGATCACCAATGCACGATCGGTCAACTCTGCAAGTGGAATGGCCTGTTCGAGCCGAAATGGTCCCACGAAAGTACGCTGCAACGCCGCGAGATGTCCACCACAACCCAGCGCGGTTCCAATATCGCGAGCCAGCGCACGAATGTAGACTCCTTTACCACATTCCACTGCGATTACGAGATCAGGTGGATTGTACGACACGAGCGTAAGCTGATCAATGCGTACCGGTCGCGCCGCTAACGTGATCTCAGCACCGGCCCGAGCTAAGGTGTATGCCCGCTGTCCGTCTACGTGGAGCGCCGAAAAGACCGGTGGTTGTTGAACAATCGTGCCACGGAATTGGGCCAACACGGCCTCAAGCTCGGCGACGGTGATGTCCGGTACCGGTCTGGTGACCATTGGCTCACCTTCACGATCATCGGTAGTCGTTTGCACGCCCAGCCGCACCACACCAAGGTACCCTTTCCTGGCATCGACCAACTGATCGATCAGGCGCGTCGCACTGCTAAGGGCAATCGGAAGCACACCTGTTGCCGATGGATCGAGTGTGCCGGCATGACCAACCTTCACCGTTTTGCCGACCAGTCGCCGGATGTGCGCTACTACATCGTGCGACGTGAAACCTGCGGGCTTATCGATAACCAGAAATCCAACCAACTCCGTCATAGATTGCTCTGCACAGCCTGGCGTAATACCGGTAAGACTTCAGCTACTGCTGCTTCGAGACTCATCGCCAGCGTTGCCCCTGCCGCCTGACGATGACCACCCCCTCCCCAGCGTTGAGCAACGGCGGCGACATCAATACTGGGAACCGAACGCAGACTAATCTTTACCGTACCATCGGGGCGTTCGCGAAAGAGCACACAGGCCCGCATCCCGGCCACTCGCTGCAAACGGGAGATTGTATCATCCGTTGCCGACTCATCGGCTTGTGCTGCACGTAACATCTCTTGCGAAACGATCGTCCAGAAGATACCATCTTCATGCTGCAACTGCGACATCGCCATACCGGTTAAGCGCAATGTCGAAGGCGGGATCGAGAAAAAAACGGCATCGACCACACGCTGCTTATCGGCACCTGCTTCGAGCAGCGCAGCCGCACGGCGGAATGTCGCCGGCGCTACACTTGGAATTTGAAATCCCTGCGTATCGGTAAGGATGCCCAGATACAAACAGGTTGCCGCTGCAGGCGAAACAGGCCAGGCGAGAGCGGTGAACAGATCAAATAACACCTCTGCACACGCAGCAGCTTGTGGCTGGATGACACTCACCGCACCGCCGCCATCATTTGTTGCGTGGTGATCGACGATAATGAGCGGTTTGGAACGGAGGAACGCCTCATGCTCATCATAAATCAAGCCGGCACGTGAGAGATGAGCTACATCGACCATCCAAATCAGATCACACTCCGGAAGTGGTGAACCTGACTGGTAAACCTGAAGATCGGCAAAGCCGGGTAAGACCGTACAATAATCAATTGGCGCAGAGGGAGCCAGAGCGATAACATCTTTGCCAAGTTCACGCAACACATGCACGGTAGCCAGCATTGACCCGATGGCGTCACCATCTGGGTTAACATGGCTCAAGACAAGAATCCGTTGCGCCTGGGCCACTATGCTGCGGATCGGTTCAACCGCTTGCAGAGGCTGAGTCAAAATCATAGTCCTCCTGTCGCAATGGGAGCGGCTGGCAGCACAATTCGATAGACAGAATGACCAGCGCGCTTCTTTATCTCTTTGAGACGTAGATTATGTCGCGGGCCAAGACGAGGGATCAGATGATTGAGACCGCTTACGACGACAAACCAGTATTCCCCACCAGGTCGCAGATGACGTAATGGTGCCAGAACAAATTCGTGTTCGATGGCGTAGTCGCCGATTTTAGCCGGAATGTTCGAGACGATCAAGTCGTAAGGGCCAGGAGGGGCATCGCTCAGGCCAACGCTCCCAAGGACTGTAACATTCGATGTTGCGTTCAGAACTGCATTGTGGCGAGCGTATCGTACTGCCAGCAGATCTTTATCAACCAGCGTCACTTCCGCTTGCGGAAAACGACGGGCCAGGCAGATGCCGATCACACCACAGCCACAACCGAGATCGAGAATCCGCTGTGGATCAGGCGATGACGGTTCAATCAGACGCAAAAGGAGATCGGTACCTTCATCGATCTGAAACGATGAAAAGATCGTATGCCCAACATCGAATAGAAACTGCTGACCGCGCAGTGTATACGTAATCCGCTTCTTGTAATACGGATCGAAGGGAGCGTCATTGCTGTTCATCATCAATCTTTGGTGGATTGATCAGCCGTTCTTGCTGAATTGCACGGAACACTTCATCAATATGCATGGTGTAATCGAGCGA
>Ga0308396_1000758_pt1 | contig 19401 bp, 14 predicted proteins | sample Hotspr2SamplePe2_FD_202359 | JGI IMG/M metagenome (GOLD analysis project Ga0308396, IMG submission 202359) | Hot spring phototrophic mat microbial communities from Mushroom Spring, Yellowstone National Park, Wyoming, United States - 20050930_Pe2 ... | reverse complement strand
AACCTTTTTCATTTGAGATTCCTGCTTCGTCGTACTATGGATTTCAGGTAGCTATTGAGTACCACTTATTTCGATGAAGCAGGAATCTTAATCGTAAAATATTGAGCAGTCCGTGATCAAGTATCTCGGTTCAAAGCGCGCCCTTCTCACTTGGATTTTGCAAGTAGTAGATAGACTCACAGAAGTAGATTCATTGCAAACGGTTTTAGACCCTTTTTCAGGCAGTGCTCGTGTAGCACACGCTCTCAAATCAAAAGGTTTTCAGATTATCGCAGGGGATTATGCTCACTATGCTTATATCTTAGCTAAGGCTCTTGTAGAAAGTGATGCAAGAGTGTATTCGCCAGAACGTATCAAGCCCATTTTGGATCATCTTAACAACCTTCCAGGTGAAGAAGGTTGGTTTACAGAAACCTATGCTTACAAGGCACGCTTTTTTCAGCCGTTTAATGCTGCTCGTATAGAACGTATCCGAAAGGCAGTAGATGTTATTGTTGATAGTGATGAACGGCTTCGAGCTATCTTGTTGACAAGCCTCATACTAGCAGCAGATAAAGTAGATTCCACGACAGGCCTTCAAATGGCATTTCTGAAACAATGGGCACCCCGTTCGTATAATCCCCTGCACTTAGAGTATCCGCCTCTTTTGCCAGGTGAAGGTACAGCTCTTTTAGGCGACGCCATAGACATAGTAAAAGAATATGAGGTAGACCTACTGTATCTAGACCCACCTTATAATCAGCATTCATATTTAGCAAACTATCATATCTGGGAGACCTTAGTCCTTTTTGATGCTCCTACTTGTTACGGTGTCGCTCAAAAACGTTCTGACATAAAGACACGTAAAAGCGCCTTCAACTCTCGTATCAAAGCAAAGGAAGCACTTCGGAATATTATCTATAATGCCCGAGCCAAGGTGATCCTACTCTCCTTTAACAACGAAGGTTTCCATACCGAATCAGAACTTTTAGAGATTGCTCGCGAAAAAGGTTATGTAGCAGTTCTCCGACATCCATACAAGAGATATGTTGGGGCCCAGATAGGTATTTATAATCCAAAAGGAGAAAAAGTAGGTCAGGTATCTCACCTTAAAAATGAAGAATTACTATTTGTAATCAGTCAAGATAAAAGATTTATAGAAAATATTGATTACAAAATGTCAAATTGGCCATATCAATATAAGTTATTGTAAATTATCTCCGTTTTCATACAATTTATCCCCATAAAATGTTAGGAGTTTCTTAGGATTGTATATGTCGGGGTACAATTTTATCATAAGTCTACAATGTAAATCGTGATCTTTGAGCCAAAGATAAAAAATCTTTTTTAACGACTTGGAAAATATAACAAGTATTTTAGGTTGTATTATTATGTTTTCTAACTTTTCGTTCATTTTTTCGGTCTTAATGTTTCTATTTAAAATGTACATAGTTACAATAAAGCTCCATAGCTTTATCTTATCCCCTATGTATTCGACTTTGTCTTTTTCATAGTCGTAGGATAGGAGTACAATCTCTTTGTCCAGATTTTGTAGCAGCACCTCAGATACTCGTACTTCGGTCATCAGGTGCAAAGTTATAGAAAATTACCAAACAAATTCGGGCTTTCTGCCTCTGAGTTCGGTATTTTCGATGATTACCGATTACATGTACCATTATGATGATATGGAAGTAGATCAAAGTCAGTCTAGTCTTACTAAAGTACCTTATATGCATGACCGTACGAATCTTATCGCTTATAAGATGAAAGCTGCTTTGACTGATTTGCTTCATAAGGCTATATCGCTTTCCAATGCTAAGAGTAATTTGTATGGTGAGGTCGGAGATGGTGATGTAAAAGTCCTAATATATAGTCTTCCTTCAAAGCTAATCATGAATACCGCTAAACTTTTTGGTGATAGTATAAGAGGAACTGTTGATGAGAATATCATGATAGACATTATGACATATTCCATTTACATACATAGCTTATTAAACGGTAATGACTATAAAAATATGGACAAAATATTAAGTGTTATCCATAAAATCATACAAGAGAGGCATTATGATTATAATAGTGCTGATTTGATATACGACAGGCTTTCAATATCCGACATCGCTTCTTTGGTTCACATAAAAGCCTTAAGGATTAAAAACCTAGTTAATAGTATTGATAACATCAAAGACGACATAGACATTGAAAAAGTAAAGTATAGTATTTTTGATAGCATTTATGACCTCATGATTTATGTAACGATGGCATTCTTGAAAGTATATCGAGTATAGTAATATATTGGTATATTTACCATGTGTCGCTAACGAGGTTTTTCAGTTCTTACCTTTTTCAGACTTTATACAATCTCAATTCTTCTGGTGGTAGTTATGGTTTTATAACTGGTGGTGGGGGGCCATACTATTTGAGTTCGCGTACATTGTTTAGTGCGCCGCAGCGGCCTATTGCTTTCTCCCCATCCACTTCTTATCCTTCCTTACTATACAATCAACAGACGATAGAGCAGTATTACGCTATTCTAGACATGCTAAGCGAGATGTATATGCTTAGTGTATCAGGTTTGGCCACCCGTTTTTTAGCCGATGCCATTTCCAGATCTATCAATAATAAACCTGCATATACTATAAATATAGAGGATCAGGACGATAGAGAAAAAGCGACAGATATAATAGAAGAATGGTTTGCTAAAGTTGATATAATCAGAATTATAAAAAATATCATGAACGACATAATCTATTACGGTTCTTATTCTTTTTGGTCTGACGAAGATTATAACCTACATAATCTTTACGACCCTGTAAGTGTTATCACTGTTGTTGGGACTAACATGCAGGAAATAGGTTATCTTATAAACACATATAATGAAGGTATAGTTTTTATGAAGAAAACTGATTCTCGTATTCTTAGAATCGGAGTTCCTGACCTAATGCTTTATACAGACTTATTTAATCTAAACCAAGAACAATACGAAGAGTATAGTAAAAACTTTGAACATTCCAAAAGAGCAAAAAGCTTTACTAGAATGTATAGTTCAAAAAATAATAGTTTTTTGACCGATGAAGAAAGAATTTTTATACGACCTTTTGTATTCTGGGCATCTACTCCTTTGTTCTATTTTACAAGAACTAAACTTAGAGAATATGTTATAAAGGACATTATATTAGGTCTTACAACTTTGCGTGATTTGCTTTATCCGTTAGTTTTCTTATTACAGCACGAGTACCCAGCTGTTCAATACACTGTTCAGTCATTAGCTGACCAGATAGAAGAGATACTTAACCTATACGCTGACATAGGTGGTCTTGTTGGAGTGCGCTCCAACCTACAACATATCTTACAGATGATTACTTATAGTATTCGCGTTTTGCCAGATTTTAAGAGTTATATCAGCAATTTACAGCCTCTTGACACTAGTAGACTTACTGAGAAGCTAGACAAGTACAGAGGCGAGATGAGGGAGCTTCTTGAAGATATATCAAACGATATAGGGTGGCCAGTGGATGCATTCAATGCTAGAATCACGTACTGGGAAAGTATGCGACAAAGCGAAAGATTCAACAATCGTGTTACCTACGTTACAACAAGTATTGAAAAGTCAATTTCAGACTTTGTAACTAATATGGTATGCGAAAAACTTAAAATACCATATCAGGAAGATCTAGTCCGAGTCCAAATATTTGGAATGACCATAAACAAACTTACATCCATGAATGTCGCACTAGAAACAGTACAAAACCATATAAGCGGGTTGTCTGACGTTATGGACAATATCACTAGCATGATCACGGAGAAAGAGTACATCAATAAAGAGGAATTAGTTAACGTTTTGAAGTCTATATTACAGTTCATTGTTACTAATCCTGAGACGCTTCTTAAGTGGGATGAAATGATAAAGGCCTCCGAACAAAAAGAAGAGGAGGAAGAAGAAGATTTTGACTTTGAGATGTCTAGGCCTTTGGAAGGGTCTGAAGAGACCGAAGAAGGAGCAGAAGAGATCGAAGAAACAGGAGAAACAGAAGGTACAGAAGGAACGGAATAAAGTTATAACGAATAATAGCAAATATAAATTAGGTAGTTTCCATTATTCAAGCGGAATGTTCAACTTTTGCAGTTGAACATTTTGCTGTATTTAGTATATTTTATTGTGATTACAATGGAGTATAGTCAAAAACCGCACTATACGCGATCATTGCCAGGAATTGTTTACGACAGTTGGAAAATTATACAGTTCAAGAGTTCAGACATCAACAGTTTAGATGCAGAATTCAGAAAGAGCGCTATACAACAAGTTTTAGATAGTTATAAGACACCTGAGCTAAGTCGTGCTCTTGCATCAGGTGATCAAAATGCCAAAAAACAACTAGAAAACTTATCAAACTTAATTCAGCAAGGCATACAAGTATCTTACTCTGATTTCTGGCTATCATTAGAAAGCGATTATTGGAATAATATAATAGATGAATTTTACAACGACATACTGACTTACCAGCGTATCGTTATTTTCATGCCTGCTCAACAAGGCTCTGTATATGCAGGTTTTGCAATTAGACAAACCGTAAAATATATCAGAGACGTAAAACCTACTATAAAGATAATATCCAAAGGTGCTGATATAGTACAAAAAATAAATGAAGATAATATAGAAGGTACACTTATAATACTAGTCGGTTTCTCGGCGAAGTTACTAAATATAAATCCAACCGCTAAAATATACGTTATAGACCAGACACACGCAGACCCTAATATACTTTCTTATTCTAACTTTAAAGTCATATCGTGTTATAACGATATGTTAAGATACTATAAGACTTATGTACCTATCGGCATATTAGCCTACAGAGTAATTTACAACATATGGAAACGAGCAAATAGCTATATACCAGATGACTTAAAAGTTATATGCGGATTTTCTATACTTTCCGATGGCCTACCAAGAGATATAGAAAGTAAGATAATAGTAGATGAGGCTATTCATACTATAAGATATTATTATGACAATTTCGGTTCTGGCAATGTGTATGCCCCTCTTAGATGGCTTATAGACTTAGGCTTAGCACTTAGAATCAATATGGGAAGCATCACGCCGGAAAAGATTATATATAAGGTGTTACCCGTATTAGCTATACCTATACGATTATCCAGCGATTGGTATAACCTATCACTAGCTATATTAGTCAATATGGATAACCCTAACATTAAGGCCGCCATCGTAAAAGATCTCATAGACATGTTTGTAGTATATGTTGCTGCTAACGAGCGGCTTTTTAATAACATAATCATAGAAACATATAAAGACCCAAATACTGGTCAAGATGTAAATACCATAGACCCAGAGATTAGCTATTATATTAGTCTCATAGAGGGCGATATTATATATCGAGCTAACAATCTAGATAAACCACACTTGCAAAACCATTATAAGGCTATCAATAGAATAATTGGTTCTATAATCCAAAGCCCAAAGCAGAACAATAAGCTGTTTTTATTTAATAGTAGCACCTATATACCTACACACGCCAACAAAAAGAGAGATAGAAACACCTCAAAAGGAGTGCCCATAGATAGCACTAATCTATCGTTTGCAAGAGTGGTCTACGCTATACTAAAAATAGTATATGAGATAAGAAAAGAATATTCGAGATACATTAAAAATAAATACATAAGCAGCTCCTATGTAAATTACGACCCTAAAACCCTACTCAGTTATATTACCAGTCCCTCTATCTCTAACAATGCTTTACTAACGAATGAAAAGATCGGGGTTTATGTACTTACAAACGAGATAGTAAGAATGGACATATCTACTAGTTTGGCAGCCGAATTATCAAGAATAACCTTTAAGCCTATAGTTCTTATAGCCAATAATGACCCTATGTACGAGATAGTTATTAGTGACATTTCTCACAAAATAGTTCTGAAAGTACTTGAATCAATACTTCACGTTGCTCCCGCTTTACAAAAGTTACCTGTACTAAATATTATACTATCCAATAATCAAGTCAGGATTACAACACCGAAAGCAAGTGCTGAAGGTATCCATGTTTTAATAAACCAATTGAACAATGCTATCAGAAACGCTACTTACGACGTAGAACATCCTTACATCCTAATCATACCACCAAACAAACGCATTGCATATGCACCTGTAAAGAACGAAGCACAATTAGAAAAAATAAGAGATGCTTTACAACAAGTACACCAAATACAAAACGAAGAAAATAATTTCTTTTTCAATATAGATAAAAGCCTTATAAGGCTCAGCTTGTTCAGAGATGTAGCTACTGGCAAACTAATTTCGAATTGCAAAATTTTTGCCCCCAAGAATCCCACCGCTAGCCATTTTGTGGAGCTACTTCAAGACCGAGCCAAAACCGTTCTTAGAACAACACTTATAGCTAACTTCGAATCTAAAGTCTTAATATCTGATATAACTAAAAGAGCTATAAAGACTTTAAATCAACAGGTTAATAAGGATGAGTTGGAGTATCTAGTCAGTGAGTTGGTCAGTGTAGATAGTGTAGCAGACTTTTTGGACAAGATAGTAGGTCGAGGTACTAAAGCCAACCACCCATTAAGTAACTATTTCTGGACGATATCTGGTGAATTTACAGATGTTCTAGCCAACGCAATCACACATAGTCCGGAATTTAATAGAGTACAGAAAACATATATAAACCTATACCCCGATGGTATAGATCAAAACGGGAATAAAATTAGTATGTATCCAATCATTGTAATAGGAAGACCCATTGTGAATTTTTATGCTGAGACACCTGAAAGCACAATGAAAATGACAGTCCAAGACCTTATCAACACAGGTGGAACGTCGCTCAAAGTAACACCGATCGTATCAAAGCTGAATCTGCCTATCTTGTTCATACCATCTATGTAAAGTGGGTTGCTCAATCAAAAAACGTTGAGCAGCTCGCGTGGCGGACGGCGGACTGGACGAAATGCGGCGTACAATAACTACGACTCTTGTCGCGAACTGTCCCCATACCATCTTATTTCGTACATTACTATTTGCTTTATATATTTATCTATAGAATTGGGGAGTGTCTAATATTTTACGGTTAGGATTCCTGATTCATCCCATGATGACCTTTTAGGTAACTCGTGAGGCTACGCTCATCCACCAGAGTATGCCCTTTCATGGCGTTCTAAACCTACAAAGTAAAGATTGATAGAGGCGCTTACGTCCCCATCGTGGGTTTCACAGCAAGCAGGGCAATCGCACATCCTTTCGTGCGATGCCAAGTCTTTATAATTAGTATATTTCATGTGTTTTTTAATTCACAACTACTCCATACATTGAAAATCAAAGTCGCACCTTACTCTAAACTGCCTTACGTTGAAGACGACAGGAACTTTCACAAAAGTAGTCATAAGGCCTATAATGAAATACATAACACTATGTATTGCGTTGAGAGCGAATCATTTAAAACATGTTTTTACAGTAAAAATAATGTAATAAATTATTACAGAAAACAGGTTTATGGCCAAGAACTATTTATATTAGATATTGAAAGTGGAACTTACAAGCCTATTCTGTTTAGAAACTTAAATATTGGTATAAGAGATGAGAATACTGTATTAATTAAAATAGAAAAAGGTAAGTGGTACCTTACTACAAGATACACAAGCGGTATTTCCAAAGGACAATATATATTTATAATAGATGCACTGAGTGGCACTTGGTTATACAAAGAAGAAATAACAGGCGATAATAACATATATGTAGATATCTTACACCCTGTGGCTAATAGAATACTGCCTATCATACATGTTACTCGTTGGAATATATATGTTAAACTATTTGATATGGAGAATGGGGATATATATACCATAATAACAACTAATTTAGAAGACATAGACAACTTAGTTAAGCTAATGGTGAATAACTCAGAGCGTGCTGTAGCCTTAAAGAATAATTTATTACACTATGAAATAGATTATATAGAAAATTTTAGTATCACGGAAACCAAATACCTACATGACTTATCTAACAAAAAAATCATATATACAAAAGGAATTATATGTAGACTTACCCTTGAGGTAAGATATAAGTTAAAACAAAACCATTACTACTATGAGACATGCAGGTTAAGCGATCTATTTTGTTATATAGAATTAGATAAGGAAGATGTAAATTTCTGGTTAGATTTGAATGAAGTAAAGCAAAATTGGGATGATAGACACCATTACGGTACGCTTAAGGTTAATGATACGTTAACACCTGTAATACATAAATATTCTATTTCTGATGAATTAAGCGATATCTATTTATCGACATGTTTATACAAAGACCAGTGCTACTATATATATAATACATCTGCTGGTACTGGGATTATAAAAGTGTCTGAAAGTGACTACACAGAATTATCGCCCCGTCAATCAGCGTTATATCGCTATGGAAAGTATCTTATTATGTTCTTTTATGCGGCACGTAAAATGCTAGTTATTGTAGATACAGAACATAATAGAATAGGGTGTTGGGAGTTTGAATATTGCAATCTTTATTGTCAAGTAGAATATATACATTATTACTCTAAAATACAAAATAAGCTAATTTTTTTGTCCAAATATTGTCTAACTCTATTAATCATAGACATTGACAAACTAGATTTTATTTTTAAAAGTAATAAACATTCAGAGTGTATAGGTAATTACGGAGATGATAGTAATAGTAAGGACAACTTATGTACTATACTATGCTGCTTTAATGTAAATCAATTGATAGCAGAAGCTATTGCTCGTACAAAACACATTAAGATTGAGATCGAAGAAGTACAATTGATTACTCATTATATTGATACTAGTTCAGACAAATTATATATATCTGTATCTTATGTAATTCATGGAACACAGTATATAGGAGTATTTTCACTCAGGATGTCATGTAATAACTTTAATTTCAAGATATTGCATCATAGTCAAATGCGTTATAGCCAAGTCGGTATACCATTTAATGTATTGCTGAATAAGAGTTACCAGCAACTTGGCCTGTCTAAAATTTTTCTTTATAGATTTGATCTAGATCAGTCAGCAGATAAATCAGGGGACTTAGATATAGCATACAACAGAAATATTGAACGTCTTGCTAGTATTAGACATAATAGAAATAGTATAGATGTTACTACAGGACGATATACAGTATTAGGGCAGTCGGTTTTTAGTTTTAAAGATTTAATAGCTGTTACACACTTAATAGCCTACAATGGGTCTAAGAAATTAGCACTGTTATTTATTAAATCGGAGTTATCCTTGGTTAGGTCGATGACAACTACAGAGGTGCGGACTGCTTGACATTTTACGTCTAGGATTCCTGCTTCAGCGCATGCTAGCTGCGGTTTTTTACCAAAACATGCGTCATGGGATTGACTTCAGAGCGTCTTTCGATTCAGGTGCCTTAAGTATATGTCAATAACAGATGAAATTATAACTGGCAGAGTTTATTTTGCTGATAATCTTGAGGTACTTCGTACTCTCCCGTCTAGTTCGGTGCAACTAATTTATATAGATCCTCCCTTTAACACAAGTAAAAAGAGAGTAAGAAAAAAGTTGAAGGTTAGTCGTTCAGAGTACGGTGATAGGATAGGATTTCAAGGTTTTCGTTATAAAAGTGAAGTTGTAGAGGAAATGTCTTATGAAGATAGCTTTGATGACTACCTATCTTTTTTAGAGTCTCGACTTCGAGAAGCTCATAGAATACTTACACCTAACGGTTCGTTGTATTTTCATATTGATTATCGTGAAGTACATTACTGCAAAATTTTGCTAGATGAGATATTTGGTCGTGAATGCTTCTTAAACGAAATTATTTGGGCGTATGATTATGGAGGAAGGCCAAAGAATCGCTGGCCACCGAAACACGATAACATTCTTTTTTACGCCAAGGAACCCAGGAAACACATTTTCAATGTAGACGAAATTGAACGGATTCCATACATGGCACCAGGTTTAGTAGGGCCTGAAAAAGCAGCATTAGGTAAGCTTCCTACTGATGTATGGTGGCATACTATAGTTCCGACCAACAGCCACGAGAAAACTGGCTATCCTACACAAAAGCCTCTGGGCATACTACGACGTATTATTCAGGCTTCATCCAGACCAGGTGATTTAGTTTTAGACTTTTTTGCCGGTAGCGGTACAACGGGAGTAGCAGCATTTGAATTGAACCGACGATTCATATTAGTTGACAATAACCCGCAAGCAATACAAGTTATGAAGAAACGCCTCGCTTCCATACCAGCCGTAGAGTGGGTGGAATGCTCAACAGCAAGTAGTTGATCTTCTAGCTTCATTGCAGGATAGTTACGGTGATATACTGGAGTCTGTATCCCTTCGTAGTGTCCTAACCCATCCTACAATATCATGTTTTTTAACCTGTGCTTTCGATTTTATAATACACTATAAGAAGCTATAGTCAAAATCCAAGAGAACCTCAAAGAACCTGATAAAGTCGTAAGTGTAAGTGAGAGTTTTTTTAGTTTTATATACTGCTGACACACAAGATGATGCATTTGAAACGTTAGAGTACTTAAATAGACCTTTTGTAAAAAGCTTATTAATAGCATAAGATATAACAGACGCATTACGAAAACGATTTTTTTGCTATGTGCTCAAAAAAACAATGGGATAGTTCAATCTAAATGTGATGGAATACTTTATTTTTGATTATGTTCATTAATTACAAAAATCTCATTGCGTAGTGCTCAACCTTTTACAGTTGAGCTTACTACTACTATTTCGACAAACTTAGCATATTTACCTAGCATGCAACACAAACCGACACTAAAAGCATACAAGTATCGTATTTACCCCACTAATGCGCAGATGGTGTTCTTTTCTAAGACATTTGGATGTTGTCGATTCGTCTGGAACAAAATGTTGGAAGAGAAACTACAAGCTTATAAGAAAAAAGAACGCATTCCACGAATCATACCCGCCAAGTATAAAGAAGAATTCCCATTTCTCAAAGAAGTAGATGGCCTTGCACTTTGCAATGTACAACTGCAACTCGAGAAAGCATTCCGAGATCATTTTAGGAACAGAAAACAATTCAAATTACCCAAATTCAAAAAGAAAAGAGACAAACAATCGTACACTACAAACAATACGCACAACTCAATAAGAGTAGATTTTGAGAAAGAGTTACTGTATTTGCCAAAACTGAGAAATGGGGTAAAGATTGAACTACACCGAGCATTTGATGGTAAGATCAAATCCGTTACTGTAAGCAGAACAAATGATGGTAAGTATTACGCTTCTGTTTTGGTAGAAACTGCAAATCCGAGGAACAAAGTTGTGGAGCCTAAAAGCAGAGCTTGCGGGGTAGATTTAGGACTGGAACATTTTACTACTGTCACCAACGACTTTGGAAGTTACAAAGTTGAGCATCCGAAGTACCTTCTGAAAGCTGAAGAAAGACTAAGAAGACTCCAGAGGTCTCTCTCACGAAAACAAAAGGATTCAAAAAATAGTGAGAAGGCGAGGTTGAGGCTTGCCAGGCAGCACGTGTACGTCACAAACGCTCGCAATGACTTTCTTCATAAGTTGTCCAAAGCCATCATTGACGAAAACCAAGTCGTGGTGGTGGAGGACATTAATGTAAAAGCACTGTTGCGAACAAGACTTGCCAAGTCAATTTCTGACAGCGGGTGGTCAAAGTTTCTGAGCTACCTGAAGTACAAAGCAGAGTGGTACGGAAGGACTTTCATTCAGGTAGACCGATTCTTTCCATCCTCAAAGCTTTGCCACCGATGCGGTTACAAAAACGAAGACTTGGCGTTACATGACAGAACATGGTGCTGCCCTAAGTGCGGCGAAACGCATGATAGAGACGTAAACGCCTCTATTAATCTTTACCTCGTAGGGTTAGGACGACCCGAAGTAAAGCCTGTGGAGCAGGCTCTGGTGGATGACCGTAGCCCTCATGGGCTACCTAAAAAGCCATCCTGCGACGAAGCAGGAAGCTCAACTGAAAAAAAGTTGAGCAGTCCGCGAATATGATACTAGATTGTGTAGTTACCAACCCACCATTCTCTGTTAATAAAGAACTTGACCAGAACTCTCAGTATTACTACATGAAATTTCTGCAATCTTATGTAGAAGGATCCAAAATCACCGTTTGGATTTTACCCGAGTCGTGGTATTATAACAATGTAGTCTTTAAAGCAAGTCGTCGTCTTTTATACGGCAAACTTAGATCATTGAGATTGGTCAAAGTTCCTGAGTGGCAAAACATAGATGCTAAGTATGTCTGGATTATCAAAACCGAAAGTAACAATAGCAATACAGTACGCTTCCAAGTGCCTGATTACGAGACTACGATACCACAAGACCTATTCTGGAACAGAATACTACCTAAGTACAAAGACATATACGATTGGCTACAAACTCCGTTTCAATGCCCTGTATGCGGCCAAAAACACAATCATTTAGAAAAGAGATGTAATGAATTGTACTTTGATGAATATGTCTTATCGTCGAACCTTTTCAACATCAAAACTAATACCAATTTAGAAAGTGTAAATGTGCTAGGTGGTGATATTCAGGTTATAACTAATAGAGGAGTAAAAATTACTTCAATTGATAGAATACCAAAGCATGCAAGGAAATACATTAATAAATGGAAGATAGTAACCAAATATACGACTGATGAAAATATAGAGTTCAAATTGATAGAGCCTGGTAAGGTCGTAAGTGAGAGTTTTTTAGTTGTATATACTACTGACACACAAGATGATGCATTAGAGACGATAGAGTATTTAAATAGACCCTTTGTAAAAAAGCTTATTAATAGTATAAGATATAACAGACACGTCACAAGAACAAGTTTTTACTACGTCCCTAAAAAACAATGGAGTATCTTGACTTAGACAAGATTGAATGATTCATTGTTGTTTATACTCATTAACTATGGAAAGTTCATTGATTAACATAATGCCTATCATGTGAAGTTCATTATGCATTTGATTTTCTAATAAGTTATATATTCCTACTATATCTTGATATGGAGACATGACGAATATTTTCCCGTGCCTATCCCACTCACCAAAAGATGCTATTTTTCTGTATAATGTAGTATTGCGATTAAACCTACTATCCATAATGCACAGAGAAATTATAGGTATTCGTTTTTTTAATCCAGAATACGGGCTTTCAACAATTTTTATGCTTATAATTTTTTTCCTTATGACTAACTCGTGCTGGGATATTTTGTTCGTTATAACTTCATAAAGGCTTCGCATTGAGTACATTGGAAGGTACTTAGGCATTCCTTTCATAGCGAGATGCCTACGAGATATATATGTAGGGGCATTGGCGTTAGCATCGTGCTGCTTGCCCCACTGTAGAGGTACATCTATTCTAAACTCTTCCCACTTATACGTGTTAGAACATAAATTACATTCCATTGCTATATGCTTTATTTCATAGTTCCCTAACCTATAACTCACGTATAATACACCCTTATTTGCGTCTAGCGAATAATCACGAAATGTAACATTTGTATTTGAATGGAAGTCTCCATAAGTACTCTTAACATAAGGTATAACCTCCCTATATCTTATGTAGGACTCACTTAACCTAGTAACGTAATTCTTTTCACTATTCTCTATAAGATTCAAGTCTATCATGATGCAATCATCAAAGTTTGCTTCTTTATCTAGTAATACAAAAGCTACTTTTTTACATTTTCTTATGTAATAGTATTCATACGTATGCTCACAGAAGTTAATTTTATTTTCTTCATTGCTTACTTCAATCTGCCACCATTGTCCCTTTAGGGTATTGTATAATAGTATGCCAGATTTGTGTAATATGATCATAAAGTCCTCAGCAAAGTACACATCAAATAAATATTTCGGCTCTTCTGCATTACCACAATCTACATAACTGTCTATAATATGCTCTATATGGCCTTCGCTGTTGACAATGTAGTATTTTGCTTCGCTAGAAGGTGGTTTAAATATGGCGTATTTCATGTCTTCGTATAATACGATAGTTCGTATATTGCCTTTACCTGTCAAATCTAATTTTAAAGTTTGACTCTCTATGATATAATCGCTTGCTGCCCCACTAATTCCAAGTTCCGTAATACTTATTTGCTTAGGCACTATTATTTTGTAATACATCGTTTCTTTTTCAATACTAATCTCCACATCAAAGACAACGGGAGCGTTATATAGAGTGTAATTGCGAATGTAAAATATACACCTGTTTATGAAATAATTTTTATCTATTTCTAACTCTACTCCTGATAGTCTATAATCCCCGTATTGACCCTGTATTATTCTTTTATTGACTTGCCTCCAATCATCTACTTTTTTGATTTGTTCTAGATAATCACCTATTGGCTTAGTTATTGTCTTTAACCATTTTTTGACAAAAGTTATGACTTTTCTACTTGCAATGTCCAATATTATAACTATAAATTTTTTGTTTGCTAAGTTGACGATAGGTATATAGTTGTTATATAACGGATAGCCGATTGAAACTTGACCCGTTAGAGATATTTCTATAACTTTTTCATTAGTTGTTATTTTTATGATTTTGATTTTAGTTTCTATATCATCGTCTGTATAATCAAGTGTATATTCTTTGGACTTTTTCAACATCACTTTCTCAATAATTATCTTGTAAGGTTCGTGATCTATACCTATAATATGATATGGTAGTATTTTACCTGTACTTTCAGATGTATTACTGTAATGTGCCATAAAATCATTATTTTTAGCTACTGGTGTTACAAAAACTTTTGACCAGTCTTTTTCGCGAGGTATGTAGTACTTTACTATGGCATCAGATTTCTTATAGAATAATAAAGTACCGCGACTACTCTGCGCTAAGTATGCTGTCTGACGCCCACTGATAAATTGACGGAAGTAGCCAATAATCATGTCGTTAATTACTTTTGTTCCTGCCCTAATTGGCATTTTGATAGACTTAGCTACTTTTATAGGCACTTTTTGTGCAAAAAACATTGATAAATATACTGATATTTCAAAGGTATATAATGTGGTAATAGTGGGGACTATAGTAGTCGGAAAACCGATGATGGATTGGATTTCGAATATTATATTGACAGTATGACTGATAATCCTGAAATCCCGAAATGGAAATTAAAAGCTAATTGGTTGCTCAAAGAGCTTATCTGCATTTGGCATGGGCATTCTAAGCCAGAGTCTTTATTTGAAGGGCGAAACTTTGTTCAAAGTTTTATGCGAATTATGGAACAGTACCTGCAGGATTGCGGTTCTTCGGCGCCACAAATAGAGCTTGAAACATGCATCACGATAAGGCGCCTAACATTCGCCGCCAGACACTGTTCTAATCCTACCTTCACAAGTCAAGCAATAGAGGCCGACTGGATAGCCGAAGCGGTCGCAATTCACCGCTTGGATTTTGAACTTATAACAGATGATACTATAAAAAGTATCATCAAATTAGCTTCTGCTATTGAGGCTATCCTAAAAACTTGCGGTACTATACCAAGCGATTATTTACAGTCTGTAGAAGAATTACTAAATGTACCAGTACCAAATATTAACGAATTGCCTGTCATTCCTATTGAAATGTAACAAGTAGTTTCAACTCTAAATTCAGTGATATTGTGCAACATAAACTCTTCGTCGTATGATGGTATTCAGGTAGTCCTTGCGTGTAGCTTATTTTGACAAACTTAGTATATTTTGGCGAAATATAATGCGTAGAGGTTTTTTGGGGGCGATAGGTTTTGACAGCTAGGTGAGCGAGTGGGATGCAAGCGAGGTTGGTCGGCCTCCTCTCAAAAGGTCGACAAAGAAAAAGTGCCGAGACTTCGTACGCACTTGCCGTCTAAGATTTAGGCGGTAGCAAGGAGACGCCCCGCCTGAGGTTAACTCCTTGCGAAAGGAATATCAGGCTATGGTGTCTATTTAGGTTCCGATAGATACCGAAAGTAATAGGAACCTGTGGGGTAAGATAAACGGTGTCTCTGCCGTACTCGTCCCGAGAGCATTCAGAGACTAAGCTTGTAGGGTCTTACTCGCGAACCCTAGCTGGACGTGGGTTCGACTCCCACCGCCTCCACTATTCATAGCATTTTTCTTTTCTGCTCTTCTTCTACCTTTTTGATTCTTTCATGCGCGGCATGGAAGTACGCTGGATCTATCTCAATGCCTACAAACTTTCTCTTAAGTTTTACTGCTGCTACACCAGTAGAGCCTACTCCCATAAAAGGGTCAAAAACGGTATCACCTTCATCAGTAGCAATACGTATGATGTGTTCAAGCACTCGTAATGGTTTTTGCGTGGGATGATGTGGATTTTTGACTCTCTCAGAACCCATGCAAATTGGAGCCTCTATGAAGTTGTGCATCTCTTTTTGTGTGGTGAAGTTCCATTTATGTCTTTTATTCCATATACAAACTATGATCTCACAACTATTGAGAAAGCTGTTACGACGAACTCTAGGTGTTGGGTTAGTTTTGTGCCAGATCATGAAAGTGAAAGTGTCAAATTCTGGATCAAAGGTTTCGTGCCATTTGCCAAACTGATTTTGGCCGCAAAATGCGAATATGTTCCCTGTGGGCTTCAGTATCCGTTTAAACTCCTCTATCCAGTCATGAGGGTTGAATTCTGCCAAATCCCATTCTGCTATGTCATTATTTATTTCTTTACGACCAGCGAGCTTGATGTTACCAGTAGAATATTTAGCGACATTGTATGGCGGATCAGTCAGTATTAAATCTACAGAGGATGTAGCAATGTTTTTGATTATTTGATAGCTGTCGCCTAGATATAATTCGTAACTTTGTTCTTCAATGTGATTCACTAGAACAAATTTACTCTAACTATAGTAAACTGCTCAACTACATAGTATATGTAACATTATGATATCATAAAGATTACTCATTAGTATATTTATTCGTGTTTTTACATCCAAAACATTCTATACCTGAGATAAAGACAAACCCTATTCATAAAAAACCCATTTTAGGTTATAATATGTGCACACTACATGCCTACTATAAAAAAAAGTATGTTTTTATATATGATGAAATTAATCAACGATTGATTACAAGCTTTCAAAATGTTGCTGTTATATTAATTAACAATGACAAAAACGAAAATAAATTATTATTTAGTTTAGCTTGCAAACCCGACTGGAATGATAATAAAGATGCAAACTACGCTACGATAACTTCTGAATCCACAATTCATAAAGTACGTGAAATTTGCAATAATTTACATAAACTACTTGCCAAAGATACTGATAGTAAACCGACGATATTAGTGGACAAACAAGTGGTTGCTTATACAATGGATTACCCGAAGTTTTTGTATTACAAGATAGTGAAATCTGACAAAGGAGTAAAATGGGAAGAAGATGGCAAAATGAAACTATATAAAAGAAGTACTAAAACAAAAGTAAAATATAAACAAAAGCAAGAATTTATAGACGATAGATATTATTTAATTGGAGACCAAAAAGTGCGTGTATATGGAAGGGATGAAAATAAGTATTATTCAATATACGACGAATTACGTATTTATGATTTGTATAAACGAGAGATTATAGAAACAACTAGCTCATCAGAAATATTGGTTTATGATTATAAGGATCATAAGGCTTTCGATAGCATGGGGATATGGTATGGTGGAACTTTTTTGATAGAGGATAGATTAATAATTAGACCAGTCGTTTTTTCAGATGAAAATGTCATTTATAAAATCAAAATTGGTACTTACAACAATAAAAATGAAGAAACTGTTGAAATAAGTGGAGAACATGATTATAATTATTATGAGCCAATCATATTATTCTATTCTAAGATAAAATGCATGTTTGTAACGGGAAAAATAATTTTTATATACGACTTAAGTAAATCTTCGAATGAACCTTCTGAAAAGTATGAAATAATTCATTCAAAAGGTGGTATAGATATTAATAGAATGAAATTACACAAGTATAAAAACTTTTTAATTCTATTTTATGGCACTCACTTAATAGCAGCTTACTACAACAGAAAAGATTCACAATACTATTTCAAACATGATGTATATTCTATTGACAATTTACATGAATTTAATGTAATGGGATATTTATTATCTCGCGATGATAATGATGAATGTATTGGCATGTTCATATCATCACAAAAGCATGAAGCAATCATTATAATTTACGATAGTAGCAAAAAAGAGATATATTTTTCTTCCATCATTAAGTACAATTACCTAACAGCAAGAAAACGGGATATATATTCATTATCATATATGTTGTCGCCTAGAAACATGCGCTCACAATTTGTTGTACATTTTTTAATTAATCTTGAATTGTACAATAATAGGTTGAAAGTCACTAAAAAAGACAATACTGGCTACTTAAATGCGATTATAGGAAAAAATATCAGAGTTATTAGAGGCGGCAACGGTTCACATTTGCCATTAAGTCCTGACGAGTTTTATAGCTTTAAGTCTTTCAACTATTTTATAACTTACGAACAGCCTTGTTTAGTGAAGTTGATCAAGCATGGATAATCCGACTTCATTCTGTTGGGGACTACTCAATCTTTTGCGATTGAGCAGTCCGTGTAACATAAAATACGAGAATATGCGAATAAGTGAAATATATACTTTGACTCACATCTTAACGCAAGCTCATTCTATTTCTGTCGAGTAGTTCGCGAAATGTAGCACATTATTTTTTTAGTATATTTTTAGGTGAAATTAAAATGGTTGGGAATGCGAATACCACAACATAGAATAGCTAAAAATATACGGCACTCATTTTTACATAAAAAAAGTAATAGCAAAGTTGAAATTGATAATTCTTTGAGAATCTACCCATTACCTGCTACCTACATGCGACGCATTGATGGTGGCTTTTCTATGTTCTATGTAAAAAACGACGTCATTAATTACTACGCTCGTGACAAGGGCATAATGAAGTATAACCTTATTCCATTATACGATTACAAGTCTAATCAATACGACATTATAGTTACGGACTACCCTTATAGTTTCTCTGATAAGTCGGGAGAGGATATGGTTGTAGTGAGAACACCGAATAATAAATATTACATAGCTGGCATAGTTCAAGAGTATCAAAATCTTAAAGATACGCTAATTGTTCTTAACATTAACAGTGAATCGTTATTATATGCTTGTAAAGCTAATCTGAGAGGAATGGTAAATCGTATGTGGCATAGCATGCCAATAGCTAATTCTTTTATAGTAGTACTAACAACCAGCCCCAAAGAAATTGCTATATATGTCATAGACTTAATAAATGAAAAGGTTGATAAAATTAATTATGATTTAGAACTACATAAAACAAAAATATTAAACTTTGGCAGAAACTCAAAAATAACAGGTGTTGACATGCTCAAGTTTGGCTATAATATTGATAGGGATATAGGAGGT
>Ga0308396_1000752_pt1 | contig 19487 bp, 21 predicted proteins | sample Hotspr2SamplePe2_FD_202359 | JGI IMG/M metagenome (GOLD analysis project Ga0308396, IMG submission 202359) | Hot spring phototrophic mat microbial communities from Mushroom Spring, Yellowstone National Park, Wyoming, United States - 20050930_Pe2 ... | reverse complement strand
GCGGGTCGCGCAGTTCGAGGTCCCCGCCGGGACGTGGACGCCGATCACGATCGCGCTCAGTTCGCTGGGCAACCTCCAGACCATCAAGCGCCTGACCATCCAGGACAACAGCGGCGAACGCCAACCGGCCTTTTACGTGGACAACATCCGCCTGGTGAGCGGCCCGCTGGAGGGCGCGCTGAGCATCCCGCTCACCGGCCCAACCGAGGAGGGCGGCTACATCGTCTATAGCGATGTGCTGGCCGATGGCTGGGAGAACTGGTCGTGGGAGTCGCAGGTGGACTTCGCCAGCCGCGAGCCGGTCTTCGCGGGCCGGCGCGCGATCGCTGTGCAGATGCCCAACGGCAACGGCGGGCTTTCGCTGCGCGCGCCGATCACGCTGGATGGCGAAGCGTATAGCGCGATCCGGCTGCGCCTGCGCGGGGCCAAGCCAGAGCCGCGCCAAATGCAGATCTACTTCCACAGCGCCGACGAGAGCGGCAACGAGGGGCCGGGCTTCGTCTTCCAGTTGGCCGGCAGCCAGTGGATCACGCTGCGCGTGCCGCTGGCCCAGCTCGGCAACCTGAAGACGATCAAGCGCATCAACGTCCAGGACCTGGGCGGCAGCTCGCCGCTGAGCTTCTATGTGGATGAGATCGAGCTCCTGCCGCGCACGCAGACGCAACTGGCGATGATGCGCTCACCGCACTACACCATCTTCGCCAACCTGCTCGCGCGCGAATGGCGTGATGCTTCACAGGGCGCGCAGGTCTCGTTCATCGAGTCGCAGGTCGTCCGCCGAATGTATGAGATCGCCGTCCAGCTCACCCAGCCGGGCGGGAAGTTCCGCGTCGAGCCGCGCCAGCCGCTTGATGTAGGCGAGTTCAAGTCGCTGTCCTTCTACGTCCATGGCGGGGAGGTCGGTTCGCGCGCGCTGCGCCCGACCGGCCGGCGATCCAGCAGACCTTCCAAGCCGTGCCCGGCGAGCGGACGCAGGTCGAAGTGGCGTTGGAGAAGCTCGGGACGTTGGTCGCGCTGGAGATCGCTGCCGAGGATGGCCAGCCGCAGCCGACCTTCTATCTGGAGGATGTGCGGTTGGTGAGATAGGGAGGTGTGTATTGAGTCGTGCGTATTTCGTATTGCGTAGGGCGCGATAGCACGCAGAACACCCCACTGTGGACGCGCCCCACGGAATACGCTCTACGCAATACGCGCAGTATCCTTATACCTCTCATGCTCAATAACGCACCACTCTCACCGGCAGAGAACCGGCGCTATGCGCGCCACTTGATCCTGCCGGAGATCGGGAGCAGCGGGCAAAAGAAGCTCAAACAGGCCAGCGTCCTGCTGGTGGGCGCGCTGGCTGCGCTATACCTGGCCGCTGCCGGCATTGGCCGGCTGGGAATCGTGGACTTCGACGTGGTGGACGAGTCGAACCTAAACCGGCAGGTGCTTTACGGGCAAAGCGACGTCGGCAAGCCCAAGCTCCAGGCTGCGATCCGGCGGCTGCGCGACCTGAACCCCTTCGTCGAGGTGGTCAGCTACGAAGAGCCGCTGACCAGCGCCAACGCGCTGCGCATCCTGGCCGAGTACGACGTGATCCTGGACGGCGCGGATAACTTCCCGACCCGCTACATGGTGAACGACGCCTGCGTCCTGCTGGGCAAGCCCGACGTCCATAGCAGCGTCTTTCGGTTCGAGGGGCAGGTGACCGTCTTCGACGTGCGCGTTGGGCTGTGCTCCCGCTGCCTATATCCGCAGCCGCCGCCGATGGGGATGGTCCCTGGCTGCGCCGAGGCCGGCGTGCTGACGGGCGTGATCGGCGCACTCCAAGCCACCGAGGCGATCAAGCTGATCACCGGCATCGGCGAGCCACTGATCGGCCGGCTGTTGCGCTACGATGCGCTGGCGATGCACGTCGGCGAGGTGAAGCTATACAAGGACCCGCGCTGCGCGATCTGCGGTGAGCAGCCGACGATCCGCGAGCTTGTAGATATGGACGGCGCGGCATTCTGCGGCCCGCCGGCGCGCGGCTGATCCCCAAAAACGAAGTGCCCTATCATCTGCACGAGCTGAGCCAGGCGAACGAGATCCTGGTCTATTGCCGGAGCGGGGTGCGCAGCGCGGAGGTGGTCCGCTTTTTAATCCAGGATGTCGGGCTGCGCAACGTGAAGAATGTGAAAGGTGGCATCTTGGCTTGGGCGCGCGAGGTGGATCCGCGCACGCCGGTGTATTAGCGCACCTTACGCTTATTTAGAACAGTTCTCAGCGCCCTCCTCAGCATGGGCACCGGGCTGAGAGACGATCCCGGCCAGTTACAGCAGCGCCGCCGCCGGACTGGGCCACAGACCGAGATATCCTTTCAGCGCCTCTTGCACCAAGCCCGATAGCGCGGTGCTAAAGTCTTCTTCGCCCAGAAAAGGCTCAATCTGTTTGATCAGGTCGTCTGGCAGATGAATCGTTACCTCCATTGCGCCTGAGAGCATACCACACAGGGAATGCTCAACTTTGGGGTGATTTGGCTCACTGAGATTTAAACCGCAGAGAGCGGGTAATCACCCCCCTGAGTAGTGCTCGGTAGCATAATCGGGGCCAGATTCCGACGGAGGTGGTCCCAATGAATCAATTCCCCTGCCCTCGCTGTAGGGCCACCCATTAAGGGTGGGCGGCCCCGTTGGGTCTGTCAGAACTGCGTGCGCTCGTTACCATGGGCACGGCGATGTATCGCTTGCGTTGCGGAAATGGCGTACACCCTGTTGGTGGTGATGCGTAGGGGGAGCTTGAGCGCCGCTAAGGAGACCACCGACCACAAATATGAAACCATTGGCCAATGGCCGCCCAACACGCTACTGAGGTCCTGGTCCACGACCTGCATCTGAGCGAGGTCGAGGTAGACGCTTTCTGGTCGTTTGTCAAAATCCAGACGCCTCGGAAGGCGGGGTGGCCCGCGTTGGGGATGTTTGAGCCAGGGACTGGGCGACTCGTTTTGTGGTGATGTGGGTCTTCGGAGGATGAGGTCGCGCCGAAGGTGGTGGCGCAGACCCGCCAGCGCACGTCTGGCGGGAGGGGCGCGATCTGGATCAGTGATGGACGGCCGGTCTATCGACGGGCGATTTGTCAGGTCTATCGGGACGCGCAACCGACGGGAAAGCGGGGGCGTCCGCCCTTGGCGCTCACGCCCGGGGCCGGGTTGACGCAGGCGATCAAGCGTCGTCATGATAGCCCGCGTGGAGCTGCGTCAGGTTCTGGGTGAGGCGGTGGAATCCGGTGCATCGGTTAAATGTGCTAATGCGAAGACGATAAGGACCTGGGATGCGCTGGTGATCCTCTGTTTGTTTGAGCGCAACTGGCTATGCGGGAAGCGGGGAAGGGTCTGCCGGAGGGTTGGCGGTATCCGCCAGCGATGGCCATCGGGTTGACCGATCATATCTGGACCTGGGAAGAGTTCTTGACCTTATCAATACCAAAAGGAGTGACTATCCACGCTTCGTCGGCGACGCTCATTTGCTGGAACGAGCGCGACTGTGGCGCGGTAGTGATAATCATCGGCGCTTCTCCCTCCAAGGTGAAGCTTGTGCTTGGCTGATCGAACAAGGCTGGCAGTCCAAACGAGAAGCATTCGAAGGGATAGCCGCGGATCGGCGCGCTTTGGCGAGCATCCAAGCATCTGCGAGGCGTGACAGGATGAGCAGCGCCCCGACGAGGTTGCGCTTGCCAGCTGAATTAGAGGATGGTAAGTGGCGCGAAAGCGATAATTTAAAACCAAAGATAAAATTTTTTTAAAAATATTTAATATAACATAAATTCGGATTTACATTACTCAGGGATTATCACGCGGAGAACGTAGGTGAAAGCATTTCTGGTCGCCTAGAAGGAGAACTTCTAGGGAATCGGATTTCCCTTAATACATCAAAATGAGAGAGAACCATGTACCACGTACAAGTGACCAAGTTATTTTATTGGGTTCTCTCGCTGCGAGGACTATGATATGTACAAATCCCCGCGATTCTGCGCTAAATCCGAACTTAAGTCGCATTAACTATCAAAAATGCTATTAACATCTAGCTCGCCCAAATTATGCATGGCATACATGACCAAATAAGCACACGGACACAGCGAATTGTCAGTAGCGCTGACGTGGAATATTTACAGCCAGCACACTATACAGCAAAGTGGACATATATATTCCGTAGAATATAATACAAATTTGTAAGACAAATATCCAAAAAGATGTTAATGCTTATCTATATAAATCTAATATTATCAAATTTTTATCTAGTAAATTATCATATTTTTTGATTTATTATCTATACCTAAAAAATCAATTAGCCTTGAATTCATAAATTCACCTCCTAATAAGTCAATATTATATAATATTCCTTTTCTCAAAATTTTTAGTTTGCTTTCATCTTTAAAGTATTCTGAAATTTTATCATAATTATTTTCTATTATATTTATTAAGTCTATTATTATTTCTTTAAACGGCAAGTTATTACTTTCTAATTTATTTAAATATAAATTCAGTTTTAAGTCTATATTGTTTATTGTATGTATATATAAATTTTTAATAATTTTTTTTCTTATATATAAGAATAAATTAAGCTCTTTTTCTTTATCAAAATTTATAATTGGTCCCGTCCACTCCCTTAAAATGTTATAATATAAATAAAATCCAATGTGGTTTGATTCTAAAAAAATATCTCCTTCTAAAATGCGACTCCTGCTCGGATGCCAACCATTTATAATTTTTACGCAATCTTCTCTAAAATTAAAATTAAAATTTATTCTTAACTCTCTTTTTAATATATCATCTATAAAATTACATAATTTATATGATTCACCGCCTCCATTAAAATATATTTTAGCTTGATTTATAAGTAAAAATATTTTATCAAAATATTTTACTTTGCCGTATATATCTTCTATTTTTCTCTCTACTTGTTCAGTTTTTAATTCTTTATCTATAGTTATATTATATAAATCTTCGTAATTAAATCTTTTAGATATATATACTGCCAGTAATATGTCTTTAATTCTTAAATCATCTTCTTGATTTTTAATCCATAATTCTACTTTATCTTTTTCCTCTATCATTAAGTTAAAAATTATATTCTTAATTTCTTTCCCGATATAAAGTATATCCTTTGTTTTTAGTCCAACTGAAGTATAATTTCTAAAAATTTTAATTAAAAAACTATTTCTATTTTCAATTAAAAAGCTGATTTTATTCATTGCGTTATTACATAAAATCATTAGATAGTTTATATAATCTTTTATCAAATTATAATCAATTTTATCTATTTTATCAGTATGAAAATTTATTATATTAATATGCCTTTCATCTAATTTAAATAAGTTTTGCTTTAATGTATTAAGTATTCCTCGCGTACCCTCTCTTAACTCATTAAATACATTCAACGATAAGTACAACAGCATCGCTGCCCCCTTCACCCCCTCTGACCAACTCGGCGCAGCAAGCGCTTCCTGAATGCACTTCTTTAAGTCACCATCCCATTCTATTTCTGTCGGCCAAACTAACCCACAAATCGGGTGTATAAAGCCATGCCTCTTAATATACTCTCTTGGCAATTTCCGAAGAAATGGCGCATCATCATATTCAAATGAGCCATATAAAGATGCCCTTGGCCCATGATACCCCTTCAACATCTCCGTCAAGATCAGGCGCTCCCCCTCCGCGTCAAGCTGACCTTGGTAAACCCGCCATCCCGGTGGACGGTATGTCACCTTCTCCATCAGGTCATGCGCTGGCCACAGGCTCGCCGCCAGATACGCCGCCTCCGCGCTGCCAGCTGCTAATAACTCGTCCAGCCAGCGATGATACACCTCCTCCCCCCATGGTCGGTCATTCATACACGTCCAGACCAAGACCGCATGCGGAATCAGGGTGTCCTCGATCGGATCACCGGTGATCACAAAACCATCGAAGGCGTTCTCAGGGACAATCTCCCCGCTCCCTCCCCACGCATCTACGTATTCCTTGGTCTTCTCGATGAAATACATCGCGTTTTTTCCTAAGGCAGCCTCCAACAGCCACGCGATGATCTCCTCGCCCTTGGTGCTTGGCTCAATCAGCCAGCGCTTTGCAAAATACTGCGCCAGCGCCCCCGGCTTATTAAATCCAAGTTCGTTAGTTGTCGCGCGCGTGCTCACTTGGAGTGATTTTAACATCAGTTTGCTCAGTTGAAAACCTAACTGGATAGAGATGTAGTTAGCGATGCGCGTTATAGATCACCCGGCTTTCGCGGTTCTGACAGGCACGCTTGACTGAACGCAGAATTTGCGTTTAGTGAACACTCCCGTCCTTCCAACGCTGACCAACTATGCGATACCAACTCTGCTGCGCTGGGCGGCCTTCAGATCAACAAATCGGCGGGATGATGTCACGCGGGCCAATCTTGGCGCTGTCAGCCAGGCTGGCTGACAGCGCTCATCGGAGCAACTTGCACTAGCGTCGACAGAACTCGGCCCAACGCCATGCACAATCATTTGACTGCTGGCGCCCACAGCATTCTCTCAATGGCTTGCCACGTCGCATTTGAGAGTAGGCGATGGTGTTCGTCGGGCGAAACCCAGTCGCATCCACCGCGATGACATCTTCTTCAACCAACCCAGCCTGCTTCAGCAGCGCCTCATTCATGATGGCTTGCTCGGAAGCGGTGATACATCCGATTGAGCGTGCTGTGGTCCGGCACACGCGCCAGCTCCAGCGCGTCCCGCAGCTCCTCGAAGTCGCGGTGGCTCATCTTAACACAGCAGCACACACGCTGCCGACTGCGGCAAGGTGAACTTCTTGAAGTATTTTGGGACCACTAACTGCGTCTGAGCGTAGATAATCCGTGCGACCTTGGCGTGACGCAGTTTCACTGCCTTTGCCTTTCTACCTCTCATGACTCCTAATTATGAAAGGTTTTCAACTAAGCAATCAGTGATTTTTATGAAATAAAATTAAATAATAATCTGTGATAGATAGCGGGGCGGGCATTGGGACTTGACAGAAGCGGGCAGCTGTGGTATCATCATCAGCAAGGGCGCGAACAGCAATGCCAGCGGCATTTGCTCAACTTTGAGTTGAGGACAATGTAGCGCCCTGTTTTTATTTTAATTTAATTCTGAATGAGACGGCAGGCGGCGTATACCTTCCAAGCAAATGCCGCGCTTGGGCGGCACGGCTGGGTCAGGCTAACGCCAGCGTATTCGGTCCACCTTGTTGAAGCGCTGCTCGATGCTCATCCCAACCCTGAACATGTGCTTGATCCATTCTGTGGGACGGGCACCACGGCGCTGTGTGTTGCGCAGCGCGGACGCGCGGCGACCACGATAGACATCAACCCGTTTCTCGTCTGGCTGTCCCGTGCGAAGCTTGCGCGGTACACGCCAACGCACCTCAGCGAGGCTGAGGAGGCGGGGCGGGCAGCGTTAGCACTGGTTGCGAAGAAGGCTGTGGAAGCTACAGCGCCACCGCCGCTGGCGCGGATTGAGCGATGGTGGGAGCCTGATACGCTGGAGTTCCTGTGTCACCTGCGTGGCGCGATTGATGTCGTTGGGAGCGACGAGGCAGTGCGGGACTTGCTGCTGGTCGCGTTCTGCCGCACCCTGATGATGCTCTCAAATGCCGCTTTTAATCACCAATCGTTGTCTTTTGCTAGCAAAATAAAAAACAAAAAATTTGAAAAAAGCGGCGTATTTATAAATAATTTACAATTTGTCCTGCGTGGCGCATGCGAAAACCCCTGTGTTGAGGCACACGTGGTGTGTGCGGACGCGCGCAGGGTAGCAACGCACGTGCGCGAGAAGTGCGACCTCGTCATTACCTCCCCACCTTATGCGAACCGGATGTCCTATGTTCGCGAGCTGCGCCCGTATATGTACTGGCTTGGTTTCCTCACGGACGGCAGGGCAGCCGGCGAACTGGACTGGGCAGCAATTGGGGGGACGTGGGGATGCGCGACGAGCAGGTTGGTGCGCTGGGCGCGCGGTGCTTGTTGCTTCACAAACGCGCAGCTGGACGCAGCATTACGGGAGATGAATAGAGAAGGAGGCAGAGTTATAATTTCAAATTATATTATAAAATACTTTGACGACATTTGGGAGCATATTAATGATTTAACAAATATCCTGATCTCAGGGGCAAGGGTTCATTACATCGTGGGTAACTCGATGTTCTATGGTGTTTTAATCAACGTCCAGGACATACTTGCCGATATGCTGTCTCAGCTTGGTTTCACGTGCGTGGCGGTGAAGCCAATTCGTCGGCGCAATTCCAACGCTGTCTTGTTTGAGTTTGAGGTCAGTGGGCGATGGCGATGAGATCCGGAGCGATGGATGTTCTGAGTTACAAGTTTTGGCGGAGGTATACTGCCTATGACGCAGCTTGTTCGATAGCAGGGGATGAGGCAGCCTGCCATCTGTGCTGCGTCCGAGCGAGTTCGTCAGCATTGCAAGCCCCGGCTTTCACCCGTCATCCGGCGTTGGTCCGCTATTGTGCGGATGATGCGTGCACAGGCATCCACTGCCTTAGACGGGAGGATTCGCGCTGATGAGTGTGCGAGATGCGCAGAGCATAGTTGAGGGGAGGAAGCTATAATATGGGTAAGAAGGAAGCACAGTTCACGCGGGGTGAGCGAGTATGATTAATAACAAAAATTCGACCAAACAACAAGAAGAAGCAATTAAAATATATATTATATATTATATTTTACCACCTCTTAATAAAATTATAAAAGAATTGCGAGAATTAAATGAATCTTATAATATAAAAAATTTTAACAATACAAAAGAAAAAAGTATAGACGAGCGAGTTGTTTACTTCAAAGAAATTTTTGACATAAATAATTCAATAAATAAATATTTACTAAAAGGTGATAAATTATTATTACTTAATAATATTGAAAAGGTGCACGAGTATGTTGTAAAAATAAAATACGAAGGTAGATGTAGGGCGGAGCTCAGCTATTATCTTGCATATCTATATTTTCATAAATTTGAATCTGAAAATGAAAAGACAATTAATTATGCTAAAGATGCTATAAAATATGCTCAAAAACATGGGATGAGTGAAATTGAGTGCGCCGCTAAGGGATATATGGCAATGTCTTTGCTTTTAAAAGATAATATAGAAAAAGAAGAAATATCTATTATTGAACCGTATATATTAGATGCAGTTGATCACTATAACAGATTAAAAGACAATCTAACCTTATCTCTTTTATATTCATTTTTGGCGTGTTTTTATTATTCACATAAGAATAACAGCGTAAAATCATCTGAATTATATAAAATTTCATATGAATACGCAAAAAAAGCAGACGCGAATTCTATTAAAAAAGATATAAAGATTCAAGTTAAGAGATTTATGTCAGATAGTATTAGTAAAAAATTATATAAAGATGCTGGTTATATGTCATGCGCACTAGCAAATATAAATGAAAAAGACGGAGATAAAAAGAAAGCGCTTTATTATTATAATTTTGCCCTAAATAACTTTATTTTTTCTAATAATATAGATGAAGCAAACCAAGTAAGAGAGAAAATGCGAAAGCTTGAGCAGGAGCTTTCGCTCATACAGCGCTGGATGTCAAAATTAGGAATATATAACCTATTATAATAGTTTTTAATTTTTGTGTCGAGCCGGCATTATCAATATGATTAATTTCAATTCAGATTTACATAACTCACAGCTAATTCTCACGCGGAGAACGCAGTACCAGTTGCCTAGCAGGGAAAATTCTAGGAAGTCGCATTTCGCCTTAACCCAGGTGAGAGAACCATGTACTACTTACAAGTGACTAATTGCCTTCTCTCGCTATGAGAACTGCGATATGTAAAATCTCCGCGACTCCGCGCAAGGCGAAGCTGATCCGAACTCACGTTGATTTGCAAACTTACAACCCACGTCCTGTCTTTCACGATCTCCGCACCCCTTTTTCAGCTCACGTTGCGCTTGCCTGTCGGCGCGTTTGCATTTGCCCAGACGAGCATGGGTATGCGTGAATCTAGTCTAGAACTCATCCCAAAAAGTGGTAAAACGCCGTCACTTGACGAAGAGGTGACTGCCAGATGCATCTAAACAATGGCGTCTAATCGAACCGCTCATCTGCGTCGTGCTGACGGCAGAGGTCAGCCACGTTATAACCCGCGCGAGGTGATGAACAGCATCTTGTGGGTCATGCACACTGGTGCTGCCTGGGCTGACATCCCGAGTCGATACCCATCCCGCTCGACCCGTCACCGATACTTCCAAGCCTGGGTCAGTGTTTGTCCAGATTGTATGCGCGTGGCCAGATCGACTTGGCAGTATCGACGGCACATTTGTGCCGGCCAAAAAGGGGCGCTGCCATCGTGAGCGCGGTACAAGATCATGGCAATTCCTTTCGCCATTCACGTATCGAGTGCGACGAATCCAAACTTGTTGAGTCCACGATTATTTTGTGTCGGATGAACCCAATTGGCGACAAGGCGTATGACTTTGGATAGGCTAAGCGTGGCATCGAGATGAGTATCGTCACCGCTCCTAAAACGCAGGACGATAACAAGCGCCGATGGAAGGTGAACAGCTAGTTGCTGAGCGATTGCGGCGCGCTATGAGTAATCGGCTTTGTTCATCTGGTATGCATTGCTCAGACACCACTTCTGAGATAGTCAACCTTGGAAGCACAAGCTCAAAGTAATATTGGGGCACGATCTCAGCGGAAGAGAGATAAGAGGGTCTTCCTAGATTAACCATGGCTTTACTGTATAATCACTGGCTGGGCACTTATAAGCCAAGGAGTGATTGACCAACTAAGGCGACTAGTGCTATCTTATTAGTTAAGCCTCCAAGGGACAAAAAGGCGAGTAGAGCACCAAGCCTAAAAGCAATGTGATATAATCAGGTCATCCTAGATAACTAAGGAGGTTGATATGTCACGCCAAACAACTGATGATACGGTCGAAAAGCTAATCCAAGCCGCACCAGTCGTTCAACATGTCCACAAACACTATGGACCCTTTGGTTTAATTTGGTCCCCAGCACACGTCGCGCTATTGCAAGAGCGTGTGCATGAACCAGATGAGCTCGATAAGATCCTTATACTTTGGGAGAATCCAAAGGCAGCGAAGCTGAGCGCAGAAGCAAAGCAGACGGCTCTCCGCATCTTGCGCCTCAGGCGCGGCGGGTCGCTCTTGGTGCAACGCTACCCCTTTGGCTATCTGCCCACCCCAGCGACCTGTGCTGCGCTGGGTGTGCCGTCGGTCTCGCCGGAGGACATTCGCCAGCACCTCAGGGACACGCTCGAGGCACTGAAGCTGCCCCCGGCGCTCACGCCGGCGCGCTTGATCCTGCTGATGAGGTATTGGCGGGGGAATTTGTCGGCAGACAAGTTCAAGGATCTGTTCAATGCCAGCCCTCAAGTGCAAGCTGAGGAGTGCCCGAAGACTGAGCAGGTGTATGCGCGCAGGTTGATCCAGAACCTCGAGCTCAGCGGTCTGGTTAAAAAGGCTGGGCGCAACACCTATCAGATCGTTGATTCAGCGGTCACCATCGCGCCGATGCGCCAGAAGAAGGCAAGGAATCTGTGGAAGAAGGTTGAGGCGTATGTCGCACAGCACAAGGACGTCGAGCTGAACGCGGTGCGCGCGTGGTTGGTCGCAACATCTGAACAGCCGGAGTCACATCCGTGGTGGCAGGAGGACGGCAAGGTGAACGATCTAGAATATCGCATGGCGCAGCGCAGCGGCTTTAACATGCTGAAGCGGCTGAGCTCGGTGGTGCGCGTCGATGCGGATCAATATCTGCATATCGACGAGGCGCGACGGCGCGGCTTACAGCCGTATCAGCCGGGGCGACGACGAAAGCGGCGCGGCGAGGAATGGTGGAACGAGGTCATGCAGCATCTCGGAGAGACCTTCAGCATACGCCAGTTCATTACCGCGGCTGCCTATGTCGATAAGTTGATTAGCGCATCAGAGCTGCGGGCATCCTTGGAGGCGGATGATTTGCCGAATGCCGTAGACATAGCTGCGCAGCGCAAGTTCAACCAATTGCTGTATCAAGCGACTGGCGTGCGCGTGCATCGCACGCGTGTGCGCGGCGTGTTCGCCACCAGCGAGGCGAAGGCCGCCGAGTTCAACGCGAGCGATAATGCCAAGTCCACCTTGCAGCGATCGGGCGTTCAGTTGCCGGGCAGGCGGAGCCGCACCAAACGGCTCTTGAAGATCATACAGCAGGAGAAGCTCAAAAGCCCGCTGACCGCGCAGCGGTGGGTCTTGCTTGAGCTTTACGATGAGCGTGTTCTGTCCGCTGAAGAGTTGAAGAATGCGTGGGATCTCGCCTTGTTGTTGTCACTGACGAATGTGCTGAACATGCTAGAGAAGAAAGTAGACCGCGACCTGGAAGCATCCACGCAGCGGGCCAGAACCACCCTAGGCAACTTGTTCAGGGCTGGGGCTCTGGATCGCCAAGGATCGCGCGGCAACTATCTTCTGAAGGGCGCAAGCGTCGAGCCTCAGGCTGCTATGCAGTCCATGTAACCATGATTCGCCTTGCGCTGGTCCGGTTGCCAGCGCAAGGCGAATTTTTAATATAAAATAAATAAAATTATTCACGAATTTTGAATCAAAAAATATGGTTGCCACCCTACTGGGTGGGCTAGTCGAGGAGATGGCGATGCGCATGGTTCATCCCTTCGGTCAGAGCAGGCGACGATCACGAAGCGAAATTTCCGCTAGAGAGGATAATCCGCCTGCTCTCTGACTAGTGCTTCGTAGGCAGCGGGACAACTGCCGATCAGACTGAACAGGCAATATATTGGGATAGAGCGAGAGGCGATGTATGTAGAAATAGCCAAGCAGAGAGTTGCCTATGTCCAACCCTTTCTGTTCAGCTGACCCTGCTATAATACGAGCGATGGCTTGCCTTATCCCACTCAGTCAACTTGAAGCCAAAATTATTGATAAAATTATTAAAAAAGAATTAGATGACCTTGATTCATTTTTTGAGCAATTTAGCGGCGAAGAAAGAGATTATATAATTAATAGGACAAGATTCTTTCTTAAAATAGCAGACGATTTTTTGTGTGTTGTTGCAAATAGCGATCTAAATATCAAAGAAAATTGGATAGAAATTTTGTCTCAAAATTATGAATATTTAAATAAAATAAAAGAAATTTTTCCAGATTTAAGCGAAATCGAACTAGCAGAAATTCTATCTGCAATAGCAAAAAATAACATAAAAGACATTGATTTCCTTTATGATAAATACATAAAAATAATATCAGATTTAAACGCAAAAAAAATTATTTCTGAAATAATTAGAATTGCCGAACAAAAGATTATTTTTGATAAATATACTTTAATTGACCAGTAGTAAATAATATATTTAATATTATTAAAATAAGGGGGGGGAGTGGATAGTTGGCGATAAATGCGCGCGGCGCGCGCTTTTGCCCTGCCGTCCTGCGCATGTGCGCCGCTCCGAGGCCGCGAAATTGGCGATAACGGCTTGAGCGCTTTGTCCAACTAACTCAAGTACTCGTTCGGGTTAGTGCTAGGGCAACCTTTGCAGGGCAGCGACGACAGCACACTTCAGCTGCTCGCCGGCGAGGTCGCTTGACAACGCGATGAAGGTTGGGTGTTCCTGTAGGCACTTACAGGGGAAGCATGGAAGCGCAAGCGCAGCGGGCGTTCAACGCGGATGCGGCGATAGCCCAATTCAGAATCAGAATTGTCGAGGACGCGGCTGCGGATAATGTGCTCGACCCGTTTCCACGCCGAACGGCGGGTTAGCGAGCATGAGGCGGAAGCGCTTGCCGTCATACCCATCTTCGCAGCAGCTTGGATCAGCGACTCGCAGCAGCAGATCGGCCTTGGCGATGGCATAGACAGTCGGGTTCATCTAGAGCTGCACTTGCGCGGAAATGTCGAGCTGCTCGGCATATGCGGCGACGGCGGTGCCAGCCTTGATGAGCATGCTCCCCGGCTTGCATCGTCTTCGCGTCGAGGAGCAGGTCGATCATGAGCGCGACGACATCGCACGGCGTAAAGTATTCACCGCCCCCTTGCTATATCCCTCATTGAAGCGTCTGACGAATTCCTCGGAGATATCCCTGATCGCGTGGTTGGGCACGCGATCAGGATGCAGGCCAATTCCATCGCATGCTTACAGGATCTACTCAAAAATAATCATTATTTTTATGTATCTTCATGTTGTTGCTCTTCTTTAGAAAATTGTTGATTTTTTCTCTTTGACGCCCTGTATGCCTCAATCTCGCGGAGGACGTCCTCTTCGGTGATGCCATGCTCGGCGGCGATCTTCCGGATGAGTTCAAGCGCTTCAAGCGCACGCTGCTGAACTTGGTCGGTGCTTGGCTGTTGGGTTGGCTTGTCGCTCATCGCGTTATACAATGATATCATAACGCTTGCTCAGGTGTTGCTCAGGTACTCGCGCAGCCTGCATGGACCGGCATGCTGCCTCAGCTTTGTCAAAGCCTGTACCTCGATCTGGCGCACGCGCTCACGGGTCAGCTTGAGCTTCTGGCCGACCTCGTCAAGGGTCAACGGCTCACCTTCAAACCCATAGCGCAGGCGGATGACCCGTGCCTCGCGCGGCGTGAGCAAACCGATTAACTCTTGCATCTTTTCGCGCAGCGAATTGTCCAACACGACCTGCATCGGCAACGGCTCCGCGGCTGCCACGAAGTCGCCCACCGTCGTCTCCTCTTCATCGTCAGTTGGTGCGTCAAGGCTGATCGGGCGGCGCATATACTCAATAATCTGCTCAGCCTTCCGGCGTGGGATTTTCAACGCGTCTGCGATCTCCTCAACTGTGGGCGAACGACCGAGCTCTTGCGTCAGGATGTGGGAGACGCGGATGGCACGGTTGATGGTGTCACCCATATGGACAGGGAGGCGAATTGTGCGCCCCTGATCGGCAATCGCACGGGTGACCGCTTGGCGAATCCACCACGTTGCGTATGTGCTGAACTTGTGTCCGCGCCGCCAGTCAAACTTCCGCACCGCACGGATGAGGCCGATGTTTCCCTCTTGGATCAAATCGACGAACGGCACCCCGCGCCCTATGTATTTCTTGGCCACGCTGACGACCAGGCGCGAGTTCGCCTTGATCAGATGTTCTCTGGCTTGTAAACCATCCTCAATCAAGATATGCAGCGCCTCAACTTCCGCCTTGGTAAGGTTGTCGCCCTCGTTCTCCAAAGTGTCGCGCGCCTCGCGCCCGCGCTCCATGCGCTGGGCGAGGTCAACTTCCTGCGCTGCCGTAAGCAGCGGCACTTTGGTGACCTCACGCAAATACAGCCCGACTGAGTCGTCAACCTCGGTAATCTGCTCATCCTCATATTCAACGGACGTTTCCTCGTCTTCGATTTCCTCCTCCTCGTCGTCCATCGCAACAATGGGAGGCTCGCTGACGACTTCAATGCCAGCGTCAGCAAGTGTTTCGCATAACTCAGACAATATGTCCTTATCCTCAGCTGCCAGCGGGAAAATGCCAAAAATATCGTCAAAAGTGACATATCCGCGCTCACGCCCGAGGTTAAGCAAGGATTCCTCAGCGCTGATCTCCTCAATTATCTGGCTGTCGAGCTCAGGTTTCTTCCCCATCTGGTTTATATTATACTGACTGACCATCACTGAGGGCATCCCAAGCAATGAAGATAAAATTCCGCTTACTCACAAGCGCAGAAGCATTGCAAAGAAGTAACGGCGAACTCACACGCTGGTACACCATCCACCCGAGCACAGGTCGCCCACGCAAGGGGGGCCTGTTCGACCCAGCGATCTACGGCCCGCCACGCCTATACGCCTGCCTCTGCGGATACTTACAGGATGCACGCCCAGGCTGGCGTTGTCCGCACTGCAAAACAACGATACTGTCTCCGGAAGATCACCTTCAAAGGCGCGGACACCTGCAGCTTGCCTGCACATTACCCCATCCGCTCTATGAATCGCTGATCGCACAATTGTTGGCCATGAGCACACGGCAATACCGGGCGCTGCTGGCTGGCGAAGCAGAAGGGGTCGTCAACACCTGCGAACAGACGCCAATTGACTGGGTCGTAGACAGATTAAAAAATCTATCAAAAAATGATGTGCTGCAATTCGTCGCCAGTGCTGATGCCCCAAGTGCGGCCTGGCTCCTCCCGCTGGCAACCACGACGCATCCGTCGCAGCTCCTCCTCGACGTCATCCTCATCCCGCCGCCGGCCATCCGACCGATCCTCAGAGTGACCCACAACTACTGGACCTGTGACCCGATTAACAAGCGCTATCAGGGCATCTTTGCCGCAAACATGCGCTTGCAAGCTGCCCAGCAGTCAAGCCAGCCGCCCTTCATACAAGCAGCATACCAATACGTCCTCTACGCGCAGGTCAGGGATCTAATGACAACCTGGACGAAGCGCATCCATGGCAAATATGGTTGGCTGCGCCACGATCTGCTTGGTCGGCGCGTCGATTACAGCGCTCGAGCGGTGATCGTGCAGGACGAGACGCTGGCAATAGGTGAATGCAGGTTGCCATACCACATCGCCATCGAGATCTGGCAGCCCGTCCTCGTCCACGCCTTGATCCGTGCTGGACTGGCAGGGAGCATCCGCGAAGCGCGCGCCAAGCTCCAGGAACGAGGCAAAAAAGCACGCCAGCTGGTAGATGAAGTACTGCAATCGCAGGTTGTATGGCTCAACCGCCCACCGACGCTGCACCAAGCCAACCTGTTGGCTTTTATCCCAAGGGCCTGGGACGAGTTGGCGATTGGCATTTCTCCCATAGTGTGCAGCGGTTTCAACGCCGACTTCGACGGCGACCAGATGAGCACATTTGCATGCTGCACAAAGGCATCACAGCGCGAAGCACATAGGCGTGCGCTTTCTACTAGGCACTTCTGTCGCGCTGCTGAGGGCGAACCAAGCTGGACGCCGGCGAAGGAATACCTCTTTGTCCCGCCGGGGTTAAGTCATCCAAGATTTGAGCAGCTGCTACAAGCTTCCCCTCCTTGGGCTGCCGAAATCGTCAAGGCGGACTGCCGAGCGTTGTGCCAGCAACCGAGCAAACGCGCCTGGCAGACGCTGATTGGCGATTTGCTGGGGCTGGCGATGATCGTGGATGGGCACGCCGGCTCAGTCGCTGAGATCGTCCAAGCCCATTACCGCGCCGGCGAATCCCTGCGCGTTCCGATCAGCGTTGGGCTGGCTGACGTAGACGTGGGAGGAGCAGAACACGCGTGGTCAGCGCAGCTCAAACGTGCGCTGAAGCGCGGGTTGATTGGGGAAAATGAGTACATGGATATCGCTGCACGTCGCAGCGAGGAGGAGCTGACTGCCCACGGGGCGGGCATGCTTGACCGCTTGCCCCCGGTCGTGAGGGAAATCCTGTCCCGCGGGGCAAGCAAGAGCGGGGTTGGTGGTCTAGCGATCGCAACCGGTGGGCATGGCCCGGTGCGCGACATGCACGGCAAGCTGGACGGCGCGCCGCTGATCCGCGGCATCCTGTACAGGCTGTCGCCTGCTGAGTACCTGCGCGCGTGCCATGCGCAGCGCCGCGGTTTGTACGAAACCTATGAAGGGACGGCTAAGGCCGGCTACCTGACGCGCCGGCTCATGGAGGTGGTCCAGAACGTGCGCGTCGTCGCCGCGTGTGACGAGGCGATGCGCGAGCCATTGCGCTGCGAGCCAAACGAGGCGCTGCCATACCGCGCGACGTGGTGTTATGCCGCAGCGGATTGCCCGGATTGCTATCTGCACCACGGGGACTTGATCACGCCGCTGCATGTGCGCTTGGCGATGCAAAGGGGGGCCAAGCTGGATGTGTATGCGCCGGATGGGTGTGCTGCAGGCGGCGATGGCGTCTGCGCAAGATGCTACGGGCTTAAGCTAAGCGTCCTTGAGCCGCCGGCGGTCGGGGAGTGGGTCGGGGTCGTCGCTGCGCAGGCAGTTGGCGAACCGATCACGCAGGCGATGTTGCGCGCGTTCTACGTTGGCAGCCGTCGGCGCGAGATGGTGACTGATTACTTTGAGCGCCCAGAGCGCTACGGCACAACGCCGCGCGCTTGGGCGTTGGCGTTGCAGGAGGCGCTCGCAGCAAATGGGACTTGGGTGCATTACCAGCATATCGCGTTGATTGGGCGAGCGCTTTACAAGGATGGCCAGATGTGCGGGATCTCGGTCATCGCGCCGCGCCGACGCAGCTTGCTGGCGCGCGCGTCGTATCGCGACGCACGCCAAGAGATACTCAAGGCGGCAATTTACCAGTCGACGGACAACCTAGAGGATGTCAAGTCACGGATGATGATCGGGATGCCCCTAGATGGGGGCTATGGAGGTGCGCCTGCCGGTTCATAGCATTATATTTATTTTTATTAAAAAATCGTATAAAATTTATATGTTAAAATATAAAAATTAACACATGAAATCTCTAATTGTGGTTATGAAAAGGCGCATGGATGACCACGGCCTGACCGGTGCACTCGATGTCTGGCGCGCGTGGCTGCTGCGCGACGACGCGGCGTTGGTAGCGCTATGGGATGCTCTGGACAGGCGCAAAAAGTTTTGAGGGCTATGCCAGAAAGCAAATCTATGCGCTCTACGAGTTGCTCAGCGCAGGCAGCAGCCGCGGCGAGTTGCTCCAAGTTGGGCAATACGCTTCCCGGTCAAGGGGACGCGATTACACGCCGCCCTCAACACAGTTGGCCGAGATCGTCGCGCGCATGGAAGCGCACGGATTGCGCGGTCCCCTCGACCTGTGCCGGGTTTGGTTGGTATATTACGCTGGCCAAGAGACGCTTATTCGCTTATGGAACGCTCCGGATAGGCGGGTGAAGATGCGCAAGCTTGTAGATCGGGACAGGGTCATTGTCTCTTGGCTGGCCAAAAAGGGCAGCCTCATCAGGCTCAGGCGTGGGCGATATGCCCTGCGGTGCAAATCGGGAATATACGACGTAGAGGAACGCATCTTCACTAGGTTGAACAGTCAGCTGTGTCCTCGACCTTTGGCGGGTGTGGTTGTTATGCTATGCAGATGATCGGACGCTGCTCGAATTATGGGATGCACCGGATAGGCATCAACAGATTCGCCATCTGCCGAACTTCCATACCCTGCAGTACTATGTACTATGCGGTATCGAGGATGTTGAGAGAGCAGGTAAACCTAGGGAAGCTAGTGAGGGCTAGGCAAATGTCCTGCCGGGGGCGCAGCAAGTCGTGGAGAATTATATCACGGGTTGTTGACGCTGATCCTCGTGCGCATGCTGGGGCACGGAATAGACAGCAAACCGAACGCTTTGTAGATTACGCAACAGGAAGTGCTCCGCCGGCTTAACGCAGGACATATCTGGGCCAATGTATACAGGTGTGGGTGGTTGTGATCGCTACCGTGTCGGGACAAGCCACCGCGTGAGAATACAGCGTGGACAACTGGCGGATAAACGCACAAATATTGTTCTGCGCGGTGAAAGGTTAAACGCTCATAGAGAAATAGTTTGTTTCTGTTTTAAATTCAGA
>Ga0308396_1000740_pt1 | contig 19744 bp, 16 predicted proteins | sample Hotspr2SamplePe2_FD_202359 | JGI IMG/M metagenome (GOLD analysis project Ga0308396, IMG submission 202359) | Hot spring phototrophic mat microbial communities from Mushroom Spring, Yellowstone National Park, Wyoming, United States - 20050930_Pe2 ... | reverse complement strand
CTTATCATTCCAAATAACTCTGCTTGCTTAACTGTATCTATCCCAAGATCCGCTTCCATATCTAAATCCAAATCAAGCATATCCTTTGGATAGCCGGTCTTCTCCGATATCATATTTACTATCGTCTTTGTAACACTTTCTTCCGTAAGAGAAATTTCCTTATTTTGGGGTTCAGCAATATTTATTTTTTCCTCTTTTTTTTCCATTATAACTTCTTTAGATTCTTTTTCTTTAGTTTCAACCTCACTTATCTTTTCTTGTTGTTGTATTGGACCTTTATCTTTTATTCTAAGAGTATTATTTACTACCTCAAGTTCTGGATCGTCATATCCTGATATTCTCTTAAGGAAATCTTTGAATTTTTTCTCATCAAATATTCTTTTTTCACCTTCAGTATAAACTTTCTCTATAAAACTCATTCCCATATGAGAACCAAATCCAGCAGCAAATCTTATAGCATATTTAAGATCATATTTTCCACCTTTAGAAAGATTTATCCCTTCAAGTTCAGGATCTGGTTCTTTATAATTTGCAATGGGGGGGATAATACCAGTATTTAAAGCCCTTACTGCAATTGCATCCTCAAGTGATGCACCCATAGTATGACCAGTAAAACCTTTAACATTGCTTACCACAATCTTTGAGTAATGCTCGCCAAATGCTTTTTTTAACGCTTTAACTTCAGCACTTGCACTTCCACCTCTTCTTGGTGTATATGTCTCATGAGAGACAAATAATGTCTTAGGTGCTATTTCTTCTTTTTTGAGTCCATAAATTTTTTCAATCTTATTTATAAATCTTTCCATTACTTCTGCAACATGATCTGTATCAAGTCTTGTTACATGATATGCACTGTTTGCTGCCTCTGTAAGCAATAATCTTGCAAGAGGAACAACTCCTCTTTCTCTAACAAGTGTTTCGTCCTCAATAACAAGTGCAACCGCTCCAGATCCAACTATAAGACCATGTCTTCTTCTATCAAAAGGAAGTGCCGCTTCTCTAACATCCTCTTTAGTTGTAGCAGTACCAGCTGCAAGAAAGCCAGGCATAGTCCACTCCTGTAAAATTTCATTTGTTATATCATCAGCAGCAATTACAACAACTCTTTTGCACTTTCCACTTCTAATCCATGACTCAGCAACATGAACTGCTTGAGTAGTTGAAGCACAAGCAGCACTTAGATGTATTGCAGGACCTTTTGCCCCAACAAGCTGTGCAAATTGACTATCTGCAATTGGAATTACTTTTAAAAGAAAGTTCTGACTAAACTGATACCTACCAGAAGGTGTTGATGAAAACTTTGAAAGATTTTCTCTCATCCATTTTCTAAGTTCTTTTTTGTCTTCTTCATTTTTAAGTTTATCAATTATATTTTCGTAAATTTCCCATAATCTATCCTCTGAAACTGAACCATATTTATCCATAAAATAAGCACTAACTTCTTTTATTATTGACTCCATAGTTGGAAAAGCAGATGCAAATATAACACCTGTCTCATCGGCAATTTCTTTTGGTAAAGCCCATTTTTCAGGTAAGAAACCACCAGTTGTTGTTCTCTTATAATAATGAATTAAAGGAATATGAGCATCCTTTAAAGCAAGAATACCACTTGCAATTGCCATTCTAAATGTTGAGTTTAACGCCTCTGCAATTTTCTCAGGAACACCAAAATCTTTTACTATATCAAAAAATCCTGCCCTTGCAGAAAGCTTTATAGCATCATCCACAGATTTTATTGCTTCAATTTTGTGATCTCCAGTATCAGATTTTATAACCCTTATAATATTTTTATCAATCTGTTTTTCTCTCCATGCCATAGGTATCGGCTCAATCATATTCTCGCCATCAAGTATCTCATCAAGTGCTCTTTCTCTAAAAAGTGCTTTAGTTGAAGAAGGAGAACCAGCAGCAATTCCAGATATTACAATTGGATTAAAATTAAATCCATACTCTTTTACAAAATGAGAAGTTTCGTTCATTTTAACCTCCACATTATTACTCACAACTTCACTATCATCAGAATTATTTTCATCCAAATACGAAACCGCCCACTTTAGATAATAAGGATTATAAAACTTTGAGCTTCTCTCAATAAGTTTATCATCCCATTTAAGATCAAAATTTACTGTTATTAAATTTGCAATTGCATCATTAAAATCATATATACCACCTCTCTTTGGATGGTTTGTTGAAAGAACAAATATATCATTTTTATCCTTAAGTGTTTCTGTTACAAATGCAGAAAGAACTCTTTTTGGTCCACACTCTATAAATATTCTTACACCTTCATCATACATCTTTTTTATCTGATTAATAAACTCCACTGGACTTACCATCTGTCTTACAAGAAGGTCATATATCGCTTCAGTGTCTTTTGGGAAAAAGTCTGCTGTAACATTTGATATTATTGGAATATCCCAGGACTTTATTGGAATCTTTTTTAAAAATTCCCTATATGGTTCAATTGCAGGTCTAATAATCTCTGAGTGAAATGCATGCGAAACAGCAATCTCTTGTGCTTCAACACCAAGTGCTTTAAAAAGTTTTATCGCCTCATCAACCGCCCCTTTTTCGCCAGCAATAACTGTTTGAATTGGGCAGTTTTTGTTTGCTGCAACAACATAGCCTTTTATTTTTTTTAATTGTTCCTCAACCTTATCATAAGGCCATGCAACAGAAGCCATCTTACCTGGATCTTTAACTTTAATATTGCTCATTTCTTTTGCTCTTGATGTAACTGCTCTAAGTCCGTTTTCAAGTGTAAATATTCCAGCAGCAGTTGCTGCAGCATACTCACCTAAGCTATGTCCTATAACCATATCCGGCTTAATACCAAACGAAGCTAACAATCTAAACATTGCCATATCAGCAGTCATAACAGATGGCTGAGTCATCTGAGTTTGTTTTATTGCCTCTTCTCTCTTTAAAAGTTCTTCTTTTGTCTCACCTGGCTTTGACCAAAGTGTGTCAGTAATCTTTACACCAATCATTTTCTCCATTATTCTATCTGCTTCTTTAAATGTATCCATAACAACATCATATTTTGCAGCAAGATCTCTCATCATATCAACATATTGAGAACCCTGTCCTGGGAAAACAAAACCTATCTTTCCCTTATAATTAATCTTTTTTCTAAAAGGATATATTCCTTTAAGTTTAAAATTTATACCAGCATCATCAAATATCTTTTCATTAAAATTATTATTGATAAAATCAATTTTTTCTATAAGATCTTTAGGTGACTTTGAAACTATTGCAATTCCAAAATCTCCAGAGATTTTTTTATTCATCTCAACAGAAACTATTGTTTGTGGATATAAATCACCCCAAGTAGATGCTTTATTTTTAAGCTCTTCAAGTTTTTCTTTAAGTTCATATAAATTAGATGCTCCAATTGCAAACGTTTCACCAGATAAAAGTGAAAAAGGTGCTTTTGTATCTTCTTTTATTTCGTTTTTCATAATATTTATCTCCTTTTTTTCTTTCTCAATTTCAATTTTTTCAAAAGCAGAATTTACGCTATACTTTGTTTTTCCTTCAACATATTCCTCCATTGCACAATGGAAATTTGTTCCTCCAAAACCAAAAGAAGAAACATTTGCACGTCTTATACCATTTGTTTTCCACTCAATAGGTTCAGTTACTACTTCAATAACAGAAAAATCTATGTTTGGGTTTGGTATTTCAAAATTAATTGAAGGTGGAAAAATTTTTTTATAAAGACTTAGAGCAACTTTAATAATGCTTATAGCGCCAGCAGCTGCTTTTGTATGTCCTATTTGTGATTTTATTGATGTAACTTTAAGTTTTTTTGTTCCAAGATAAGGTGAGAAAAATTCTTTTAAAACAGAACACTCAGTTGCATCACCAACTCTTGTTGCAGTTCCATGGCACTCAATTAAATCAACATCTGAAGGTTTATAATCAACCTCTTTAAAAGCATTTTCTATGGCAAGTTTCTGTCCTTTTGGATTTGGTGCAGTTATCCCTTTTCCCTTACCATCACTTGATGCACCAATAGAGTTTATAACAGCATAAATTTTGTCTCCGTCTCTAACAGCATCAGATAATCTCTTAAGAACATATATACCAACTGCCTCACCCATAACAAATCCATTTGCTCTTGCATCAAACGGAAAAGATCCATCCGGAGAAAGCGCTCCAATTTTGCAAAATTTAACATATGCTGCTGGGCTCATCATCTCATCAGCACCACCACTTATGCATATATCAACTTTACCAGTTCTTAAAGCCATAACAGCATAATCAAGGGCAGCAAGAGATGAAGCACAAGCAGCATCAGTTATTAGATTTGGGCCATTGAAATCAAAGACATTTGCTATTCTTCCGCTTGTAACATTTGCAAGTTCTCCTGGCATTGTATCTTCAGTTATATTGATTATATATTCATCAATTTGCTTTTCATACTCTTGGATAAATCTTTTTTTCTCATCATCAGAAAGTTTAGAGAAAAAATCGATCTTTGAAATCATATCTTCCATTAAAAACTTATATACCCTTAGATCTGTAAACTCCTTTCTCATCGCACCCATTGCATTTGCAATTATAACTCCAACCCTTTTAGGATCCCATTTATCCGGAGTATATCCACAATCATCAAGAGCCATCTTTGTTGCTTCTATAGTTAATTTTTGAAGTCGTGATATCTGCTCGGTTGCAATTGGTGGAATTTTATATTTTATTGAATCAAAATTAAAATTTTCTATAAATCCACCTATCTTTGAGTATGTTTTATCCTTTGCTTTTGGATCTGGATCATAATAAAGTCGCCAATCCCATCTATCTTTTGGAACTTCAATTATACAGTTCTTTTTTGTTATTATATTATTCCAAAACTCATCCTTATTAAAAGCCTTTGGAGCAATTATTCCTATTCCAACAATTGCAATCTTTTCATTATAAAACTTCATAAATATACTCCCTTAAATCAAATTTAATTCAAAAATCTTAAACTTAAACATAATTCAATTTTATAAAAATATAACTTCATATGCAATTTAAAGATTATCCCAACTTTATATTTTTTATTCTTTTAATAATATCTGATAAGACATTTTTATCCTTAATGGTTTTTAACTCAGAAAATCCATAAATTTTAACATAATCTCTTCTTGGACCAGAACATATCTGTTTAAGAACACAATCATTACATGGCTTAAAATGAGATTTTTCCTTTGGTGCTATCCAAACATTCATATTCCAAACCCTTACTTGAGCATCTATATTTCTATCTTCAAAGCCATTCATATAACAAAGAGGAATACCATCTGATATAAAATGAATATTGTTTTCCTCAAATCTTTTAAAACCATCTATGATATAAGAATGTATATCTGTAAGTTTTGGAACAAGATAATGTCTTTTTCTAACCTTACCAAGAACCTTTATCATATTAAGTTCCACATAAAAAACATTACCAAACTCTGACTTTACAAAATCAGAAAACTTTGAAATATATTTATAATTTAAAGCGTTTATAACATATGTTATTCTAACTCTCTTATATCCTCCTATTTCGATACAATTTTTTATTGCTAATATCGTTTTTTCATAATCTTTCGATTGAGTTAAAACCTCATAAAGTTTTTTAATATGTGATGGAAAATTAAAATTAAAAACATCAACACCAGCATTTACCAGTTCTTTTACTCTTTCTTTTTTATCTAAAGAAAATCCATTAGTTGCAATAATAACTTCTCTAACTCCTTCTTTTTTCACCCCCTTTACAATTTGAATAATATCTTTATGCAAAAGTGGTTCACCACCTTCTATTGAAATAGAATGTTTGAACTTTTTTACTATCTCTTTAGCTTCATTTGGTGAGGTAGGGGGCTCTATTTTTCTTGAACAAAATATACATCTGTGATTGCAGATATTGTTAATAGAAATCATAGGTTCAATATTATAAGAATACTTGGTCATCTTTTATTTTTTTTTTACAGGATTTAGAAAAAATTACAGGTTTAAATTCATCATCTCCAAATAACTTTGCATACCCTGCAGCAAAACCAGTACAATCAAAAAATATAAAAACTTTAATTCTTCTCATTCTTTAAAATATTTTACTATTTTTATGCTAAAATATTTTAAAATGATTATGAAAAAAATTATAGACGAATTCCCAATTCTAAAAACAAATCCATCGCTTGTATATCTTGATAACGCATGTAGTGTGCTTAAGATGAAATCTGCAGCCTATGAACAACTAAAAGTCCTTCTTGAATTTGGTAGTTGTGGAGGTGAGAGGGGAATTCATCTGCTTGCAAGAGGTATAGAAGAAAAATATCAAATTTCAAGAAAATACATTGCAAGTTCAATTAACTGCAGTGAAAATGAAATAATCTTTACATCAGGAACCACAGAAGGATTTAATATACTTGCAAACTCTTTTAATTTTAAGGAAGGCGATGAGATTATAATATCTGGGCTTGAGCATAACTCAGTTTTTCTTCCATTTTATAGAATTGCAAAAATAAAAAAATTAAAACTAAAAATAATCCCTCTTAAAAATTTTAATCCAAATCCTTTGGAATTTAAGAAAATGATAACAAACAAAACAAGAGTCCTATGCTTATCAAAGGCATCAAATATATTTGGTGGAACTGTTGAAACAGATGAGATTGTTGAAATCGCTTTGCGGAAAAATATAAAAGTTTTTATGGATGCTGCCCAGTATGCTTCAACACATAAAATAGATATAGAAAAACTTAAAGTAGATGCTCTTTGTTTTTCAGGTCACAAAATTGGAGCACCTTATGGAACAGGTGTTTTATACATAAAAAATGAACTTTATGATTTTCTTTCTTCGTCAAAACTTGGAGGGGGAACAATTAAAGAAATTAAAAAGCAAAATGGAGTTATAAAAGTTGAATTTTTAAAAGGATATAAAAATTTTGAAGCAGGAATACAAAACTATGCAGGTGCAAGTGCACTTTCTATTGCTTATAAATATCTAAATGAATTAGGATTTGAAAAAATAAGAAAGAATATATCAGAACTTGTCTTATACACAACTCAAAAACTTCTAAAAATAAAAGGAATAAAAATTCTAGGTAAAAATCTTACGGATGGTTCAATTGTCTCATTTATTTCAGAAAACAAAAACTTTTCAAACCAAGATTTTGCATTATTTGTGTCAAACTATAAAGATAAAAACATTGCTATAAGAACTGGTAGAATGTGTGCAGATCTTGCCTGCATAAATGCTGGCATAAAATCAGCTATAAGATTATCTTTTTTCATCTACAACAAAAAAGAAGATATAGATATTTTTATAAACGCACTAAAGAACTATCTAAAAACTTTATAGGAAATGGAAATTAGTGATATGGGACCGGTAAAATTGGTAGATGGTTACTGGTGACTAATGGCCTAGCTTGTAATTTAAAAAATTATAAATTGTAAATGTTTAATTTTAAATTAGAAATCCACAATATCTAATTCATCATTCAAAATTCATAATTTCACATTTCTTACGTTTCTCACTGCTTATCTCTTACTTATATATTTCCGGCTATTATCGCTTACAACTTTCTATATATTTCAATATAGTCCTTTCTTGGCCCAGAACAAACAGAATAAAATTTGCAACCTTTACAAGATGGAAGTTTTTCTTTCTCTTTTAGATATTCTCCAGGAATTTTTTTACTCATTTTCTTAAAATCTATCTGCCTATCGTAATATTTTCCAAGAAAACAAAGAGGTATATGATCAACTTCAAAATAAAAACCATCTTTATCAAGAACTTCAAAAGCTCTTATTAGAAATGGTGAGACATCACTATATTTTGGAATTATTTCTTTGCTTTTTTCTGCTTTTCCTATTCCCTTTACAAAACTAAACTGAACCCAAGAAATAAAAGAAATTTTTTTCAAAATAAATTGAGCAAAATCAAATAAGTACTTGTAATTAACTTTATGAATAACGTGTGTGACTCTTATAGTTGAACTAAGATTATTTAAAATCTCAATACCTTTAATTCTTTTTTTAAATCCATCTTTGATCTTTGTTATCCTATAATCCATATCGCTTCTATGGGATGGAATATTTACATTGAAATAACCACCAGTTTTTTTTAAAAGTGAAACAAGAATTTTAAGTTTTCCTTCATCTATATTAGGAATAAGTGTTGCATTTGTTTGAATTTCAAGAACTTTATTTCTTTTGGAAACAAAATCAGCAATATATATCAGATTATCAATCCCAATACTAAAAGGCTCACCACCAGAAAGAATTATAAGGTTATCATTATCTTTTTGAAGTTCTAAAATAAAACTTTTAAGATCAAAATCTTTATCTTTTCTTCCATAAGCAGAACAAAAAATACATCTTTGATTGCAAAAAGCGGTAATTGGATAGAGCATTTCAACTACATCCTTTACTTAATATATACATCAAAAATTTCCTTTACTATAGAATAATTACTTGCTTTCTCAACAATTGTCTTTCTTGCATTTTTTTCAATCTTTCTACTTAAAACATCTGAAATATTCATAATTTCCAGAATCTTGTTTTTTATTTCTTTCTCATCCAATCTTTTATATAGAAAACCATTATAGCCATCTTGAATATATCTTCTATAATAAATGTTGTCAGGGCAAAGAACAATTTTTCCTAAAGCCATTGAGATAAAAGCTATAGAATTTCCATAAGTTAAATTCCTACATTTTACAGGAACAGGTAAAACCACTAAATTTGATTTCAAAATTGCATCTTTAAGATTAAAAATATTTTTAGATAAATTAATCAATTCCACATTAGGATAATTTTTCAATATATCTATCGGAAGAAAATTATTCATATAAATCTTGAGTTTATATTGCTTTCCCATTGCTTTAATTAAAATATTATAGTCTCTATGAGCATCTCCAGCAGAGAAGATATAACCTTCATTTTTTATTTTTTGAGGAGAGTAATAATAAGTATCAACTGCAAAATTTCTTAATATAAGTTTATTATTTGGAACAAGTATTTTTTTACATTCGTTATCATATTCAAGAATATACAAAAAATTAAAATTATTAAAATAATTTTTTTTCAACATCAAATTATAAATTGGAATACTGCCATTTGAGGTCGGAAGAAGGTGATTTGCATAAAAAATTCTATACTTACATTTATTATACTTGTTTAATAGATAAAGATAGGGAATAAAAGTATGCTTATTCTTAGGCAAATCTATAAAAAGAATTAGTTTGTAATATTTATTATTTAAAATTCTCAAAAGTTTTTTCATATCAAAATACTTATGATTAAAACCGTTGTTCTTTATAATTTTAAATCGATAATGATTTATATTTGCATAATCATGAATAATATCTATTTTTACTGAATTCTTTTTAGAAATTCTCACAAATAATTGTTCCAATAATATGTTTTCTGGAGATTCTGAAAAATTTATCAATAAAATACTTCCCATAAAAATATATGCGCGGTGCAGGATTTGAACCTACAACCCCTTTTCTGTAATGGAGATTATTCTACCACTGATTTAACCGCGCATGAAAATATTCTACATAAAAATGGGTAAGCGGATAGAGCATTATTTAACTCCATCCAATTTTTCTATTTCATTTTTAAACATCTTTCTTGCTCTAAAAAGCCTGGTTTTTAATGCTCCAACGCTAATTCCAATCTCTTTACTTGCATCTTTTAAAGAATAACCTTCGACATCAACAAGAAGGATTACATTTCTATATTTAAGTGGAAGTTTTGAAAAAACTTTATAAAAATCATGCGCAAGTTCTACATTCCTTTCCTTTTCATAATGGACAATATCTTTAACATCTTCAATAGATACAAGTTTTTCTTGTTTCTTTTTTCTAAATTTCATCCAGCAGTGATTTGCAGCAATTCTATAAAACCATGTTGAAAAACTTGAATTTGATTTAAAATTTTTTATATTTTTAAAAATGCTCAACATAGTTTGGCTATGAACATCATCTGCATCCTGTGGAGAATTTATACAAACATATCTTGCAATATTTGCAATCTGATCATTATATTTTTCAAGAAGTATCTGAAGGCTTTCAAGATCCCCGTTTTTTGCCTTTTCTATTAGTTCCCTTTCTTGCATAAAATCTATGCGCGGTGCAGGATTTGAACCTACGACCCCCTCCTTGTAAGGGAGGTGCTCTACCACTGAGCTAACCGCGCATTTAAAAAATATTTTACATAATTTTGTAAAATTTTAATATTATGAAATTATTTTTCTGTGGAATATGTGGATCAGGGATGAGTGCTCTTAGTCAGATATCATTACTTGAGGGAAATGAAATATCTGGCTCTGATAGATCCTTTGATAAGGGAGAAAATAAAGAATTAAAAGAAAAATTTGAAAAATTAGGAATAAAAATATATCCTCAGGATGGAAGTGGAATAAAAGATGATATTGATTTTCTTGTAATCTCAACAGCAGTTGAAAAAACAAACCCAGATATAAAAATAGCAGAAGAAAAGAAAATAAGAATAATTCATAGATCTGAATTATTAAACGAATATGCAAAAAAATACAAAACTATTGCAGTTGGAGGAACGAGTGGAAAAAGTACTACAACTGCAATGATTTGGCATATACTCAAAAAAAAAGGACTTGAGCCATCAGTAATAAATGGAGCATATATAAACTCAATTAAAGATGATAAACTTATAGGAAATGCATATCTTGGAAATGGAGATATACTTGTAATTGAAACTGATGAATCTGATGCAAGCATAACAAAATATAAGCCATATATTGGAGTTCTATTAAATATCTCAAAGGACCATAAAGATGTCGCAGAACTAAAAAAAATTTTTAGTGAGTTTTTAAAAAACTCAAATATCATTGTTGTAAATAGAGATGATGAAAATGCCTATGAGATTTCATTTGAATTTAAAAATAAAACATATTTTTCCTCAAAAAACATAAGAATAAAGGAAAAATCAATTGAAAAAACAGTTTTTGAATTTGAAAATGAAATATATGAAATTCCCCTTGCAGGAAAACATAATATAGAAAATGCATTTGCAGCAGCAAAAACTGCTGAAATATTCGGAATTAACTTAAAAGATAGTTTAAGATTCTTATCTGATTTTAAAGGAATATATAGAAGAATGAATATAATTGGAAAATGCTCAAACATAAAAATAATTGATGATTATGCTCATAACCCAGCAAAGATAATGGCATTGATAAAAACACTTATTGAAAACTCAAAAAAATTTATTCTAATATATCAGCCACATGGATTTTACCCAACAAAACTTTTAAAAAATGAACTCATAGAAACATTTAAAAATATAAGAGATGATGATATGCTTATTTTTCCTGAGATTTATTATGCAGGTGGAAGCGTAAATAAGGATATATCATCAAAAGAACTTGTAGATGAAATAAAAAAATACAGAAAAAAAGTACTTTACTTTGAAAACAGAAACGAAATAATAAACTATATACTTGAGATGAAAAATATATCTGATTATGATATAATAGCAATAAGCGGAGCAAGAGATAACACACTGAATGATTTTGCAAAAGAAATATATACGAAACTTAAAAATATGTTAAGGTAATTTATTTGAAAAAAAGAGTTTGATACTTAAATTAAATGTGAAAACAACTTATTATTTTGTAAAATTATTTAGTGAGGTGAGTTATGGTTAAAAAAATAATGGTTGTTGATGACGAAAAAGATGTTCTTTTTCTTTTAAAGGTTCTCCTTGAAAAAGAAGGATATGAGGTGATAGAAGCAATAAATGGACTTGATGCATATACAAAGCTTACAAACAAAACAAATCCTGTAAAACCAGATCTTATAATTCTTGATATAATGATGCCAGAAATGGATGGATATACTTTTCAAACAAAAATGATGGAAAATGATGAGTTTAGGAAAATACCAATAATAATTCTTACAGCAAAGGGACAAATAAAGGATCTTTTTGAAATGGCAAGCAATGTTTATTCATTTGTTGAAAAGCCATTTGATTCAAAAAATTTTCTAAAAATAGTGAAAGGAGCATTGGAATATGGAACAAAAAACAACCCTTGATGAAATAATAAAATCAAATTATGAAAAAATAGAAGAACTAAAAAAACTTAGAATAAATCCTTTTCCAATAAGATATAAGGTTGAAAATAAAATAAAGGATATTAAAAACCTTCCTCTTGATTCTTCTGTAAAGACCGCAGGAAGGATAATTCTTTTAAGAGTAATGGGAAAAGCAACTTTTGCTCATATAAAAGATGGGACAGATAAAATACAGATATATCTAAAAAAAGATATTCTCGGCGAAAATTATGATATATTTAAAAAATACATAACAACAGGGGATTTTATAGGTGTAGAAGGAAAAACTTTTAAAACACATACAGATGAGTTAACAATAAATGTTGAAAAATTTACAATAATAGCAAAATCTGTAAGACCTCTCCCTGAAAAATATCATGGACTTGTGGATCCTGAGACAAGATACCGTGAAAGATATCTTGACCTAATTGCAAATGATTGGGTTAAGGATATATTTATAAAAAGAACAAAGATAATTCAGATAATAAGAGACGAACTTAATCGTGATGGATATCTTGAAGTAGAAACACCAATACTTTGCGCTCAAGCTGGTGGAGCAAGCGCAAGGCCATTTATAACATTCCATAATGCTTTTAAAATAGAACTTTATATGAGAATAGCAACAGAACTTCCATTAAAAAAACTAATAATTGGTGGTTTTGATGGAGTATATGAGATAGGAAGAGTCTTCAGAAATGAAGGAGTTGATACAACACACAATCCTGAGTTTACTACGCTTGAAGCGTATAAAGCATATTCCGATTATAATGATATGGCAGAACTTGTTGAAAGGTTATTTAATAGATTTGTTGAAGAATTTAAAATGACAGAAGTTGAGTATGAAGGACACAAAATAAATATAAAGCCACCGTTTAAAAGAATAAATCTTCCTGATCTTTGGAAAGAAAAAACAGGTCAAGATATACATAATGTTCTTAAAGGAAAATCTTTTAATAGAGAAGGGCTTGAAAATCTGGCAAAAAAAATAAATATTGAGTTTGATAAAGCAACTCCATCAGCAAAAATTTTTGAAAGAATAATGGATGAAGTTATAAAAGAAAATACAATCCAACCTTGTTTTATAATGAACTGGCCAGCAGCAGTAACTCCACTTGCAAAACTTAAAGATGGAGATGATTCAATAGTTGAGAGATTTGAGTTTTATGCTGGAGAATGTGAAATTGCAAATGCATATTCGGAGTTAAATGACCCTATAGACCAAAAATCAAGACTTCTTGAACAGTTAAAACAAAAATATGAAGAAAATCTTGGTGAAGCAGATATTCTTGATAAAGATTTTATAGAAGCAATGGAATACGGTATGCCAAACTGCGGTGGAATAGGTATAGGAATAGACAGGCTTACAATGCTCCTTACCGGAAAACCATCTATAAGAGAGGTAATACTTTTTCCACTTTTAAAACCACAAGAAGAAAAAAGATAAATGAAACTTGAATATGAAATAGCAAAAAGATATGTTAAAAGTTCTAACAAAAATATTTTCACATCAATAACAACAATAATAGCAATAGCCGGAATAACGATATCAGTTGCATCTATTTTTATTACACTTAGCATAATAAATGGATTTCAAACTGAGATAAGACAAAAAATTTTTGACTCTCAACCAAACATAATAATATATGGTGAGTTTTTCAAGAATGATTTTGATAAGATAAAAGAAATTCTTATAAAAAATGACGATATAAAAGAAATCTCACCATTTATAATATCACAAGCCATTCTTTTAACCCCTTCAAGAAATATTGGAACAGTTATAAAAGGAATAGATGAAAACGAATTTAAAATAACAAATATCTTAAAATCACTTAAATATGGAAGTTTTGAGACAGATAATTCAAAAATAGTACTTGGTGAAGAACTTGCAAAAAATCTGGGTGTCTTTATTGGTGATGAAGTTGTTCTTGTATCCCCAAAGTTTGATCTAATTGCAAGTGGAATACTTCCAAAGATGAAAAAATTTAAAGTTAGTGGAATAATAAACACTGGATACTACGAATATGATTCATCACTTGCTTTTATAAGTATAAATAATGCAAGATCTTTTTTCAATAAAGGACTTGTTGCAAATGGTATCTCTGTAAAACTAAAAAATCCAGATAAAATAAAAAACGCCTATTTACGAATAAAAAAAGAAATACCATTTTATTACTCAGTAAGAACATATTATGATATAAATAAAAATCTTTTTGCTGCACTAAAACTTGAGAAATTTATTATGGGATTAATACTATCACTAATAATCCTTGTTTCAAGTTTTAGTATTACATCAAACTTGTTTATGATAACATCTCAAAAATTAAGAGAGATTGGAATTCTTCTTGCACTTGGCGTTTCCAAAAAAAGCATCAAAAAAATATTCATAATATCTGGAATATATATGTCTGTTATTGGAATTTTTTTTGGATTTATGATAGGATCTTTTTCACTTTATTTAATAAAAAAATACCAAATAGTTGAACTACCAAAAGACATTTATTATATAACAAATGTGCCAGTAAAAGTATCTTTTTATGATATTATTCTTATAATCTCAATTGCATTGATACTTTCAATACTTAGTTCGGTACTTCCAGCAAGATATGCATCAGGGATAGATCCAGCAAAGGTAATTAGATATGGATAAAATAATTGAGGTAAAAAATCTAACAAAGATTTACAAAGACATAAACAAGGATATAATAATCTTTGAAAACCTTTCTTTTTATATAGAAAAAGGTGATTTTATCTCAATACTTGGACCAAGTGGAAGTGGAAAAACTACACTTTTAAATCTACTTTCAACCTTAGATAGCCATTATACTGGAGAGATAATTTATAATGGAAAAGATATTTCAAAATTGCACGATAAAGAAAAAGAAATTTTTAGATCAAAAGAAAGTGGCTTTGTATTTCAAATGGATATGCTTCTTGAGGATTTTAATGTATGGGAAAATATATCAATTCCGCATTTAATAATTCATAAAAATATGAACAAAAAAAAGGCAATCGAATTATTAAAGAAATTTAATCTTGAACATATAGCAGAAAAAAATATAAATGAACTTTCAGGAGGAGAGAAGCAAAGAGTATCAATAATGAGAGCACTTATTAACAATCCAAATGTAATATTTGCTGATGAACCAACAGGAAATCTTGATAGAGAAAATGCAACAATAGTTATGGATGATTTTAAAAAATTAAACGATGATAAAAAAACAATAATAATGGTTACACATAATAGAGAACTTGCAGAAAAATATTCAAAAAAGATTTATCTAATTGGCAAAAATGAATTAAAGAAGTTATGAAATGCGAAATATGCAAGGAAAATGAAGTTGAAATAAAAACTCGTGCAATAATTAATGGAAAAATAAAAGAGTTATTTGTATGTCAAAGTTGTATTAAAAAACATAAAATTCAAACAATAACAAAACCAAAATACACTGATTATTTAAAACTGTTAATAGAAGAAATTTCAGATAAAAAGAAAAAACTTATCTGCAAAAATTGTAAAACCACTTATACTGATTTTGCAAAAGAGGGGAAAGCAGGATGTCCCTTTTGTTATTTTTATTTTTCAGAAATACTAAAAAAATTACTTAAAGATTTTACACCACCACAATATTTAAAATCAATTGAAGAGTTTATTGAAAAATCTAATGAAACAGATCCATATAAAATTTTAAAAAAGATAGATACCTATCTTAGTTTTGATGATGTTGATATGGCAAAAAAACACTTAAAAAAATTAAAAAGAGTTGATAAAAATGATACTTAGAACCAAAACTACTATATACAGAAATATCTTTCCATATAAATTTGTATCAAAACTAAGTTCAAAAGAAATAGAACAACTTTCTCAAAAAATAACAAAAATTCTTTTTAGAAAATATATAATTAAAGAAAATGAGATTGGAAAAAAAGAATTTAAAAAACTAAAAAAATTAGATCTTATTGAAAATTTTGATATCTCAACTAAAAAAACAAAATATTTCTATTCATCATCAAAAAAGCTTATTATAGAAGTAATTTCAAAGGAACATCTAATAATAACAGCATATGAAGAAGGAAAATCAATAGAAAAAACTTTAGAAAAATTAAGTGATATTGAAAACAAACTTTCAAATATTACATTTTCATACAGTAAAACATTTGGATTTTTAACATCTGATATAGAAATTAAAGGCTTTGCAAAAACAATTACATTTTATATTTTTATTCCAGCATTAACCATTTCCCATAAAATAGAAGAACTCTCAGAAAATTTAAAAAACTTTAATATAAATTTAAGTGGTTTTTTTTACAATCCAAACCCATATGGATTTTTCAAACTAAAGTTTATTCAAAGAGAAAATGATTATGATTTTAAAGAAAAGATTGAAAACACTTTAAATATGATTTTATCATTAGAAGAAAAAGAGTCCAAAAACTACATTTATAAAAATAACATTATATTTAAGGATAGAATTTTAAAATCTTTTGGTATTTTAAAAAACGCATACCTAATTACGGATGATGAGTATTTTAAAAATATAATGTATATTATTTGGGGATATAATGAAAAAATGATAGAAATGGAAAAAGATCTAATTGAAAAATATTTCTTTGAGTTAATAAATACAAATGAAATTAAAAGAGTAAATCTATTGAAAAAAATAAATTTATCTGCTAAAATATAAAATGTAAGAAACTCCTTAATGGGAGGAGTGATGAGAAAATTTAAAACTATAGTTAGAAGAATTTCGTATGTATTATTGATGAGTTTTATTTATTTGACAGCAATTCCAAAATTAGCAGATACAGAAAATCTTGTAATAACCACCTATTATCCAGCACCTTATGGCGGTTATGTCTCACTTTTAACAACAAATAATACCTGGCTTGCAAGAGATGCTGGAAGTGTTGGAGTAGGTACCGCAGCACCTGGCGAAAAACTGGATGTAGTTGGAGGCGTTAGAGCATCAGGTGCTATTTACTCTACGCAACCAGGTGGTTATTCTCAAACATATCTTCAGCAATGGGGGTTACTTGGAAACGGAGATATTTATATTGAACCTGCAGGTGGTAGGACGTTATATTTAACTGATCAATGGCGATATACTGGTACACTTGATATTAGATTTGGGAATACACAATTCAACACTGGTAATGTTTATATTGCAAATTCACTTGGTATTGGAACGTGGCCTAGTTATAGACTTGATGTGAATGGTACTACAAGAACTGTGGATTTAATAGTTCAAGGATATTTATATGGACTTTGCACTTGGAGATGGGATGATGGTGGATATTACTGGCATTCGTGTGCAAGTGGAGAACGAATAGTTGGATTTGTCGGAAGTACTTGGACTTCTGAAAGCGTTTGTGGCGATAATGTAGGAGGACAATGTTCATGGGGTGGAACAAAATTAGTTCCATCTGCTGGTTATATGATTTGCTGCAGAATTCAATAAATGTAGTTTTAGAGTTTACTCTGATGGCATTCCAATGTAATAGAAGGATACAATTGCAATAGAAAATAAGAATGTAGTTTCAGAACTTGTTCTGAAAAATAAAAAGAATTGTTTTAGTGATTTTAAAAATTGTATAATAGAAAAGGAGAGAAGATGAAAAATATTGTTTTAAAAGTTAGCGAAGATGACTATACTCTTGATATGATAAGATATGTCTCATATACATTTACCGATAGATTTTGGGTTTATATAAAAAAGAATAGTGGAGATATAATAGTTGAACTTACCCCAATGAATAATCAAAAAATTGATGAGAAAAAAATAAAAAAAGAATTTTTTGAAAAACTTAATGAAGAAAAAAAGATGCAAAAAATCATTGATGAAAATATAAAACTTAGAGAATTTATAATTAAGAATTCTTTTAACTATCAGCCACCAAAGCCAAGTGAGGGATTTTTAACAAAAGAAGAAGAAGAAGAACTTGAAAGATTGATTAAAGAAGTGGAGGAAGAGTTAAAAGGTGAGAATATGGAGGGTTTAGATGAAATTAAAAGGACTTGGGAAGAAAAACACTCAAAAAACAAAAACTGATATAACAATACCACAGATAAGATGGAGAAAAATCTCAAAAAATAAAATTCTCATTACAAACGACATTGGAAAATGGGTTATATTAAATGAATTAGATTTTAAAAAATATTTAGAAAATAGAATTCCAGAAAACTCAAAAACCTATAAGATACTAGAAGAAAAGCAGTTTATTAGAACAAAACTTAATTTTGATGAGACATACTCAACATATCAGAAATTGAACTCATATCTCTTTAGAGGTCCTTATTTGCATATTATTGTACTTACACTTAGATGTAATCATAAATGTGTTTATTGTCAAAGCCAAGCAATAGGTGAAGAAGGTAATAAGACCGATATGAATTTTGCAACAGCAAAAAAAGCAATAGATATTGCCTTTCAATCAACATCTCCAAATATAACAATAGAGTTTCAAGGTGGCGAGCCACTTTTAAATTGGGATGTTTTACAAAAATCAATAGAATATGCCAGGAAAAAAGAAAAAGAGGAAAATAAAAAATTATCCATTTCTCTTGTTTCAAACTTTTCCAAAATGGATTTAGAAAAAGCAGAATTTTTATTAAAGAATGAGGTCTCATTATGTACATCACTTGATGGCCCCAAGGACCTTCATAATAAAAACAGAATATATCTAAAAAATAATTCTTACGATATAACAATAAAATGGCTTTCATATTTCCAAAAACTCTCTTCTTTGGGGGTATATAATAAGGAAGGGAAAAAATACAAGGTATTTAAGCCATCTGCGCTTCTAACGGTTACAAAAGAAACGCTAAATTATCCAAAAGAAGTAGTAGACGAGTATATAAAAAATGGTATTGATTCAATATTTATAAGACCTTTATCTCCAATTGGTTTTGCAAAAAGAGTATGGGACAAGATAGGATATAGTGCAGAAGAATTTTTAGATTTCTATCAAAAAACGCTTGATTACATAATATCAAAAAACAAAAATGGTTTAATAATAAAAGAAAAAACAGCAGAATTATTATTAAGAAAAATAGAAAAACAAGAAGATCCTGGTTTTGTAGACCTTAGATGCCCCTGTGGTGGAGGTATAGGACAGTTAGCGTATAATTATGATGGAAATATATATACCTGTGATGAAGGAAGAATGGTTGCGGAAGAAGGAAATGATTTATTTCTGATAGGAAACATTAAAGATATTTCTTATAAAGATATTTTTAATTCAGAGGCAGTAAAAGGATGTTCTATTTCATCAAATCTTGAATCACAGCATACTTGCTTTAGATGTGCTTATAGGCCTTATTGTGGGGTATGTCCAGTTATAAACTGTGAAGCAGAAAATTCACCAGTTGGAAACAATATAATATCTCAAAGATGTAAAATTTATATGGGAATTTTGGATATAATATTTAATAAACTTGACAAAAATAAAAAAGATTTGTTAAATATGATAGAGGAATGAATATGCTTCGCGAGATGTGCCATGCATAAAAAAGTAAGCAAGTATCTTGTCAAGTGATAGTTTTAATGTTAGGTTCTCTTAAAAAGTTAGCATCACTTAAAACAAGATAACTGCCTTGCTCTACCTCGTTGTTTTTAGTTAAAATTAGTTTAAAAGCATTATTATTATTTTGTTCTCTTACATATGTTTCATAATAA
>Ga0308396_1000724_pt1 | contig 20015 bp, 17 predicted proteins | sample Hotspr2SamplePe2_FD_202359 | JGI IMG/M metagenome (GOLD analysis project Ga0308396, IMG submission 202359) | Hot spring phototrophic mat microbial communities from Mushroom Spring, Yellowstone National Park, Wyoming, United States - 20050930_Pe2 ... | reverse complement strand
ATTCACTGAACACAACGAGAGGAAATTTAACGAATTCACACAGCAGATCGGCAAAATGTTTGAACTTTACACACAACAAAACGAAAGAAAGTTTGAAGAATTCAAACTCTACAGCGAGAAAAAATTTAACGAATTCACACAGCAGATCGGCAAAATGTTTGAACTTTACACACAACAAAACGAAAGAAAGTTTGAAGAATTCAAACTCTACAGCGAGAAAAAATTTGACGAATTCACACAGCAAATTGGCAAAATGTTTGAACTTTACACACAGCAAAGCGAGAAAAAACTGGACATATTGATAGACAAAATTGAAAAAAGGCTTGATACAACAGAAAGGCAGTTAAGCGAAAGGATTAACGGACTTGAAAAAAGGATGGATAATATAGAAAGAGAACTAAAAGTCTTGGCGGATAAGGTGGAAAGCTTAGAAATAAAGAAGGCACCCAGGGTTAGCTATATCCTTACAACTCAATCCACCCAGCTTTTACTCCAATTGCTGGAAAAACTCCAAGAAAAAGAGAAGGAAGCAACGCCAGAAAAATCAGCTTAACCCTCAAGGTTGTAATATACAGTCCCAAAGCTTAAACAAACACAGAGAGCAGCAGAGAGGGCATAAGGTTTAGCGGTTTAACCTCCTCAAGCAATCCTAAAATTTTTAAACCAAGGGCAAGCATTAGCCCACCGCCCAAAAAGAGGGTATTAGCCATAGCCTGAGGGCTTATAAAGTTTCCAAAAAAATAAAAGGCAAAGGTCAAAGAGAGCTGAAAAAACAGCACATAGAAGGCAGAAAATAAAACGCCCCTGCCAAAGGTGGCACTCAAAAGGGTGGATGAAATGCCGTCCATAAAAGCCTTTGAGAGCAAGAGCCCGCTGTCTCCTTTTACCGCCTCCAAAAGACAGCCGGTAAAGGTAAGGGGACCCACCGTAAAGAGCAAAGACGCAGTCAAAAAACCAGAACCCCTAAAGCCCTGGGATAATCTCTCCAGCCTCTCCTCCAGCGAAAGCCAGTAGCCAAGCCCACCCCCAAAGACCAAAAGAAAGAAAACCTTTATGGTCTCCGGCTTGTTCTCTACCAAGAGCTTTACTCCCAAAAGCAGGGTAAATATTCCGATGGCATGCATAACTCCCACCCTTAAGCTTTCGGGAATGCCCCTCCCTGCCCACAGACCAAAGGAAGAGCCAAGCAAGACCAACCCAAAATTTACAACCGTGCCAAAGCCCAAAAACATTTATTGTGTTTGCTGTGCGTTTGTCAGAATGTTAGAAAAGAGCTCATACAAAAAGTCTGCCCTGTCTTCAAAGGTGTATCTTTCAAAGACCTTTTGGCGAGCCCTTGCACCTATCTCCAGAGCTTTCTCTGGGTTTTCAAGGTAAAACAGCACCTTTTCTTCAATCTCCGCCCTGTCTAAAGGAAGGTATGTGATAACCTCCTCCTCTGGCACAAAAAAGCCCGGCAGAGTAGCCCTATAATCCACCATCAAAGCACAACCCATGCATGCAATTTCCAAGGGAGAAAAGCCCACACCCGTTGGCACACTGTGAGGGTAAGAGGTTATAACCAACTGAGTCTGTCCCAAAAGTTCCAAAAGCTCCGTCCAGTCCTTTGGAACGATGGCTTGATGCCCCTCAAAGGGCGTGCCTTGAATTTCCCCAAAGACCTTTAATTCCATTCCATCCAGAAAGCCCAAAAGGAACCACCTCTTTTTGGCGGTGGCATAAACGGAAATAAAGTTCAAAAAGTTCAAAAAGTCCTGAGGGTTTTCTTGCCTCCACTTGGCGTATTCTTCTTGCAAGGTGGGATTAAACATAGAAAGGATATAATCGTGGGCGTGCAATACATGAACCTCCGGGTTTCTAAACAAAAACTCTCCCACTTCAAAGAATATGCCCCAAAATTCCTGTTTGTAATTTTCTGCCACCTGCCCCGCAATGAGGTTTGGGTCTATGACAGGTCCAAAGAAGGCTAAGGGTATTTCCCTATTTTCCGCAGGCTCTTTCATCTGGCTTGGGTCCAAAAAGGGCGTTATGTAAGAGGGAGGCTGTTTGATGCCAAGGAATGCCAAGCTGTCTGCATATTTAAGGTCGCAGACCACCGGCAAAAAGTTGTTGGCGTTTCTCATGTCCAAAAGGGGTGCAAAGTTAAAAAGGGGCTCGTCCGCAAAGATGGAAACATGCACAAAGCCCATGGCGTCCGACAGGGCAAGCCTTTTGTCCTCTTGGCTGACGGTTATAACCCCGTTGGCGTTCAGGTCCACGCAGAACATAGGACCAAAGTCCATGAGCTCCTTTACCCTCTCGTTGAGGTCCCCCTGCCCTATGTCTAACTCCAAAACCTCCGCACCCTTTTCTCTGAACCTGCCCGCAAAGGCTTTAAAGTGCCTGAGTAAGCCCTCATACTCTCCCACTTTCAAAAAGGCAACTCGCATGGAAAGAATTTTAGCACAAATGAACCAAACCCCCAAAATTTGCCACATACCTATTGACACAACCCAAAAGTTGTGGTAAAATCTCTATCAAACCTTATAAGGAGGGTTAGACATGAGCAGGAAGGGCAAGCTTATCTTAGCAGCAGCAGTATTTGGCGCAGCCCTATTTGGCGCCTCTTGTGGAGGCGGCGGCGGAGGAACCGCAGCCGGAGGTGGTGGCGGAAGTGGTGGCGGAGGAGGAGGTGGCGGAGGAGGAGGAAACCAACCCCCACCAGCCACTGAAGAAGGTAAGGTCTTGGCACTGTTGGATGTGGGCAGTGCTGGTGCAGGAACCGTTAAGCCAATGACCATATGCAAGCTAATGAGCAACAACAAGGTTGAATGTGGAAACGACCTAAACCCAAATGCAGATTTAAACCTAGAATATGTTTACGAGTTTGGCAATGAGAATGTTGCGCTAAAGGCAGGCGACGTTCTATATTTCTTTAATGGCAGTCAGGTGATAAAGCCGACTAGTTACAGGGCTTTAGGTGCAACCTCTGACACCTCCGCACCCGGCGGTATAAACATCCCTAGCGGCACTGTAACATATTACGCAACGGACGACTTCGTAATTATCCATAGTACTGGTGGTGGTAACACCGTAATTGCGGTTTCAAAAACTGGAAAAGTTATAAAGGATACTGGTATTAGTTCTAGTAATATAGACGAATCCTGCGAGACGGTAACTAAGTCGGGAACCACCTACAAGCTTAACACGGACGGAACTAGCTCTAATATTACCGCCACTATACCTGATGAGGTGCTGTATAGTGCGGGTGATAAGTCTTTGGTTAGAAAAGGCACAAGAGTCTATTTAAGCGATAGTGAATGCTTAGCCACCGGTGTATTAGTAGATAGTATAACCGACAATATTCGTGATACCCAGATGGTGAAGGTGATAGACTCGAACAATAACCCCCACTTTTTCATAGCGATAAGGACTTCGGCGAATAGTAACAGAGATGTAAAATATTACAGAGTGTCAGGCAATGCGTCAACCCCGTTGAATACTACTATTGATTTGCATACAACTCCTGACAAATATTACTATGCCCTAGATGGCAAAGGGCGCTTGTATGCGATTACTGCTGCCGATACAGTGAGTGTCTATAATACTGACGGAACATCTGCAGGTACTGCAAGTGTATCAGGCGTCACTTTTACTGGTTTGCTTGGTCTTGCAGACAGGGCGTTGGCAAGAGATGGAACTAATGTGTATCAGATCACCACTACCGGTTCTACGGCAAGTGCGGTAAATAAAGGAACCGTTTTGCACGAACCCGTCAATAAGTGCACAGACGCTACTAACACCAGAGCTACTGACGGCGAGGGCACAAACTTTATTAGGTGTGCGGCTAATACTGGGCTCTACAGCTTGACATTTGATAGTGGAACCGGACTCTACTCTAAGGCTTCTCATTCTGTTTCTATTTCATCAGATAATGATGTAAAGTGGGCTACCAACAAAGTATTGGTTAAACCCAGCACCGGCTCTATTCAACTCTGCTCCACTACTACCACTCCCAGCATCTCTTGTTCCGACACAGACTTGCTCGATCTTAATCCAACTAACATCAACAGCGGTAAATATCTAAAATTCAACGGAAACAATGTCTTCTATCTTAGTGGCACCTCTCCAAAGGTTGGAGATATTTTCGGCACACAAACCACTCTGCCAATTGCAGTTGCACCACCACCAGCACCACAACCATCTGGTGGAAACGCGTCCTTTGACCTCACAAAGTTTGCCTTCAGCTTTAAACCAGCTGGAGCTGCGTGCAACACTCGAATAGCCTACTTCTCTTCTCCCACCGCAACTCCAAAACTCTATGCCTTACCCTCCGGTGCTTGCGTAGAAAGAATTCTCAAGGTCTATTAATCACCTCCGCCCCCTCTGGGGGGCTTTTAAAAATGCTGTTGTTTCTTTTGCTTTTTGTATCTATTGCTTTTTCCCAAAAGCTAAAGGTCCTTTATGAGGACGGAAGGGTTGGGGTGGTGGATGTCACAAAAATTTCCTTGAACGCACTCCAGCGGGTGGTCTATACAGAAAAGCCCATAAGGGTTAAGTATTTAGACCAGTTGGTTTATTCCTCCTCCGTCGCCATAAGGGGCTCGGGTAGCTTTAACTTTTCCATTAACACCTCTCCGGGGCAAAATCTTTCTGTTCTCTCCGCGGGTGCCAGCGTCTCTTTTTCTGGTGCCTGTTCTGGTGGCTTGGATAATCTTTTCTGCTCTGGTGGTCCTTTGAACTTTAATGTGTCCTCTTCCTCCGATTGGCGTTTGGTCGTTCAATCGGTGGGGAAAAATATCTTTCTCTCGGATGTTTCTACCACCGCCTACTATCTTGGCACTGGTGCGGTCAATACGGGGAGGACTGGTAGAAACGTTTTGGTGGGGGTGGTGGATTCGGGTATTGACCTTTGCCACCCTGCCTTCAAAAACCCGGACGGTTCCTCAAAGGTGCTGTTTTTGTATGACCTTGCCACCAACCGGGAGTATAACAGACAGCAAATTCAAAGCTTGATCGCCAGTGGGAACTGCAACTTTGACATTTTGGGGCATGGCACCTCGGTGGCTGGTGTGATTAGCTACATAGCAAAAGATGCAGACCTTGTGGTGGTAAAGTTGCCAGACCAGATGACGGATGCGGATGTTATGCAAGCTTCTGATTATTTTAGGAACAAAAAGGACCAGCTGGGGAGACCTATGGTGGTGAATGTTTCTTTGGGCTACAATGTGGGACCCCACGATGGGACGAGCCTTATTGAGAGAAAGGTCGCCCAGCTTTCGGGACCGGGTTTTGTGGTGGTGGTTGCCAACGGCAACGATGGAGGCAGAAAGGTCTACGGTAGAATTGGTGCCCTCTCTAACAGTGCGTCGGTGGATATTTACTCTGAGGGTGAGGGTTTTATTGACCTTTGGTATTCGGGTGGGACCTTGAGGGGTGAGTTTTGCGTGGGCTCTTCTTGCCTTTCTGCGAGCCCCGGCGAGTCCAAAACCGCAAGCTTTGGCGGTTGCTCTGTGGACATGAAAAATGTTTATCCTTCGCCCCTGAACGGAGACGGAAACCTCCGCATAGAAACCAACTGCACGGGAGACCTAACGGTCAGGCTCTATTCCATCGGCGGAACTCCAAGGGTGGATGTATATATTTACTCTTTGTTTAGGGCAATGGAGCTAAAAAACCACCTTTTGGATGATGGCTTTGGTGGATACTTGGGGACGGTGCTTGTGCCCGCAACTTCTCCAAAGGTGATCTCGGTGGGTGCCATCTCTTCCAGCTTTTGCGGTCAGAGGAGCTATCAAAACCTTGGGTTTATTGCCTTCTTTTCTTCGAGGGGACCCACAAGGGACGGAAGGATAAAGCCAGAGGTGGTGGCGGCTGGTCATTGTGTGAGAACTCCCATGGCGGGTTTTCAGTCTTACAGAGATAGCGCGGGCACTTCCTTTTCTTCGCCGGTGGTGGCGGGGTTGGTTGCCCTTCTGTTGGAGTCTAACCCAAACCTTGATGTGGATGCGGTGAGAAATATACTCACTTCCAACGCCCTGAGGGATTCCGCGGTGGGCAATGTGCCCAACAACCTTTACGGCTGGGGCAAAGCCTTTCTGCCATCGGATGCGGTTCCGGGAGGTGGTAGCTCGGGTGGCTCCGGTGGTAGTTCTGGTGGTGGTTCTTCTGGAGGTGGTGGTTCTGCCGGGGGTGGAGGAGGTGGGGGTGGATGCAACAGTGCCAGCCCAGACCTATACACCGCCCTGTTAGCCCTTGTCCTGACTGCCTTTCTCAGAAAGAGAATAAGAAGAGTGCTATAATTTAGAAAAGGAAGAAAGGGCAATGAAAAAATGGGTTGTCTATTCAAGCCTTTTTGGAATGGCGGGCTTTGGGTTTTTGGGATGCGGTGGCAGTGGTCTTTCGGATGCGGGGGGGAGCCTGGCAGAGTTCAACACGGTTATGTTCTACTCCATGGGTGCGGATGTTAGCCCGGGCATAGTCCCGATAGTGAATACACAGACACAGCAGATTGACGAGTTAAATTCATTAAGAGCCTGTGTTGGAGATACAAACAACAACGGAAGGTGCGATGCAGCAGAAGCCGGTTGCCGAACCTGTGGGGATGTGACCCCGGGGACACCCTGCGACGGTAATAGGGATTTTAGAACGGTTTGCTGTGCGCAGGTGGAGAGATGCGTTGGAACGCCCACGCAGTGGACTATAACCTTCAACTTTAGGTCGGTCCCGCTTTTTGACGCCAGCGGAAAGCCCCTGCAAAGACCGCTATCCCCAGTCATAATTCAGGGCTACACCGTGATTTTTAACTATTCTTTTGGTTGTCCCTCCAATCTTCCCACATCAGATACAAAAACCGTCTCCGTCTTCGTCCCGCCACCATCCGGTGGAGAGAGCACAGCACAGGTTTCCATCACATACAGCACCCAACCCTTTGCGAATTATGATCCTATACTACCCAATGCGTGCAGGACAACTACAACGAGAAACTATAGACCACCGCCGGGTTTTTCTGGTGTTTGCAATGCAAACGCAGTGTATAACTGGACTGTAATGGAGCAATATACTGGAAAGGTAAAAACAGTATCTGTGCCCGTGAGCTTTCAGGTCGTGCCTCTCAGTGGCACATGCGTGCCTTAATATTGGGCGGTGGGGCACTGTTCTTTTCTTGCGTCCCCCTCTTCCCAAAAGCAGGTCAGCCTGTAGCAGGGTATGGTTTCAAAGAATCTATCTGAAAGCTTGGAGAGCTTTAAATAGGTCCTGTGGGGCGGGATCTTTGACACATGGGCGTAATAGTTGGCGGAAAAGAGCTCAAGGCTACAGGACTTTGGTCTTTGGTTTGTGGAAAACTCAAACAGCAAATAGTCTTTTGTCAGGGAAAGGGACGCATCCTTTATTCTAAAGGGGTGCATTTTGAACTCTTTAACACTGGAGGGTTTTTGTATGGTCGTTCCCACCCATTGGTCGTCAAGCAACGCTTCCACCCGCACGCTTTCACCTTCCTTTGGGAAGGTAAAAAACTCCCTCCTACTGACTCTGCACTCATAAGTGGCAGAAAAGCCCTTTGAGTATGCCCTGAGGTTCTGAAAGGGTGGGTCCATTGATAGGGGTATTGGAGATATGCTTACACTGTGCTCCGCGGGAAGTGGCTTTGGAAGGTCCGCAAAAACGCTCACATAAACATTACAGCCTTGAATTTCGATGCGCCTTTCTAACCGCACCGAGTAATCAAGGAGGTCCGAAAGGAGAAAGCCATCCGGTTTGCCCACGGGAAAGGTAATGCCTTTGTAAGTGGCAAGCATTTGGGTGGCATCCAAGCCAAAGCCTCGCACGCTAACTCTTACCTTTCCACAGTCTGGCTCGGAACCGCCCCTGCAGGTGGGACCGCCCAGGCTTATGGGCTGTTCAAGACTACTTCCCACCGCATAATAAAGACCATCTCCAAAACCCACAAGAACTACCCTTTTGTCGGAAGCTACCCTTGAAGAGCTTGCGGTAAGGTTCCCTTGGGCTGGTCCCTCCACACTGCCAAAGAGTTCCACATCCGCGGGTGCGTCCTGAAGGTTTAGGGTGTATAAACTTTCCACCACCAACCTTTCGCCCACTGGTGCGTAAAAAACGCCCTTTGGAGTTATAAAGGCAAGGTATGCACCGGGGATAAGGTCTTCCGTGTTGGCGTCTAACTGCCAGTTGGTTGAATACAGGTCTTCACTAAGAACAAACACCCTTCCACCGATTTTTACCGTTTGGTCCGAGAATCCCTCAAAGACGTCTGCACTCCCACCCGTGGGCTTTAGCCCCAAAACCACATGGGCATCCGGGGTAAGGTCTGAGACCGCGTAGGCATAATATACGGGCTTTCCGTCCTTGTCGTAAAGGGTCGCCTCTATCAGCCTTTCACTTCCCTGCGGGACGCTTACATTAAAGACCACCTTTTGACCGGGCTGTAGGGGTCCCTCCTTCGAGTAGGTCAAGGGTTCAAAGTCCTTGCCGGATATTCTCAAAGTGAGCCTTGAGTATGGACCTTGGGAAACCTCCGAGAGCTTTAACACAATTCCCCTGTCTTCTCCTCCAACATTACCCCCACCACCGCAAGCATAGAGTAAAAGGGCAAACAAGGGCACCAGCAATCTTAAGCTCATTTTTCAGATATTTTACACGCCAACCTCCCTGCGTGCAAGGCGGAGGACAGAGATGTCCCAGAGCGCACTCCGTAGCCCCCGGGCACCGCCACCAAAAGGTCTTTGTAAGGTTCCCGTGCCTTGGCTTTCTCGCACAGGTCCTTTGGCTGGCACAGAAGCCCTGCCACAGAGATCACATGGGGACTGCTGGCGGGGAAGGGTAGGGGTCCGGGCTCGTTTCCCACCGGTGCGGTGATAAAAACTCCCCTTTTACTGAGCCTCTCCAAAAGAAGGCTAACCAACCTATCCTCTCCATACATCCCAAAGGACATGTTTATCACATCCACCCTTTCCCTTAGAAGGCTCGTCAGCGCCTTGGCGATGGGAAAGCTATAACATGTTCCTCCCTCGCAAACTCTAAAAAGATAAAGCTCGCTTTGCACCGCAACACCCTCCATGCCCACCCCGTTCCTCCGGGCACCGATAAGCGATGCCACCGCGGTGCCGTGCTCCTCTGCCCTGTAGGGGCTTTTAAGAAGGTTCTCCACCCTCAAAAAGGCGGTTTTTAGGTCCTGGTGCTCTGTGTCTGCCCCCGTGTCCAAGATGGCTATTTTTATCCCTTTACCCTCACACTGCCCAGTGTTTTTTAAATAGGGCTGTCTTTCCTTTAAAGGGTCATCAAAGGTCTGATAAAGGTAGTTGGGCTGCCAAAAGAGGACCTTTGGCAATGCCTTGACCTTCTCTGAAAACTCCTCCAGGCTAACATCAGCCTTTATCAAGGCAAAGCTTATTCCCTCCTCCATATCTACCTTATCCTCCACCTCCCCCAAGGAGGAAAGGTCCAGCGGACCCTCAAAAACCACTATGAAATAGCCGGGCAAAAAGGCGTGCCTTTTGTCTCCATTCTTTTGAACATCCGGCTTTGCTTTGCCAAAGACTGCGTTGGTGATCAAAAAGCTTATGCCCAAACCCACCAAGGCACCAATAACCAAACCTACGGGACTGCCACCACCCCCGCCGTTGGAGTTCTGCCCGCCGGGTATTGTTATCTCAATGGTCTGGGCGGTGCAAAGGGCTATGCCAAGAAGCGTAGAAATTAAAAGCTTCATTTAAAAACCTCTCTTATATACCCCCTTTTTTTGAGCTCTTGCACATCTTTCTCCTTTGCACCCTTAAGAAGGTATGTGCCCGCGGGCGTGGGACCCTCCATGGTTAAACCCCTCTCCTTTAGAAAATCCTCCACCTGACCTATTTTAATGTTTCTTTCAAAGACCACATGAACACCCTCTTCCTTTTTCTCACTCATGGGCACATATCCCTTTTCCACATGCCACAGTTGGGTTATGAAAAGACCTATGGCAAAGCCCGCCGCCAGAGCACCAAGGGGCACAAACCATGCCAAAAATCTTTGCCTACGCCCAAGGAGCCTTTCCTCCAATACATCCGGCACGGGCAGTTCTTCTATATCTCTGCTAAAAGCTTTCTTTATAAGCTCATCCTCTCTCATGACTCATCTCCTCAATGATCCTTTTTAGCTTAGCCTTTGCGTTAAAAACCCTGCTCTTTACAGTTCCCACCGGTATGTCAAGGACCTTTGCTATATCCTCGTAGGGAAGCTCCTCGTAGTATGCCAAGAATAGAACTTCCCGCTCGTAGGGGGCGAGCTTTTCTATTGCCTTTCTTACCAACTCCACATCCTCGTTGATGGGTGAGCCTTCCGATACTGCGTCCCCCTCGTAAAGCTCCAGGGTCTTTATGCTTTTGTTTTTCTCCTTTAGATGTTCCAAGCATACCCTTCTGGCTATGCCAAAGACCCAGCTGGAGACCTTGCTCTCTCCTCTAAAAGTGCCCGCATTTCTGTAAATCCTAAAAAAAGTCTCCATTGTTAGCTCCTCTGCGTCCTCTTGGTTTTCAAGCAGTTTATAAAAGTAGTAGTAAAGTCTGTTTTTGTAGATGTAAAAGAAGGTTTGAAAGGCGTTTTGGTCTTTTTTTGCAATTTTGGCTATCAGTTCCCTCTCGTCTATCATAGGGTTTTATTTTATCTCTCTCCATAAAGTATGTGGCTTTTTGCCTAATGGTGGTTCATGTGGTATAATAATATCCTATACCTCGGGTGAGAAATTATTTAAACAGTCAAGAATTCTTGAAGAAACTATAAATGGTATAACCCTGAAAGCTGTCCGCAAGCGCCCCAAACCACAAACTCTTTTGATACCTTATCTTACAGGCTTCACTTCGTGGTAGCGGGAGGGATGTAGGCAAGCTATTTGTAAGTCTGAAGCTGTTGGTAGAGATGGACAAAAGGAGAGGACTTTTCCAGCTTTTCTGAACTTCTCACCCAGCGTATGTGGTATAATAATATCCTATGAGGACTTTGGTGTTTGGTTTTGCTTTGGTTTCTCTTTTTGCCTGTCAGAAGAAGGAGGACTACATAAAGGTCAGCTGTCCCTCCGAGAAACAGATGGTGGAGGGTCTAAAGAAGTTCAACCCGGAGCTATACATAAAGATAGAGAAGGTTCAACAGTTTGAGAAGGTCCCCCTTTGCGAGGTGGAGCTCTGGGCGGGTGCCAGGTATGCGATCCTATACACAGACCCAAAGGCTAAATACATTTTTCCCACTGCCTTTGATGCGTCCACCGGAGAGGATGTGATCGCCAAGAAGGCTTCCCAGCAGAGAAACCTTCCGAAGGATATTTTGGAGCAGTTTGAAAAGCATGTGAATTTTGTGGTAGGAGATGGCAAAGACTATATCTATCTGATCACAGAGCCAAAAAACGAGAAGGCGGAGGAGGCTTACAAAAACCTGCTCCAATGGACTAAGGAAAAGAACATGAAGATCAAGATCATAGTTAGACCCGGAGACTTCAACATGGAGGGCTACAACACAGCCATAAGTGCCCTATGTAAAAAGCAGAGTTTTGACCAGATGTTAAAAAGCCACTATGATGCATCCGCCGACTGTAAGGAAGGCAGGGCTACCCTTGACCAAAACATGAAGTTTGTAAACGCCCAGATGGGGCTCGCCTTTCCAAACCCCATAATCATAACCAGCAATGGGAAGCTCTGGGTAGGTCAGTTAAACAAGGACCAGTTTGAGGCGCTTTTGAAATAAACCAGATTGGAAACAAGGTGTAAAAAGCTAACAAAAGCCAAGGACCTTGTTTTTTGATAGGCAAAGCCAAAGAAGAGGGAAGGAAAGAAGGTGAGCAGGGAAAGGATGCTGGGGTTTAAGATAAAGTGGGGGATCACAAACATAAGAGAAACACTTAGGTTGCTGAACCTTTTCATAAGGTATGCCCTAAAGAAGAGCTCCTCCGCAAAGGCAGAAAGCGTCATGCCCAAAAGCCAAAGGGCATCAAAAAACAAAAAGGCTGTGGGATAAAACAGCCAAAGAAAAATCCACCTGTCCAAAAGCCTTATCTCAAGAAAGACAAGTGGAGAGAGTAAAAAGAAAATGGAAAGGTTTGGAATGTCCAAAAACTTGTGCAAAGATACGGAGAGTAGCACAAGCAGGTAAAGGATGGGCTCAGAGTAGCTTTTTGTAAAGGATCTTATCCGCTTGCCTGTCATAGACCACCTCAAAGACCGCCGACCTCTCCCCGCTCCTTAGCTCCATCTTTATGTGAAAGGCGGAACTTTTTACATCTATTAGATCTTTGATATTGTAAAGGATATCAAGGGTCATGCCATCCACCATCAGCAAGTCTTCGGGCTTTTTGAAGGGTTCTCTGCTTCGTCTTTCCATTATCTTGCTCGCCAAGGTTTCGTCTATTCTCTGGTCAAGAGCCATCAGCACATAAAGGCTTGCGGTGTTTATGTTGACCTTTCCTTTGGAATCCACTGTGGTAAGCCCTAAAAGCCCCGGGTAAAACTTCCCGCCCAGCTCCTTTCCCAGTAGGTCTTGCTTATCAAAGCCCATGTAATAGAGCTCCTCCTTTGCATCCAAGGGTGCCCTCTTGATGGGATAGTCGGTGTTTATAGTGCCCTTTGATTTGCCAGTCCAAACCAAAAGGTTTTCTTTATAGGATGGGTCAATGGCAAGGAGCCTTAGGAGCCTTTCAAAGAACTTTCCGTATGGACCCTCTTCCACCGAGTTTAGGTTTAAAAATCTCTCTTCGTCGTATATGGTAGCCCTCAGCTCGCCCCTCTCCGTTCTAAAGGTTAGCTCCTTTGCCCAGCTGTCTTGAAGGCTATCCACGGAGGGGTCATCCTTTTTTAAAAGGTCAAGGACGAATGGCAGTGTGTAAAAAAAGACATAGCTTGCCTGCACCTTAAAGGATACTTCCTCCACAACCTTCTGGGCAGACTTGGTGGTAGAGTGTGCATCCAGCACATAATAGGCGGACATCAAAAATAGCATCAGGGCAAGCAATGGGATCATCTCAAAAGCAAGTATATTTCAAAGAGCCCCTGTCCGGTGTTATCCACCGCCCTGAGCTTTTGCACGCTTATGCCCTTCTCCTCCAAGGTATAGATCAGGTAAGGAAGCCTTTCTCCGGGCAGGTTTGTCCCCTGCACCTCGTAGCCCGCCTCCGTTTGCCTAAAGGACTTGAACTCCCCCTGATATTGGGAAAAGAGCCCTCTTACCAACTGCTCGGTGGGTGCTTCCCTCTTTCTCCCTTGGTAGTTTGCCAGCAAAAACATAATTTCTTTGTGCTTTAGGTAATCCCCGTAGTAGCTGTCCCTTAGTTTGTAATACCGGTCTAAGAGCAAAAAACCGAGCAATCCATAGAGTAAAACAAAGAAAAGGATCGCATACCTCTTTTTTAGTCTCATCGCAGTTCCAACTCAAACTCCAAAGTGCCCGATGGTGTTTTTTTAACAGACTTGGGCGAAAGCCCTCTGACCACCTCCTCCTTTCCTTCGCCCTTGACCAAAAGGCTGTCCTTTGAAAATTCCAAAGAGTACAGCTTTAGGTCAGAGGAGAGCTTAGTAGATAGTTCAGAGAGCTTTTGGGAAAGCTGGAAGGACTCTTCCTTGCTTGCCTTATATAGAACCTGTTCCCTTACTGCCCTAACTGGCGCGTTAGGAAATAGCTTTTTGAACTCAGTTCTTTCTTTTTCCCTCAAAGGTTCCACCGACCAGAGCCTTTCTGTGCCAAAGTATGCCAAGCCAAAGAGCAACAACCCACCCACCAAAGAAAAGCCCGCCCACCTAAGCTCCTGAGGAGAGAGCTCCCTCTTCACAAAGTCTGGGTAGGGAGTTTTTACCACATACTTTAAGCTGGCACCAAAGGCGCTCGTGTATTCGGGCTGGCAGTATGGGTTTTCTATAAGCCTGCCAAAGAGCTGTCTTAACCCTTTCAGCTTAGCACCGCCACCGCTAAGAAGGATGGGCATGCTAATATCCACTCTCAGGTTAGACAGGATGCCCTTGAGCCCATCCTCCACCTCCTTTAACTCCAAGCCCTTTTCTATCTTCAACCTCTCCGCCCTCTGTGGTTCCTCCAGCCCTATCAGAGAGTTTAAATAATCTCCACCCCTGAGTAGCACCCTGTAGCGAGAGAGAATGCCACCCTCTACGCATACCAGTGTGCTCTTTCTTCTGCCAAGGTCCAGCACGCATCCATCCACCCCAAGCAGATGCAAAACCCTCGCCAAGGAGAATATCTCAAGGTCTATGTCCCAGCAATCTTCCCCCTCAAAGTTTTTATAAACGCCCAAGATAGCAAGGTCCCCATGCAAAGAAACATCCCACTCCACCTGCCCAAACTTTTCGGAAACCTCCAACCGGTAATAATCCCTAAGGTCCGCAAGCTTTTGAGAGAGAGCTTTTTCAACCTTTACAAAGCAATGGTCTGAGGGCACCACGCATATTTTTTTGCCAAGCTTTTGGGTAGGAGACCAGCCCTTGCCCAGCAGGGACTTATTCACGCTAAAAGATTTTTTACCGTCCACTCCCGTGTATATCATTGGACCTTTATAGCCCTTATTAGTTCTTCCGAGGTGGTTATGCCCTGTAGCACCTTATCCACGCCGTCCTGTAGCATGTCCTTAAAACCTTTTTCTTTGGCAAACCTTTTTATGGCGGTTGCGTCTTGGGTTTTTAGTATAAACTGCTTTAGCCCTTCGTCCAGCTCAAGCACCTCAAAGATACCCGTCCTTCCCTTGTAGCCTGTGCCCATGCAGTGCTCACAGCCCAAGCCCTTGTAAAAGATGTAATCTCCCTCCAAACCAAGCTCTTCCAGCTCCTCCTTGGATGGCTTGTATGCGGTCTTACACTGGTGGCATATTTTCCTAACCAGCCTTTGGGCTATAACCCCCTCCAAGGAGGATGCGATCAAAAAGGGCTCTATTCCAAGGTCTGCAAGCCTTGCCACCGCAGAGACTGCGTCGTTGGTGTGAAGGGTAGAAAGCACCAGGTGTCCAGTGAGCGCCGCATGGACTGCAATTTCGGCAGTCTCCGCATCCCTTATCTCCCCCACCATGATCACATCCGGGTCCTGCCTGAGGATAGCCCTGAGCCCGCTGGCAAAGGTGAGCCCCACCTTGGGATTAACCTGAATTTGGCTAACGCCCTTCACCTGATACTCGGGCGGGTCCTCTATGGTGATGATGTTTTTCTCTGGGCTTTTTACCTGCAGGATCATGGCATAAAGGGTGGTGCTCTTTCCAGAACCAGTGGGACCAGTAGCCAAAACTATGCCGTAGGGTTTTTTGGCAAGCCTTTGGACCTTTTGCAGGTCCTCCGCAGAGAGCCCCAAATCCTCCAAGGTTAGCATCTGATTGGAACGGTCCAAGAGCCTGAGGACTACCCTCTCTCCAAAGACAGTGGGCACCGATGAGACCCTTATATCCATCTCCCTGCCACCTACTTTTACCCTGATCTTTCCATCTTGGGGCACCCTTTTTTCCGCCACGTTCATGTTAGCAAGAATTTTTATACGAGAGACCACCGACTCGTGCAAAGAGAGGGGTATGCTCATATAGTCGTGCAAAATTCCATCAAGGCGAAACCTAACGTAGGATGCATCCTGATAGGGCTCTATGTGGATGTCCGAGGCAGAAAGGGTGGTTGCCTTTATGAGCATAGAGTTCACAAAGCTAACCGCAGGGCTCTTGTCTTCCTCAAGCAGGAGGTCCTTTAGGGCTTCCGCCTCACCTTCCTCCCCTTCCACCACCACCTCCTCTTGGGCGAGCCTCCTTTGGAGTTCCTGTGCAAAGGTGTTTTGATCCACAAGGACCACATCTATTTCCTTTCCCAGCAAAAACCTAAGCTCTTCCAAGAGGAGAGGGTCATATCCCTCGGGAGCCAATAGCTTTAGCCTTTTCTCATCCTCCTCAAGGGGGATCACCCTGTAATCCTTCAGCACATCCACCTTCACGAGAATAATTATACTTCACCAGAAAACCGTCTTATAATATCCATACGCATACGTCGGGTGAGAACTTCAAAAAAGCTGGAAATCTCTTAGGAAAAATGCTTTGGCAAGGAGGAAAGGGATTAACATGGGGGTAATTTCTCACCCAGCTTGAATAGGCAGGCTTTATGACTCATCTCATATTTTTCCCTTGACTTTGGTTTAAAGTTTTATCTAACAAATAAAGGGAGGTTTAACCATGCGAAAAAGGGCGTTTTTAGTCCTCGTGCTGATTGTGGGTTTGTTATCTTTGCTTTGGCTTGCAAGTAGCCAATCAACCGCCTTAGCGTCCTCCCCCACGACAGAATACAGGCTCACAATGTATTTTTACGGAGACGGGGATTTTAGCATAGACCCTGAGAATCCTGATAGTATTCTTGATGCTGACTGTAGCCCTGATGGTTCCTGCTATATAACCTTTTCAAAACCACAAAATGTAACACTTGAAGCTGAACCAAGTGACGGCTACACCTTTGCAGGATGGAGAGGTGATTGCTCCAGTTGTGGCACCAATCTAACATGCACCATCACAGTGAATAGTCCCAAAACATGCTCCGTTAACTTTACAGCAATCGAGGGTGGTGGCGATGGAGGTTCCGGTGGTGGTTCCGATAGTGGAAGCGGTTCTGGATCTGGTGGCGGTGGCGGTTCTGGCACTGGCAGTGGTGGTGGCGGATGTTCTATGACTGGCTCTGCATCTTCTGTGGCGGGCTTGTGGAACATCCTTTTGTGGCTGTCTGTTCCACTCTTTGCGTTGGTAAGAAGGATAAGAAAGAAGTAAAAACCTTGGGTCTCCTCCGGGGAACCTTTGATAAAATCTTTTGTTAATGCCGGTGTTGATCCTTTTAAACCTTGGATGAGAAATTCAGAAAAGCTGGAAATCTCTTAAGAGAAAAGTTTTGGCAAGGAGGAAAGGGATTAACATGGGGGTAATTTCTCACCCAGCTTGAATAGGCAGGCTTTATGACTCATCTCATATTTTTCCCTTGACTTTGGTTTAAAGTTTTATCTAACAAATAAAGGGAGGTTTAACCATGCGAAAAAGGGCGTTTTTAGTCCTCGTGCTGATTGTGGGTTTGTTATCTTTGCTTTGGCTTGCAAGTAGCCAATCAACCGCCTCAAGAAGCCTAACAAAGACAGATCCTTCAACCGCTCCTTCAATGCCCTCAAAGGAAGCCGTCTCTGCCAAGCTTGCGGACTTGGAGCGTGGATGGGTTAAAAACGAAGGACAGTGGGACCAAAGGGCACTCTTTTCTGCCCCAGGATACTTTGGAACAACATGGATAACTAAGGACGGCGAACTCTTACACGTAGCAGTCAAGAAAGAAGAGTGCAAAGAAAAAGCTTGCCCTTCCAAAGGCTGGGTAATTTCTGAACGCTGGGTGGGTGGCAAAGTTCAAGCCATAAAGGGAGAGGAGGAGCTTGAAACAAAGGTAAGCTACTTTATAGGCAACGACCCTTCCAAGCACAAATCTGGACTTTCCACCTACAGGTATGTTTCTTTGGGTGAAGTGTGGTCTGGTGTGGAGGTCCAGCTGAAAGCCACCCAAAAGACGGTGGAAAAGCTGTTTTACGTCAAGCCCGGTGCGGACCCTTCTAAGATTGTGGTGCAGGTGGATGGTGCAGAAGGTTTGAAGCTTTCTAAGGATGGAGAGATAATCATTCAAACTGGTTTGGGAGATCTAAAGCTATCTAAGCCCATAGCATGGCAGGAAAAGGATGGCAAAAAACTTCCAGTGGAAGTCTCATACAAGCTAATCGGCAAAAACCGCTACAGCTTTGAGGTAGCCAAAGCAGACCCAAGCTTGCCCATTGTGATAGACCCAATCCTCCAATCCACCTACTTGGGAGGAAGGGGTCACGATAGAGCCTTAGCCCTTGCCACTCATCCCACAACGGGCGAGGTTTATGTGGCGGGGTATACCTTTTCCACCAACTTTCCTAACACTACTGGCGGGGCGCAGGGAAGCAAGAGCGGCATCTACAGCTGGGACGCCTTTGTTGCAAGGCTGAACTCAAGTCTTACCCAAATTCTTCAATCCACCTATCTGGGAGGAAGTGGTAGCGATAGTGCCACCGCCCTTGCCATTTCAGGGGGCGAGGTCTATGTGGCGGGAGAGACCTTGTCCACCAACTTTCCTCGCACTACTGGCGGGGCGCAGGAAAACAATAGAGGCTGGCGGGACGCCTTTGTGGCGAGGCTAAACTCAAACCTTACCCAAATTCTTCAATCCACCTATCTGGGAGGAAGTGGTAGCGATAGTGCCACCGCCCTTGCCATTTCAGGGGGCGATGTCTATGTGGCGGGATGGACCTCTTCCGACAACTTTCCTCGCACTACTGGCGGGGCGCAGGGAAGCAGAGGAGGAAGCTTGGACGCCTTTGTGGCGAGGCTGAACTCAAACCTTACCCAAATTCTTCAATCCACCTATCTGGGAGGAAGTGGTAGCGATAGTGCCACCGCCCTTGCCATTTCAGGGGGCGAGGTCTATGTGGCGGGAGAGACCTTGTCCACCAACTTTCCTAACACTACTGGCGGGGCGCAGGGAAGCAAGAGCGGCATCTACAGCTGGGACGCCTTTGTTGCAAGGCTGAACTCAAGTCTTACCCAAATTCTTCAATCCACCTATCTGGGAGGAAGGTATGACGATAGAGCCTTAGCCCTTGCCATTCATCCCACAACGGGCGATGTCTATGTGACGGGATGGACCTCTTCCGACAACTTTCCTCGCACTACTGGCGGGGCGCAGGGAAGCAGAGGAGGAAGCTTGGACGCCTTTGTGGCGAGGCTGAACTCAAACCTTACCCAAATTCTTCAATCCACCTATCTGGGAGGAAGTGGTACCGATTATGCCTGCGCCCTTGCCATTTCAGGGGGCGAGGTCTATGTGGCGGGATGGACCTCTTCCGACAACTTTCCTCGCACTGCTGGTGGGGCGCAGGGAAGCAGAGGAGGAAGCTCGGACGCCTTTGTGGCAAGGCTAGACTCAAGCCTTACCTCCATTTCCCAATCCACCTATCTGGGAGGAAGTGGTAGCGATAGTGCCATCGCCCTTGCCATTTCAGGGGGCGATGTCTATGTGGTGGGGTATACCTATTCCACCAACTTTCCTCGCGCTACTGGCGGGGCGCAGGCAAGCTATAGCGGCCGGGGGGACGCCTTTGTGGCAAGGTTGACTGCTGATTTGGCGGCGGCGAGCTCTTACACCCTATCCATCAGTCCAACGCCCACAAACGGTAATGTTACATCAAGCCCTCCGGGTATAAACTGTAGCTCTGGTGGTTCCACATGCTCTGCAAGCTTTATTTCTGGAAGCACAGTAACACTGACTGCTACACCGGATTCTGGTTATACATTTAGAGGATGGGCTGGTGATTGCTCTGGTTGTGGCGCCAATCTAACATGCACCATCACAGTGAATAGTCCCAAAACATGCTCCGTTAACTTTACAGCAATCGAGGGTGGTGGCGATGGAGGTTCCGGTGGTGGTTCTGGTGGTGATAGTGGTTCTAATGGTGAAAGTGGCGGTGGTGGTGGATATTATATGACTGGCTCCGCATCTTCTATGGCGGGTGTGTGGAACATCCTTGCGTGGCTGTCTGTTCCAGCTTTTGCGTTGGCAAGAAGGATAAGAAGGAGATAAAACCCTTGGGTCCCCTCCGGGGGACCCTTGATAAAATCTTTTGTTAATGAACCTGTTGATCCTTTTACGCCTTGGATGAGAAATTCAGAAAAGCTGGAAATCTCTTAAGAAAAATGCTTTGGCAAGGAGGAAAGGGATTAACATGGGGGTAATTTCTCACGCGAGGTATCAGAAAACTGCCTTATAATATATCCATACGCATGAATGTACATCTTTTTGGCTATATGTTCCTTCTGCTTACCATATGCTTTTCCTTGCCCTTGTTGATTTACTCTAACCTTATTAGCAAAGGGATAAGCTCGGTGCCAGTGATGAGGGTGGAAAAGCCGAGGGTGGCGGACTTTAGCCCTGTGTTCAAAAGGGAAGAGCAAAAGCAACAGAAAGAGGTGTCCGTTAGCCTGCTCGCTACCGCAG
>Ga0308396_1000686_pt1 | contig 20760 bp, 18 predicted proteins | sample Hotspr2SamplePe2_FD_202359 | JGI IMG/M metagenome (GOLD analysis project Ga0308396, IMG submission 202359) | Hot spring phototrophic mat microbial communities from Mushroom Spring, Yellowstone National Park, Wyoming, United States - 20050930_Pe2 ... | reverse complement strand
TGGAGTGTTTTAAAGATTTTGAGCTATGCCAGTGGCCGGTGAAGGATTATCCACATCACAAAATTTACAACTATCTTCTGGTTTTATACGGCCTCGAAAAGAAGCTGCCCTCTCGCTCCATACCGAAGCCCAACCCGACTGTGGCTGTTAAAGTGCCGCCGTCGGCGGTGAGCGTGCCCGGCCTGGTCAGGCCCGCGCCGACGGTGCGAATACCGGAGAACTTAGCGGCGTTCGTGAGCGACATGACGGCGTCTGCCCTGCGCTATGACCCGGTCTTTGGCCGCGAGAAGGAGATCCAGGAAGTGGTCGAGGTGCTTGCGCGGCGGATGAAGAACAGCGCGATCTTGGTGGGGCCGCCTGGGGTGGGGAAGACCGCCATTGCGGAGGAGCTGGCGCGGCGGATGCTTGAGGGCAAGGTGCCGCGCCAGCTGCGCGACAAGCGCCTGCTCAAGCTCGACGTTGGCGCGATGCTCTCCGGGACTACACTGCGCGGGCAGTTTGAGGCTCGCGTGCTCGACGTCGTGCGCTACATCGAGAACGTCGGGCGCGCCGCGATCCTGTTCGTTGACGAGATCCACATGCTGGTCAAGGCTGGCGACGCGGCGCATGGGGCAAGTGCGGGCAACCTGCTGAAGCCGGCGCTGGCGCGGGAGGGGATGACGTTGCTGGGGGCGACGACGGACGACGAATATCGCAACTTCATCGAGCGCGACCCAGCCTTCGCGCGGCGCTTTACGGTGGTGCGGATTGACGAGCCGAGCGTTGAGCAAGCGATTGAGATGCTCAAGCGCAGCAAATCGCTCTATGAGCGCCATCACAGGGTGGCGATCCCGGACGAGGCCATCGAGGCGATGGTGACGCTGAGCAAGCGCTACATCGCGAACCGTTACCTGCCGGACAAGGCATTCGACGTGCTCGACCGCGCCGCGGTGGCGCGCTCGATGGCGCATGCCGGAGAAGGGGATGCGGTGGTGACGACGCGCGATGTCGCCGAGGTCGTCGCCGCGCAGGCGAAGCTGCCGGTCGAGCGCGTGCTGGCCACGATGACGGATCGGCTGAAGGGCTTGGAGGCGTTCCTGAAGGGGCGGGTGATCGGCCAAGACGCGGCGGTGGAGGCGGTTTGCCAGGCGATCGTGGGCGGTTACGCCAACCTCAGCGCGCGGCGCGGGCCGATTGCCAAGCTCTTGTTCGTCGGTCCTTCAGGCGTGGGAAAGACCGAGCTGGCGAGGTCGATCGCGGCGTGCTTGTTCGACGACGAGGATGCGCTGGTGACGCTTGACATGGGCGAGTTCTATGACAAGCACACAGTTTCGTCCCTGATTGGGGTGCCGCCTGGTTATGTCGACTCCGAACGCGGCGGGCGGCTGACCGAGCCGGTGCGCCAGCGCCCGTATTGCGTGGTCTTGCTTGACGAGATTGACAAGTCGCATCCTGAGGTGTGGAACATCATGCTGCCGTTGTTGGACGAGGGGCGGCTGTTGGATGCGATGGGGCGTCCTGCGTCATTTGAGAACACCATTGTGATCATGACGGCGAACGTGCCGCATGATCGGCAGCCGCGGCTGGGGTTCATCCATGGTGAAGATGGGCAACAAAACGATCAGGTTGTGCAGCGCATGTTTCCGCCTTATCTGTTGGGGCGGGTAGATAAGGTGGTGACGTTTACCCCGCTCACAGTTGAGGCGATGCGGCGTATATTGGACGTCGAGGTCGAGAAGGTTGTCAACGGCATGCGGGAACGCGGCAAGGAAGTGGTGGTGGACGAATCGGCGCGTTGTTGGTTGTTGGCGCGGGGGTGTGGTGGGACGACCAACGTGCGGGGGTTGAAGCAGGCGGTGGCCGAGCATCTTGCGCATCCCTTGATGATGCAGGCATTGGATGGTGGTGAGGGGGAGGGGGCGATTGTCGTGTCGGCGCAGCCCAGTGGGGAGCGTTTGCAGTTTGCGCCAGCTCATCAACAGGTGGCGATGTGCTGTCCGGGGTTGTGAGGGTTGAGATTATCGCTAAGCCGATATAATTGTTTAAAATTGCGAGAGCTATTGAAATAATAAGGCGATATAATTAGATTGCAGCGGAATGGGGCTTGGGCCTCTTGAAATTTTGCTAATTGGGAGCTTATTCCTGTTGTTGTTTGGGCCGGGTCGTCTGCTGGAGATCGCGCATGGCTTAAGTGCTGCGTTGGCTTCTCAAGATCTACGTCGCCCTCAGCCAAGAACTAAATTGTCGAGCACTTGGGCGAGATGACATGCGAGGTGCGCAAAAGCGAGCCGTGAGATTGCCGATCTTAGCGCTATTGTGCGGCCCTCTTCTGACGATGATGTCACGCAAGATGATATGCAGCCGGCATTTGCTGATCGGGGCGCTGTGCCCGTTGCGCCATCTCACACTCACATTTCGACTACGCTTATCGCACGACAATCCATGGACGTGGATTGGCGCTGAGGTGCAGGCTGACGGATGTGTCAAGTTGAGCGATCTGAGGCGCGAGGCGTGACTTGTACAAAGCGCTAAGCGATGAGCAACACAAAGAGCTTGCCCTATAGCGTCGCGGTCGGTCGCCGTGCTGCAGTAAGCTTGATCACAACATATGCGAGAGAATCGAGCCTGATCGTGTCGCTATAGGCAGCTTTTTTCTTGGCCTGCTTGAAGATTGGATTTCTTGATATGACTTGCCCACACCTGCTTGGCAGGTCACAGGGTCACCTGGGGGTGTCTCCTGCCCCTCGAGTAGCTTTAGGTTGATCATCTCCTGTGCGAGTGCTCTATCTCAGGTATCATGCTGGCAAGGTGATTTTCAGCCTTGATGTCAGATAGCCTTTGACGATCCTTGTGCTTGAGAAGAGCGAATGCGCTGTCGTTTTTGGAGGAGCGGGCGATTAATTTGTTTGTGCGCTGTTGGAATGTACGCCAGATGTGCGGCAGCATTACCCAGGTGCTGGCGTGGATTATCTGAATTTACATCAACTTGATTGGAATACTCTCTAAATAAGCCTAGGACAAGCATGCCACCAGCCATGTATAATCTTGCAGACAACATTCAAAATATTAGCACTGATTTACATAAGTTAAGGGCCATCTTATTTTACTAAATTTATATTTAGTAAATTATCATATTTTTTGATTTATTATCTATTCCTAATAGCTCAAATAACTTTAAATCTCTCAATTCACCCCCGATCAAGCCAATATTAGATAATATCACTTTTCTCGCCAATTTCATTTTATTTTCATCTTTAAAGTATTCTAAGATTTTATTGTAATTATTTTTTATTATATTTATTAATTTTATTATTAATTTATACTTTATTTCTTCAAAAGGTAGGTTATTACTTTCTATTTTATTTAAATATAAATTTAGCCTTTCTTCTACATTATCTTTTGTATGTGTATAAAAATTTTTAATAATTTTATTTCTTGTATATGTATATAGATTAAATTCTCTTTTTTCATCTATATAATTTCTAAGATCTATAATTATCTCGCCCCAATTCGTTAAAATACTATAATACAAATATAATCCAATGTGACTCGAGTTTAAAAACATATCTTTCGTTAAAAAATGTTCCCTATGCAGATACCATATATTTATAATTTTTGAGTAATCTTCTATAAAATTAAAATTAATATTTATTGTCCCATTTCTTTTTAATATATCCTCTATAAAACAGCATATTTTATATGAATCCTTAAAAGACTCAAAATATATTCTATGTTGATTTATCAATAAAGCTATCTTATCAATATATTTTATTTTACCATATATATCTTCTATTTTTTTATCTACCAGCTCATTTTTTAATTCTTCGTTTATATTTAAATAACATTCTTTTCTAGAGATATGTATGGAGAGCAAAATATTTTTAATTCTTAAATCATCGGTCTGCTTTTCTAACCATAATTCTGTTTTTTCTTTTTCTTTTAGCATTAAATTAAAAATTATATCCTTAATGTTTTTACCGATATAAAACACATCTTTTGTTTTTAGACCAATTGAAATATACTTGCTAAAAATTTCCATTGACAATCTATTTTCATCTATAATTTTATCATACAAAATTATTAGATAGTTTATATAATTTTTTATTAAATTATAATCAATTTTTTCTGTTTTGTGCATATGAAAATTTATTATATTAATATGTCTTTCGTCTAATTTAAATAAGTTTTGTTCTAATGTGTTAAGTATTTCTTGTAGAGTCATCCTTAACCCGTTAAATCCCTTCAACGATAAGTACAACAGCATTGCCGCCCCCTTTACCCCCTCTGACCAACTCGGCGCAGCAAGCACTTCCTGAATGCGATTGCACAGATCCCTCCTCCATTCTAATTCTGTTGGATTAACTAACCCACAAATCGGGTGTGTAAAACCATGCCTCTTAATATAATATTCTGGCAATTTCCCCGGATATCGCACATCATCATGTTCAAATGAGCCATATAAAGATGTCCTTGGCCCATACGCCCCCTTCAGCATCTCTATCAAAATCAGCCGCTCTGCTTCCGCGTCGAGCTGACCACGGTAAATCAGCCATCCTGGTGGACGGTATGTCACCTTCGCCATCAGGTCATGCGCCGGCCACAAGCTCGCCGCCAGATACGCCGCCTCCGCGCTGCCCGCCGCCAACAGCTGGTCCAGCCAGCGGTGATACACTTCCTCCGGCCACGGGCGATCATTCATGCACGTCCAGACCAGGACAGCGTGCGGGATGATGGTGTCCTCGACCGGGTCACCGGTGATGGCGAAGCCATCGAAGGCGTCCACAGGGACGACCTCTCCGCCCCCTCGCCACGCATCTACGTATTCCTTGGTCCTCTCGATGAAATACAGCGCGTTTCGTCCTAGCGCAGATTCCAACAGCCACGCGATGAGCTGCTGCTCGTCTTTGGTGCCTCGCCTATTAAGCCAGCGCTTTGCAAAATACCGCGTTAACGCCCCCGGCTTATGAGCGATATTAAATCCCAGTTTGTCACTTGTCGCGCGCGTGCCCACTTGGAATTATCTTAGCAGCGATAGCTGCGAAATAAGGGGAGTGGTCCAGTAAAAGTAATCTAATGTCAGCTCGGATGTATGCGAGGTCGAGAGAACTTGTGCTACTTACAAATAAGCCTCCAACAGATCCCCAATGGATAGTTTACTCGAGCTGTTCTGCCAAATCAGTGACTTTTGCACTGAACAACTTTTCGCCCGCGCGCGAGCTAGCGGGATTATGACTATCCTCATTCACTTTCATCAGTCCAACTATCGCAACTTCTACCTCGATCACGTCATGACACACCTACGCAATGAATTTCCAGGCCTGGTCAGAATCTGTTGAGATCAGTTATCGTCGCACAGGCATCACCTTCATTTACACTTGTCGTGTGTAAGAATCCACGCATCCGTTGTCACAAGACGTTTGCCGGACTTGCCAGACGCAGCAAAACATCCACCGGCGCTCTGATAGTCAATAACCACGACGAACCGATTGACTTCGTGTAGCAATGTGATCCCAAACTCGCACGCCGACTCTCCTTCGGAGAAAAGGGATACCTATCGAAGGCGCTACGAGTAAGGTGCAACTGATCACGCGCTAACATCATACCGCCGCTGTTGGACAAGAGGAGGAGATTGTCCGTTAACCAGTTCCTCGCAGATTGATCCATCGTATCCCTGTCAACTTTTGTATTGTGCGGGCTGGTCGCATATACTTGCTCAATCTAGCTGCCTTATCCGAACTCACGTTAACGGCATTCGCCACTTGCTCGCGCTGCCGGCTGGCTGTCCCCACGTAGCACAGCTGCCAGCGCGTCGCAGGCGTTCTCCGCCAGCCCCACCAGCCGCCGATGAGTCCGCATCCAGCGTACGCCGGCTAACGCCCGCTTCGCGCGCCGCCGCTTCCTGAGTACAGCCGCGTAGCAGCGCGTCAAGCGCTTTCTATTGCTTTGCGGTCAATCCGCCCATGTCGTGTCAAGCCCTAGGCGCTGCCGGCCAGCCGGGTCCGGATCCAGCCACTGCCAGTTCGCCGGCCAGCTCCACCGCGCATGCGGCTTGCATTGTGCATGGTGCGGCTTTGGGAGTCTGATTTATGGGAGTGCATAGAGTTCGACAATCCTATGGGGGTTTTACATCCAAGGCCGCAAAAGCCGCAATCCGCCCATGTCGTGTTAAGCCCTAGGCGCTGCCGGCTGCTTCGGTCGACGCGCCGTCAAAACGTGCTTGCCATTTAGCATCGTGGCTTCTAGCACCACAAGGTTACCTGGCCAGGCGTCCAGCGCGTCCGTGCCCACCGCCGCTACTTCCAGCTTGACCAGTATCGGGCTGGCCAGCAACTGACCGCTCACTCACCGGCGCGGGAACAGGTCACCTAGAGTCAGTCCTGCGTTCTCTTTGCTCATGTCTCACCTCTCACGGCGTGATGCTTGTGACGCCGGAAAACGGTTTTTCCCCTATTTCGATTTTTCTTATGCATATATAGGGAGTCAAAGCGTCATAAGTATCATAAGTGTCATGAGCGTCACTACCCCCCCCTCTGAGAATCCATCCTTTCATTACGCTTCTTTGCTTGCTCAGTTGAAAACATCGTAACTGCCTAGCTGCCTGCAAGTACGCTGGCGGGCGAATAGGTCGCGCAGCGTGGCGAAGACGTTTGGTTGCGACAAGCAGAGATCACTGCCTGCAGGCGGGTATACACCGCTGTCCCCTGGTCAGTGCGAAAGCAGCCGCTCACTTTCTGTGAGGTCTCGTTCAGCCTGGTGATTGGTGAAGGAAACACCCTCCACCAGTGCAACGGCTTCCTCATGCGCCTTCAGCAAATTGCGCCCCGCTGTGCTCCTGGGGCGTCCCCGGTCTGCCTGCTGTTCAGGCGGCGGCGCCGCCTCACCACGAAGCGATTACAGCCGCCTCCCCTCGCACCTGTTCATACACAGGAAGGCATGAATCGCCTCTGCCCATTGCTCCACGCAGTTCGCGCAGGATGTGCCCCAGGCACGCCCCATGTCCTCAAACTGGTAGTAGGCCGGCTGGCAATCATGAATCGCTCGTCTGTCGCAGATGCGCGTCGGCGCGACGCTGTTGACGATGCGCAGGGGCGGCTGACCGACGCCAGAGTGTGGGCGCGGGTTCGGTTGAGGATGTGTGGAACTCGTCTGCGATCTCCGATTGGATGAAGTGCCGGGATTGTAGCCGATGGCGAGGTGGCGCCGGCCGGCCAGCGGCTGCGCCATGCCGGGGGTCAATCGAGCGGACTGCGGACGGCTTGTTCAGCACGTGGGTGTAGATCATCGTCGTGCTCACGTCACTGTGGCCCAGCAGTTCCTGCACGGTGCGGATGTCATAGCCGGCTTCCAGCAAATGGGTGGCGAACGAATGTTGGAAGGTGTGACATGTCACGCGCTTCGGAATGCCGGCGTGACGCGCAGCGGATGCCACTGCCTTTTGCAGTCCGCTCTCGTGGGCGTGGTGGCGGTATAGCTGGTTTGATTTTGGAAAGGCTTCTGGATGGGAAGACGTACTGCCAGACCCACTCACGATTGGCGTTCGGATATTTGCGCGCCAGGGCATTCAACATAGCCATACCCTTTGGCCAGGTCGTGATCATGCTGGCGTTTGACGCGGGCCAGATGCTGCTGGAGCGGTTGCGCGACACTGGCCGGCAGCATGATCACATTCACTTTTCCCGTCACGCACGATGATGCGCGAAGTCAATATCCATGACGTAAACATTCCATCAAACGCAGTCTGCTACATAGAGCAGACGCGCCATGAGGTGGTATTCGCCCGGGACGAACTGTATAATCCGCGTTACCTGCTCTTTGGTTAGAGCGGTGGGCAGATGGGCGGGCTTTTCGGCGCGCGCCATGTTGAGGGATTCGAACAGAGCAGCAGTGGAGCACATTGCGATAGAGGAACAACAACGCCGCAATTCTGGGTCGAGGCAGCGACGTGCTCGTGAGTTGCCAAAAAGGCTTCGATTTCAGGCAGGCCCACGTCGTTTGGATAGCGCTTATCGTGGAAAAACGTTTGACCCAGTGGACATAGCTTTCCTCAGTGCGCCGGGAGTAGGCGAACTGCGTCGCGCACCTGGTCGAGCAGTTTTTTCGGACGAGAATGGTTGGACGGTGAAGGTGTTGAGTCGGCCATGTCCAGATTATACAGAAACAAAGGCCGACCGGAGTCGGCCTAAAGTGACAAGGGATTTCGTCTGTCTAATCTATGTTGGGCGGGCAGGCGGATAGCGGTAGCGAGTGCTATCTGTAGTGCTTGGCGCTGAGGCGGAGAAATGAAATGAGCGTACAAACGAAAGAGCACATCCTCTCTCTTATTCAAGAGCACCAAAGCCAAATCAGGAACTTGGGCATCAGAAGGCTGGGCCTATTTGGCTCCTTTGTCCGTCGGCAACAGGATAGCGATAGCGACATTGATGTCTTAGTGGAATTCGAATCAGGTTGCAAGACTTTCGACAACTTTATGCAAGTTGCCTTGTTTCTGGAGGAGTTGTTTGCTCGGCGAGTCGAATTGGTTACCCCTGAGGCCCTGAGTCCTTATATTGGTCCGCATATCCTGAGGGAGGTTGAATATGTCCCTCTAGGCGATTGAATAATATCTTGGACGAGACAGGATATTTGATGGAGCGAGCGCAAGGGCTAACCTGGAAGCAATTTATGCGCGATGCGACATTGAAACGTGCATTCGTGCGTAGTCTCGAGATCATTGATGAAGCGTAAAAGCAGATATCAGATGACTTCAAGCAAAAGTACAGTCACCTGGAATGGCGAGCGATGGCTGGTATGCGTGACCGATTGATACATAGCTACTTTGGAGTTGATTATGGTATTGTCTGGGGCGTTGTGAAGAATAAGATACCTATATTCCACCAAGCGATCAAGGAGGTTGTTGAAGCAGAGAGTAGCCAGTAAAAGCCCGCCCAACATGCGCTTCCAGCCGACCGCTTCGCTCGCTTCGCGGCGGCTGATGCGCGGGCCGTTAGGCCGCTTGTCTCCCTATGGGGCTTCATAGACAGATGATTAAGGAGTTGTTTCGGTGATGAGTTAAACTACGACCTTAGCCTTACCGCTTGTCGTAAGAGAATCTCATAGTCTCTGTCGTTCTAAGATCGCGATTGGTTACACAAGAACCTGTTCGTGTCTGCCTAATCATCTGAACTGTTTGACGGCAAAGGAGTGGATCAAATGCCAGCTTGGGGTTTGGCAATTCTTTTATGAAGGCAGGGGCATCCGTGATAAAAACCTCCATCCGGCGACATTTCCGATTGCGCTCTCCAAAAGGGTTATCAGTCTCTTCACCCACGAAGGCGAACTTGTCCTAGACCCGTTCGTGGGCAGCGGGACAACTATTGTGGCGGCGAGAGACTTAAATAGAAATGCCATAGGTTTTGACCTCCAAGAGAAGTATATCAACCTTTGTGTTGAACGCTTAGCTTATAATAATCTTTTCGATCGGGCTCAACAGCTAGCTATTCAGGATGATGCCAGAAATATTCCTACTTATTTACAGCCCGAGACAGTTAGTTTGATTGGGACATCTCCACCATATGCCAATCTCCTAAATAGGAAACACCTCAATAAATCCAGGCGTGATCGGCGGAATGAACAGTTCGGAAGGGTTGAACAATACTAGCAAGACCCCCGTGATTTAGGCACTATGCCGCTCGAAGAATATACAAAAGCAATGGGGGATATTTTTGAGGCGTTGTTGCCTTTGCTCAGACCTAAGGCTCACTGCATTATTAATGTCCCTGACATGTGGTGGGAGGATCGACGCATTACAATCCAAGTTGCCTTGATCGAAGAGTTGTGAAAGCGAGGTTATGAGCTCAGGAACATTATCATTTGTGATAGAACGAATATTGTGAATAAGGTGGGTATATTCGGATAGCCAAGCAATTACATCACAATGGGCACAACTTTTGAGTATCTCCTCGATTTCTGGAGATCACAGAGATGAAGCTCTACACCAAAGATGAAATTATATAAACAATTCGTGAGGTAAGTGCAAGGGGGTGGCATAAGAGCGTGAAGAAGACCATAAATACCTGTAACGATGGCGCTGTTGGCAATACTTTAGTTGAATTATAAATTGGCGGTCAGGGAGAGCGGATTCACCGAAGGGATAACCGCCGGTGGACTGCTAACTGCTGCGAGTCTATTAAACGTGAGTTCAGATAAGGTAGCTAGATTGAGCAAGTATATGCGATACAATACGTTAACTAAAAGGTTAACAGGGCTGTGGTCGCTTAATCTGCAAGTAAACTTAGGGCATGTGTGTCGCCAGCCATATATAATCAATTATATATCAATTATAATATTGGCGCCGATCTTTATAAGTAAATTGCCGATAAATTATTTAGTAAATCTCCATATTATGTGATTTGACATCTATATTTAATAGATTAGTTAATCTTGTGTCTCTTAATTCATCCATGACAAAGCTAATGTTAGATAATATTATCTTCCTCGCCACTCTCATCTTTCTTTCATCTTTTAAGTGTTTTAAAACTTTATTATAATTATTTTTTATCATATTTACTAATTTAATTGCTAATTCGCACTTTATTTCTTCGTACGGCAAGTTATTAATTTCTATTTTATTTAAATATAAATTTATCCTTTCTGCGTCACTTATTCTTTCTCTATGTAAATTTTCAATAATTTTATTTTTTACCCGTAAGTATAAATTAATTTCATTTTTTTCTTTTATATATTTTTCAAAGTATAATACCACCCATTCCCACCCCTTTAAAATTTCGTAATATAAATATAATCCAATGTGATTTGAGTCTAAAAATATATGTTTTAACGTAAAGCAATGCCGGTTTGGATGCCAGCTATTTATAATTTTTTCATAATCTTCTATAAAATTATAATTAATATTTATTTTTGCTTCTCTATTTAATATATAGTATATAAAGTCAGATATTTTATTTGAATCATATGAAAAGAAATATTTGTTAGCTTGTTCTATAAAAAGCTTTATTTTATCAAAATAATTCATTTTACCATATATATATTCTATTTTTTGATATATATCATCATTTTTTAATTCTTCGTTTATCTTTACATAGTATGATCCACGATCAATTTTTTTAGAAAGATATATCGCCATCAATATATCTTTAATTCTTAGATCATCTTCCTGGTTTTTTATCCATGATTCTAATTTTTCTTTTTCTTTTTGCATTAAGTTAAAAATTATCATCTTAAGGTATTCACCAATATATAGTATATCATTTGTTTTTAGTCCAATTGAGATATACTTGCTTAACATTTTAATTGATAAATTAATTTCACCTATTATCTTATCATATAAAATTATAATATAGTTTACATAATCTTTTATCAAGTTGTAATCTATTTTTTCTATCTTATCCATATGAAAATTTATTATATTAATATGCTTTTCTTCTAATTTAGATAAATTTTGTTCTAATGTGTCGAGTAATTCTTGTAAAGTAATGCTTAAATTTTTAAATGTCTTTAATGATAAGTATAACAGCATTGCCGCGCCCTTCACCTCTTCTGACCAACTTGGCGCAGCAAGCGCTTCCTGAATGCGATTCCTTAATTTATAATGATTTTCTAATTCTATCGGTCTAACTAACCCACAAATTGGGTGTGTAAAACCATGCCTATCAATGTACTGCCCTGAAATTGAAATTCTCTCAGGTAATCGCATATCATCATATTCTAATGAGCCATATAAAGATGGCCTATATGCCCCCCTCAACATCTCGGTCAAAATCAGCCGCTCCGCCTCCGCGTCGAGCTGACCGCGGTAAACCAGCCATCCTGCCGGACGGTATGCCACCTTCGCCATCAGGTCATGCGCCGGCCATAGACTCGCTGCCAGATACGCCGCCTCCGCGCTGCCCGCCGCTAACAGCTTGTCCAGCCAGTCATGATAGACCTCCTCCGGCCACGGGCGATCATTCATGCACGTCCAGACCAGGACGGCGTGCGGAATAATGGTGTCCTCGACCGGGTCACCAGTGATCAAGAAACCGTCGAAGGCATCTACGGGGACGACCTCCCCGCGCCCTCCCCACGCATCTACGTATTCCTTGGTGCGCTCGATGAAATACAGCGCATTTCGCCCTAGCGCAGCTTCCAGCAGCCACGCGACGAGCTGCTCGCCCTTGGCGCTTGGCTCCTTCAGCCAGCGCTTCGCAAAATACCGCGTCAGAGCTCCCGGCCTGTGAGCAGGATCAAATCCCAGTTCGTCACTTGTCGCGCGCGTGCCCACTTGGAATTATCTTAGCAGCGACAGCTGCGCAAACAAGGAGAGTGTCCCAGTAAAAGTGATGAGACATGCCTCTTGCTAGTTACGCAGCAGTTGCGCAAAGTGGTACGCAGAAGTATCAGCGCAGCTCACAAGATCACACCAAATCCAAGCGCAGAACGCGCTACGAGTAGCCAGCTACTCCTCGTAGTCACTTGGGCGCTGGGTGAAAAAGCATGTTGATGAAGCAGCCACCCAAACCTGTCACGTCGGAGGTGGCCGAGCGGGACGAGTTTTGTACGAACAAACGTTATCTGATTATGAAGGACGAGAGCGGAAGGACCGGGATGCTCGCCATCGTTGATCTCCTCTGGGTTGGTAAATCCGCGTGGCATTGGTTGCTGCTCAGCACGCTCTGGAGGGCATTCGGGTCAGCAAATAGCATGGCCTTAAACTCGTGCAACACCAGGTAGGGCAGAAAGCGCGGATTGCTGATGTCGGCGGCGAGCACTTGCTCCAGGAGAGCAACCCGCCGATTGTCCCGACAAGCCGGCCTTGCCGGGGAAATCTTTGGGCAAGCCGTAGTAATCCAGCATCGTCGTGACGCAGGCCGCGCTTGAATCGCCCAGCGACCTTAGCACTTGACATCCTCAAGGCCGGAGATTCCTAACGCATGTGCATAGGCGTCTCGTTCGTGCGCAACCGCTGCTCGTCTCTCCTAGTAGGCCGCTTTGGGTTAGCTCCGCCGTCCGCGCTATCCTTGAACGGCGGGGCTTGTCGCGCACCGGGTCACGCCGGATACGCGCATAGGTGCTCACGCCGTCTTTGTGCTGTTGGCCTGCGCGCGTCACCTTGGTCTTCAGCACCACCGGCATGCCAAACTGCTGGAGATGCGAGTCCAGGATTCGGCTTAGGAACGTTTGTTCAGTTCGCACAGGACGAGGACCTTCTTCATCGCCTGGGATGTCCGCCGAAGGCGCTCTTGTCCCACAGGTCAGTAGTCCTCCAGCCAGCCGGCCAGCGCTGCTTCGTCCAGCTGGCGGATGATCGAGACGCCCTCGGCGCGCTCCACCACCAGCACCTCGTATTGGTTGACCAGGGTGCCCGACTGGGTCGCCAAGATCACTTGGACGCCCTCAGCAGCAGCAGTATGGGTCATGCTGGCAAGCAGCCGAATCGCGTAAGGGTGTAGCCCCAGTTCGGGTTCGTCCAGGATGATGAGCGATGGCAGACGCTCAGCCGGCTGGAGCAACAGCGTCACAAGGCAGATAAAGCGCAGCGTCCCATCGGATAGCGCGTCGGGGCCAAAGATGAGGTCGGAGCCGCGCTCGCGCCATTCCAAGCGGATCTTCTCCGGGTTGAGGGGGTGTGGGCGCAGGACGAAGTCGCCGAAGAACGGCGCGGCCAGGCGAATGGTCTCCACGATCGTCTGGTAGTGGCCGGGATGTCTCTCGCGCAGCAGGTAAAGGTAGGCAGCCAGGTTGCCGACGTCCTCCAGCAAAGCGTCGTTTTGGTGAATGTCGCCCATCTGCTTGACGCGCGCACCGGCGTTGGTGTCGTGGAAGTGATAGACGCGCCAGCCGCTAAGCGTCGCGCGTTGCGGTCATCCACTGCCCAGCGCGGCATTGGATCATCGCTGAAGCGAGCTTGCTCGCCGGCGATCAGCAAGTTGTCCTCGGCAGGCGCCAGCCGGCAGGCCTAGCGGCTTATCCCCGCAGATTCAACACCAGATCCTCGGTCGCCTTAGTGCAAGAGCTGGTCGGCCCCGCTGGCCTGGACGACGTAAGCTCGCCCGACATCATGCGGCGGAGCATCCTGAACAGGCCGATGAAGTTGGACTTGCCCGCGCCGTTTGCCCCGATCAACACGTTGACCGATGGCCTGAGCGGGAGATCTAGCTGACGGAACGACTTGTAGCCATGGATGGTAATTTGCCGAATCCGGGGAGGCATGGGCATATCCTCGCATTATCGGTCAATCCCTCTGCCGACACAGGGGATGGCGCGGGTGGTCGCGGTCTTCGGCCCACCGCGATGGGTTGGCCGCGATGTTGCGGTTCAGCGACGTTTCACGCTGGATGACGTGTTCGTCATCATTGCACCCCGGCACGGGTGCCGCCGGCGTCCCGCGCGATGCGTTTGGCCGCTGGTTTCAGCGCCCGGGCGGAGCATCACGGATGAATCACCCACAAGCCCAGATGTGCTTCGTAACCGTCAAAGTCCCTGTCGAGATGGAGTAGCGGGACATCGTTCTCGATGCACCAGGTGGCGATCTATCGTCTTTCGCACCGCCACGCCCTTACTGCGCAACAGGCGGAGGTTCTGTGCGCTTTGCCCTGCCAGTTTTGGCGTGACCATTTGCACGATCCTGAATCTCATGAGCGCATCACGAACATCACGAACCTTTGCAAAATTGCGAAAGCCCTGGAGGACTCTCGCCAGCATCAAGTCGCCAACCAGGATAAAGTCTTTCGATAACCTGACATCGAGATAATCGGTGTGGGGCGAGCGGACGCCGTTGAAGTACTCGATCCAGATCGTGCTATCTACCAGGAATACGCCTCATCCTTTGGCCGAGACAGGCGCTGCGCGTGCAAGTCCCCTTCCCACCTCAGTTGACCGCGCAAAGCGCGGATCTCAACTTGGGCTTGGAGCGCGGTCAGCGCGCGCAGGGCTTCGTGAATCACCTCGCGTTTGTCTCGAATGCCGGTCATCCGGCAGGCGCGCTCGATGAGTTCATTGTCAACGTCAATGTCAATATGCATGCTGTGCGCCCACTATACACCTGCGCCGGGCGCGTTCGCCCGCCGGCGCGGGGGACGCCGCGGATGGTCGCAGTCATCGTCCCGCGCGGCGGGGGGGGCATGTCAGCGAAACCATTCGTCGCACACGATCTATGCGTCTAACCGCATGACGCCATCCACGACGTCGCCAAATAACATGCGCGGTCGTGTGTCACGAACGTTACGCGCTGGCATTCGTGTATCCTGGTTACATTCGGGCGCACTACTTGCATTCACAGCCAGGGGCAAAGCCCTGGGTGGGGACGGCAGTGCCATCCCCACCTTCTACCGAAGATTCTGCTTTCGCTAGCAACATAGCTTGTGGAAGATGCCCCTATGGGGTAAACGCACCCGTCGTGGTTGACGTGAGCGGGACAGTCGCTGTAAACAAGTCGGCAGGGAGCGTGAGCAACGGGGTGCATCCGCCCATCACGCGTGGGAGCGCACCATCCCAGCGCTCGATGAAGCGCAGTTGAAGCAGTTCTGAGGTGAGGACCGCGCGCTGAAGGCGCAGCGCTTCGGCCTCGGCGCGGGCTACCTCAAGGCGGGCTTTAGCGTTGGCCTCGGCCTGTGCCACGACCTGCTGTGCCTCGATCTGAGCGCGACGGAGCTCGTTCTGTGCGCGCAGCGCGTCCTGCTCCGCGACCTGCTTGGCCTCAATGGCCTTGCTGAACTCGTTGCTGAAGTCGAAATCGGTGATCGAGACCGACTCGACGATCACCCCGCGCATCTTCAGTCGCTCCTCAAGTATGTTGCGAATGGCAGCGGAGACCTCGGGACGGCGGGTGATCAGCTCCTCTGCGGTGAATTGCGCCGTGGAAGCCTTTAGCGCCTCCTGAACGGCTGGGTCGACGATCCGCCGCTCGTAGTCGGCGATGCCGATGTCGCGGACGATGGATGCTACCTGCGTCGGGTCGAGCCGATAGTTCAGGACGATCTGACTTGAGACGATCTGCAAATCGCGCGAGGCAGCGGTGGCCTTCACCTCATAACGTTGTGTCTTCACATCGACAATCGTCACGGATGTGATAAAGGGGGCCCGTATGTGCAGACCTTCCTCGAGGATGCCGGTGACTTGGCCAAACGTCTTTAAGACGCCGCGCGTCCCGGCCTCGATCACGGTGAGGCCATTTACCAAAACGACAATCGCGATAATGATGAGAACTGCCAGGATAACTATTGGTTTGCGCAAATCTATATCGTAATCGTACATCTTGAACTCCTAATTTCGGTGGTCTCGCATGTGCTATTATACCATAGCACGCGGCAATGCTGTCGGCGTGGATGCTGGTCAGTGTAGATTTACAGAGTGCATTCACAGCAAGGGGCAAAACCTTGGGTGAACAACGACACTGCCGTCGTCCACCCTCTCACTTCACTGGGCAGCATAGCTTGTGGAAGATGCCCCTATTGGTGAACGCACCCGATTTACATAACTAAGTGATTCTCGCGCGGAGAATGCAGTACTAGCATAGAAGGGAAAATTATATTAAATCGTATTTTACCTAATACATTAAAATTATTTATATAAATATTTATATAATAAAAAAGTATAATTGATTAATTTTTTATTAATTTATCCCACTACGAGAGTTAAGATACGATATGTATAAATCTCCACGAATCCGCATCTCCGCGCGAAATCTGAACTCACTTTCTGATCTTGCACATAGCAGCGTCTATCACAGCGCAAGCAGGACAAGCATTTGGCAGCTATCAGCCGTCCCATTGCGACCAACCGAAGTTTGCATAGCATATCGCTGACAGCAATTCCTCAACGATGAACCTCGCGGCAACTTGATGGAACCGGATGACGAGGGGGGGAATTCTTCAGCTTACCAAGATGAAGGCGATCTGAGCGCTGCTGACAACCCTGTGCCTTTGTGACATCGTGTGCGCCGGTGACTGCCTACTGCTGGTAGATCAGCGCTGCTGTGCAAGCGCAAACGGAAGCGGTTAGAATACGTCAGGTGACCGTACCTGCATAAGCGCGGGGATCTAATAGCTGGGTGAATATGACACAGTTTAGGTTGGCTTTGGGTAAGCTATGGACAACTAAAAAGAGGGGGTGTGTTGCTAGAATAAGCGTGGGTAAGTGATGAGATGAGCAAGGCGCTGCGCCGGTTTGAGGGCGAATTGATGGGTTATTCGATGATAGGCATATGAAGGCCATTTAGGAAACTGAAGTAAGTCGAACATTAGCTTAGACTTAATATAAAAAATCTACAACTATTAATTAATTTAAATAATATATGACGTAATAAAGAATAAATGACACGAAGATAATAAAAATAAAAATTTTACATATCTATTAATATAAAATCATTCAGGTAAGATATGGAAAAAGAACTGACAAAAGTCTTAGTTCGGCGTTGGTTTGATCAGCAAACCGAGGAGGTGGAAGATTTTGTTTATAAGACACTAGAGCTTATCCTTGGTCATAATGCAATTTACTTTATTGAGGCAACGAACGATGCGATGATGCACAGGGGTGGGCGCGTGTCTCCGACGGCAATGGATGGTTTCGTTGTCACGGGCGATCCACGCGAGGATGAGCTGATCGCGCACGCCGGTCTGATCTGGACACTGATGAACGGCGCGCCATGGCCAGAGGAGGTCTATCAAGCGCACGTGCAACGGCTTGTAGATGGTGGAAGTGGGGAGGCGTCCTATTTGGCAGCGCGGTTGTGGCCTGCACACGATCTGATCCAGAAGGTGACGTATAGGCCGTTGTTTTACAAGATGGAACACGATCAGCTGGACGAGTGCGATTACCGAATGGTGTTGGAGGAGGCGCTTCGTTCCTCAGAATACCCGGATTGGTGCGAGCCATCCATCATTCCAGATGCAGTGAAGTATGGATATAAAAATTATATTTCTATTTTTGACGATTTCATTTTAAAATATATAAACAAAAAAGGGCTTAGCCACCCAATATCTGCTTTAATAGATATATGGAAGATTGACAAAGAAACAATAGAAATAATAAAAAAAGATTTGTCAGCTCATCACTGCGAAAAATATAGAAATCAAGCGATATTTTTATTCTATATATCTTTAATAAATTACTTTAAGGAGGGCGTAGTGACCATCAAAAACAATTTAAGAGAAGAAATTATTGATATTTATAAACTAACAGAAAATATTATTGAAAATTTCTTTTTAGAAATAAAAGAATCAAAAAGACAGAAAGATATGGTAAACTATATATTAATTAAATATAGAGATTATATTGTTCGTAAAATAAATAATAAAAATAAGAATAATTTGAATAAAGATATTTTTATAAAAACTGCCCAAATTTTTACTGAATATATAAAAAATGGAATTGAGATAAAAGATATATTTTATATAGGAAACTTCATTGTAGATTTAATTGAAAATTCAAAGAAAATTAAGGAATTTAAAATTAAGCTTGAGGATTGGTTGGACAAACAAGAAGAAAGCGACCAAAAGAAAATTTTAAATCTAAAGACTTATTTAAGAGATATTTCAAAATCAAAAAATAAATCTAACGGGAGTTTAACGAAAGTAGATTTAAGAAAAATATACAAAATTTTTGGGAATACGCCAAAAGAAGATATAATAAAAATATTATCAAAAAATGTTGACCAAAACAATTACACCGCCCTTTCCGAATTTATAATTAGATTTTTCAATGAAAAATTTAATAATATAAAAACAAAAGACATTGAAATTGATATAGATATTAAAAAAATAATAAATATTTTAAGAGGCAGTTTTGTAAACTTAATAATATACGAAGATTCGCATAACAAAGATTTTTTTTCGCAAGCTGGTCTATTTTTATATAATATCATTAGAACAGGATATTTCTACAATAATAATTACTGTAAATATCCAGAAGAATGGACTAAAATAGCTGATTTAATGAAATTATATTTATTATGGGAAAAACCATCTGATGAGAGAGAATTAAATGTTTTAATAGAAAAAATCAAATATAATAACTTTTTAGAAAAAGACGAGGCATATCAATGCTTAATTAGGATAACAAAAATATTGAAGCACGTGGGAATGAAACCAGAATATATTTCAGAAGCAAGAAGTAGTATAATAAAAAATATCAAAAATTTTGAAGGGAAAAACCTTGAAGGGATTTTTAATTTATTTAATATTAAAACCAAGGACTATTCAATAATAATGTAAAAATAAATAATTTAAGCTCATTGGCGACTAATTTGACGGGTGGCCGACATCATGAGTGTAATCTGTTAGGGAACTCGACCTCTTGAAAAGCAGTCGTCGGACCGTTGATGCGCTCAGCGAAGGTGGTGATAACTTGCCTACACCAAGAAACCAGCGCATGCGCGCTGCTCACTTCGACGTGTCGTCCAAGCCGCGGTCAACACAACCGACCAGTCATGCGCACAGCGTCAATTCTCCCTAACGCCACTCGCGTGTTCTCACTCGCTTGACGAAGTCTTCCAAATCTTCGCGATCTCGCCATAGGCCGATGAATGGTTCATTGCACAGGTCTGTCGCCTCCCCAGCTGGCGCTTGTGCGTAACGACGGTGTAGTTCTGCAATGTAGTCCGCGACCATCTGCTGCGCTTCAGTTGGGAGTGCCATGAGGTCACGCCATAGGCGCTCTTGATCCAGCATGCTTGGATTATACCTTCAGCGTCGCCGGTTCCCAAGTGCATCAGCAGCGCAGTGTGCGGCAAGAGATCCGTGCTGCAACTGCCTATGCGACTCTTCCCCGTTCGCTGACCGATTGCTGCGGGCCGGCAACGGTCTTGGCGAGTAGATTCGAGGTAGAATACTAAACATGGACAGCGGAGTTCGGACACAACTATATCAGTGGCAAACCCCATCGGGGCATCAGTTCTATGTCTCACAGCAAGCGATGCTATACCTACAGGTTGACGAGCGGATTGGGAAAGGATATCTTCACATCAATGACCTGGATAGTGCGTATAAAAAGTTACCAATGCCAATCCAAAATGTTCGGGATGTTGTTGCAAAGTGGTTCGACAGATCTTTAGATTTAGACACAAAGACCGACGATGAAATCAATGTTACCACAAATTTTTTCCGTTGGCGGACGAGGAGCGAACACACCTTCTATGCCCCGCTGCACACCCTAAGGATTGCCTATGAGGAGCCGAACGGAGAATTCAGCATCTATGGGGCAGATGGTCGCATGCTGTTGACCAACGCACAAGCGCGCAAGCTGATCGAAGCTTGGAAAGCCAGCGAAATGCAGGTTAATCCAAATGCATATACAAGCATTAATTGGAAGCTACAAAAATCAAGCGAGCAATTATACGTGCCTTTCAAATCAATTATATACTTCTACATTAATCCTAACTACAGCGGGCGAATCTTACTCTGCGACAAGAAAACGATACTGACGATGACAGCCGAACAGGCAGAGAACTTCGCCAAAGCCCTTTCACAGCACAGCATCGACTTAGGAGAGGCGGAGTTGAACGTCCAAAAAGCGGGGCAAAATTCGCATAGCATCTCCTGAGAAGCTAGGCGAGGAGGGCGACTGAGGAGATGAGGACAGCGCGGGGGGGGATGGCGCGGGTCAGCCCTGATGATTTCCTCACCGACGCGCTCAAGTGGGAGTACTCCAATCAAGGTGATATAAATTCAGACAGTCCACGTCGGTATCTCGGGTATCGCTGCCGGAGCATCTGACGCGCATTCCAACAGTGCACAAACAAAGTAATCGCTCGCTGGAGACCAGCATCATGCTTGGCAAACCCGCGCGTCCGACGCAGACACAAAACAT
>Ga0308396_1000652_pt1 | contig 21706 bp, 16 predicted proteins | sample Hotspr2SamplePe2_FD_202359 | JGI IMG/M metagenome (GOLD analysis project Ga0308396, IMG submission 202359) | Hot spring phototrophic mat microbial communities from Mushroom Spring, Yellowstone National Park, Wyoming, United States - 20050930_Pe2 ... | reverse complement strand
GCGGCTTGCCGTATTCCCAGATGAAATACGACCGACCCGTCTTCTTCCACAGGTCAGCCGGCGGGACTACGTCTAGGCTGAGGAACATGTCGGGGACGACTGGCGGTTGATGGAAGGCGTAGAACACGCCGATGTTGCCATCTGCAATGAAACGACGGCCAAAGCGCGGGTGCGTCCACGAGGCGTAGAGGGATTCGATAAGCAAGCGGGCTTGTTTGGCGGAGAAGAGGTTGTCCACTGGCCGGTCGTCCTCCGTGACGAGGGTCTGCATGAAGCGCTCGTAAGCGTCCAGGTAGGCCTGGCTGAGGCGGGGCAGGCCGTCCGGGCCGATGACGACGTCGGGTTCTGAGGTGGCGATGGTGGGCGAACCCATATCTGAGATTCTAGCACTCCGTCGCGCCTTGGTGGAGGTTGCCCCTGTTGGTGAATGCGCCCTGCTCAACTTCAGAGTGATTCGGCTCGTTGGGTGATCTGAACCGCCGAGGCGCCGAGGGCGCATGTATGCTCTGCGATCTCGGCGCCTGTGCGGTGCGTGCTTTTTGCGTTCACTCTCGTGGCGCACGCTTACCCGAATGGCAGTGATGAGATGAGCGATGCGCTTGCTGGAAACTGCGCATGTGTCATCCTGAGCTGAGCGAGGGACCTAAAAGCGCGCCCAGCCACAGGTGGCTATGTCTCGATCCGAATCCCGGCCCCTTTCACCTTATGCCGCTTGTTGATGCCGAGCAGGATTGCGGTGAGGCCCTCGACGACAACAGCGTTATCCAGCGGGCCGGCGTCCCAGGCCTTCATGCCCGCATCGGCCACCAATTGCATCCCCACCTGTTTGGCTGCCTCATCGTTGCTGCACACCAGCACATCGCAGTGAATCTGCGCGTTAAGCTTCTTAAGGTGCGTGGCGGAGATGTTCTGGAAGGCCGTGACGACCTTAACCTGATCGCCCAGCAGGGCTTGCGCCTCCTGTGAGGCCGATCCGCCGGGCGGCAGCATCACGCGCGTGTAATCCGATGGGTTCACCGGCACCGTCACGTCAATCAGTACCTTGCCTGTAAGCGCCTCTTTCACGCTGTTAAGCGTGTCCTTGTGCGCTGTGTAGGGCACGCTCAACACCACCACCTCGGCCTCCTGCGCAGCGCTCAGGTTGTCGGCCCCGCGCACGCGCTCACTGCCGAGCGCCAAGTTCAACTCCTCGGCCACGCGCCGGGCTTTCTCCGGGTCGCGCGAGCCGATGATCACCTCGTGGCCGGCGTTCGCCCAACGCAGCGCCAGCCCTGATCCTTCTTTGCCTGTGCCACCGAGAACAGCGATCTTCATCGTGTTGCCTTCCTTATGCGTTGTCTGCTTTGCGCATGCAGCGCGGCTGGATAATACCGCTATGTCCGGAGGTCCGCTGCTCACGACAGCGTGGGTACACGATCACCTTGGCGATGCTGATCTGCGCATTGTGGACATTCGCGGGCGCGTGCTGCCGCCGAACGTGCCGCCCCCGCATTACTTTAATCACTGCGAGGATTACCTGGCCAGTCACATTCCCGGCGCGGTATTTGTGGACTGGGTACACGAGATCACCGATCCAGCCGATCCGCGCCATGCGCGCATCGCGCCCCCTGCGCGCTTCGCGGAGGTGATGGGGCGATGCGGCGTTAGCGATGACACGTTGGTCGTCGCTTACGACGATGCGGGGAGTATGTTTGCTGCCCGCTTGTGGTGGGCGCTGAACTATTACGGCCACCCGCGGGCCGCAGTGCTGGATGGCGGCTGGCGAAAATGGGTTGCCGAAGGCCGACCGGTCACCAATACGCTGCCGACGATTGCGCCGGCCATCTTCACGCCTAGGCCGCAGCCGGACTGGGTGCGGACCGCTGATCAGGTAATGGCAGGCTTAGGGACACCTATGCGGCTGATAGACCTGCGCACGCCAGAGGAATTCAACGGCCAATGGTCGCGCGCGGCCCGTTATGGGCATATTCCGAGCGCAGTCAACCTGCCGCGCGCGTCGCTGGTGAACCCTGATGGCACGCTGATCAGCCCAGCGCAATTGCGCGCGCGACTGGCAGCCTTGGGCGTGGAGGCTCAGACATCCGAATTGGTGACCTACTGTAACGCTGGCGTGAGCGCGGCGCTTGGTTTACTGGCGCTGCGCGTCGCCGGCTTCTCCAACAGCGCGCTTTACGATGGCTCGTGGAAGGAGTGGGGGAACGACCTGCGTCGGCCAATCGCATGAGTCAAACCGCGTCGGGCCGCTGCAGGGCGTGGGCCTTGAGCACCTCGAGGTCCACAAACTCTAGCGCGGCGATGTGCGTGGCTTCCAGGTCAACAGGCGGCGCGCAGCCGGCCTCGTAAGCCTCCACCCAGCGCATGACGCATAAGCACCAGCGATCGCCAGGCTTCAGGCCGGGGAAGCGATATTCCGGGCGCGGGGTGATCAGGTCATTGCCGCGGGCGCGCGAGAACTCCAAAAACTCCTGAGTAACTTGGGCGCAGACCAAGTGCAACCCTGTGTCACCTGGACCCGTATTACAACAACCGTCGCGGTACCAGCCGGTCATCGGAGACAGGCTACAGGTCTTCAGCTCGCCGCCGAGCACATTTCTGGCTTTGTTCATCGGTGGGCAGTGTACCAAGGATGGAAGATTGGGCGCTAAATCCTCCGCGCGAGGATCACAACCTTGCCACTGCCGTGAACGCTTGGGTGCATTCGCAGCTACGCTGACCCTCACGCGGAGACACGGAAAGCGCGGGAAACTAAAGCGCAGCATCCCTGCCGGCGTCTTCGAACGCCTAGAGGGCAGCGCTTCCAGAAGAAGATCGCGTCACCCCTGCTGGTGAATGCCCCCGAACGCTTCTGAGCGCTGGTGAGAAAATACACGCCTATGCTGGCGCGCCTCGCCGGCCCGCGATAAACGCATGTCACAGCGGCTGTTCGCCATCCTCACTCTGCTGGTGCTGATGCTAGGGACGCTGGCTCTGGATATTGCGCTGCCGGCGCTCCGCAGCGCGTCGCCCGCCCTGCCCGATGCGCTGCAAACCTATGTGACGGTCTTCCTCGGCATCTTCATCGAGGCAGCGCCTTTCCTGCTCATGGGCAGCGTCGTCGCCGGCCTGATCGCCGAGTTCATCACGCCTGACGACGTCGCCCATTTCTTCCCCCGCAGCCGGTTGACCGCGCCGCTGGCTGGTGCGCTGCTGGGGATGGTATTCCCAGTGTGCGAATGCGGTGTGGTGCCAGTGGTGCGCCGGCTATACCAGAAGGGCTTCCCTACCGCGGCGGGGGTTGCCTTTCTGTTAGGCGCGCCAGTGCTCAACCCGATCGTCATCGCCAGCACGTATGCAGCGTTTGGCCTGGGGTCGGTGTTCTGGGGCCGGCTGGCCTTCACTCTGCTTATTGCCGCCGGCGTCGGGCTGGTCTTCAGCGCTGCGCCCAGCGTCGTCCGCATCCTCGCGCCGCGCCCAGTGGCTTCGCTGGTGGACAGTAGCGCCGGCTTACACCCGTTGCCTGTGGAAGTGTCGCGCCGCGCCTTGCTCTCAGCGCGCCTGCATAGCGCACTGAGCGCTGCGACGGACGAGTTGTTCGACATGGGCCGCTATCTGGTGATCGGCGCGCTGCTCGCCACCACGCTCCAGACGTTCGTGCCACAGCAAACGCTGCTCAGCATCGGCCAGGGGCAGGTTCGCTCGGTCATCGCCCTCCAAGTCCTCGCGTTCGTGCTCTCGGTATGCAGCACGGTGGACGCCTTTCTGGCGCTCTCGTTCGTCAACACCTTCACCACCGGCGCGGTACTTGCCTTTCTGGTGTTTGGGCCGATGGTGGATGTCAAGAGCACGTTGCTATACCTTAACGTCTTTCGCCCGCGCGCAGTATTCTACGCAGTGGCAATTTGCTTCCTGGCTTCGATGCTGATTGGGACGTTTATCAACTTGAACGTAGCCTGGTAGAGTTGGAGATGAGCATCAGCTTTCAAATCACCCATGTTGATGGGCGTGCCCGCGCTGGCCTTCTGCGCACGCCGCATGGCGAGGTCCAGACGCCGGCCTTCATGCCGGTCGGCACCCAGGCCACAGTGAAGGCCGTGCCCCCACGCGATTTGGAAGCAGCAGGGGCGCAGATCATCCTCGCCAACACCTACCACCTCTACCTGCGCCCTGGCGATGACCTGATCGCCCGCCGCGGCGGGTTGCACTGCTTCATGGGTTGGCCACACCCTATCCTCACTGATAGCGGCGGCTTTCAGGTCTTCTCACTCAGCGCCATGCGCAAGATAGACGACGATGGGGTAACCTTTAAGAGCCACCTGGATGGCTCGGTCCATCGTTTCACGCCGGAGAAAGCGATCAGCATCCAGGAGAACCTGGGCGCTGACATTATCATGTGCCTGGACGAGTGCCCGCCACCTACGGGCCACGATTACAACCGCATCGCGCTCGCGCGCACCCATGCCTGGGCAGCGCGCTGCCAGCAGGCCCATCGCCGCGCCGACCAAGCCCTCTTCGGCATCGTCCAAGGGGGCATCTTCCCCGACCTCCGCGAGCAATCTGCGCGCTTCCTGACCGCGCTTGACTTTCCTGGTTACGCTATCGGTGGCCTGGCGATCGGCGAGAGCAAGGCAGACATGTTCCAGGTCATCACGTGGATGGATGATCTGCTCCCCTCCGACAAGCCGCGCTACCTGATGGGCGTGGGCGAGCCGACCGACCTGATCCGCGCCGTCGCGCGCGGGGTGGACATGGCCGATTGCGTGCTGCCCACCCGCCTGGCCCGTCACGGGGCTGCTTTCACCCGCGACGGGCGCATCAACATGCGCAACCGCATATACGCCGAAGACGATCGGCCGATTGACCCTGAGTGCGACTGTTACGCCTGTCGTCATTTCTCGCGGGCCTATATCCGTCACCTGCTTCAGGCCGGCGAGATCCTCGGCATGTACTTAATGAGCGTTCACAACATCGCCTTCCTAATCAGCCTGATGCGCGAGGTGCGGGCAGCAATCATCGAAGGGCGCTTTCAGGCGTTTGCCGAGCGCTGGCTGGCGCGCTATGAGGCTGCCTCGGTGCAACACGCTGCGCACGGCGCTAGCTGACCACGCGGCGCAAGCGCGGGTCGAGCAGATCGCGCAAGCCGTCGCCGAGGAAGTTAAAGCCGACGACGATAGTGAAGATAGCCAAGCCCGGGAAGGTGGCGATCCACCACTCGAAGAACTTATGCCGGCCCGCAGCGACCATCGCGCCCCATTCGGGTGTGGGCGGGACAGCGCCCAGGCCGACGAACGAGAGCGATGCCGCCAGCAGGATCGCATTACCCATGTCTAGGCTGACCTTCACCAGCATGAGCGGGAGCGCATTTGGCAAGATGTGCATAAACAGGTTTCGCCAGCGCGAAGCGCCCAGCGCCGTCGCCGCGTTGACGAACTCCATCTCGCGCAGCGCGATCACCTGGCTGCGCACGAGTCGCGCGTATTCTGGCCAAAGCACCAGCGCAATAGCGAGCGCGGCGTTCAACAGACCAGGCCCAAGCGCGGCGGTAATGGCGATCGCCAGAATCAGTGAAGGGAAAGCCAATACCGCATCGGCCACGCGCATGACGATCTCGTCAGTGAGGCCGCCGAGGTATCCGGCCAATGCTCCTAGCAGGATGCCCACTGTGCCGGTCATGACGACCACCGCCAGCGCCACCGGCAGCGACACTCGTGCGCCATGAAGCACGCGGCTGAACACGTCGCGGCCCAGTTCGTCGGTGCCGAACCAATGCTGCGCGCTCGGTGGCTTCAGGCGGTTGGTGACCTTTTGCGCAGTAGGGGAGTAGGGTGCGATGACCGGCGCAAGCAGTGCGATCAACAGCCAGGCCAGCACCAAAGCACCTCCTAGGGTAGCCGATCGATTGCGCCAAGTGCGGCGCAGACCGCGGCGCGCAGCCAGCCATCGCCCTGCGCTCAAAGCGCCAGCTACAGGATGAATGGTAGCGGTAGCCATGCTCAGGAGAGTCGAACGCGCGGATCGAGCAGCGCGTAAGACACGTCTACCAGGAAGTTAATCACGATGTAGGCCACGGCCACCAGCAGGGTCACACCCATGATTGGCGCAAAGTCCAGCTTGGTTGCTGACTCAACGGCGTAGCGGCCAATGCCTGGCCAGGCGAACACGGTCTCGGTCATCACCGCGCCGGCCATCAGGTTACCGAAGGCGAGCCCGACCGCAGTGACGGCTGGCAGGGCTGCGTTGCGCAGCGCGTGACGCATCACGACCACCCGCTCAATTAGCCCCTTGGCCCGCGCTGTGCGCACATAATCTTGCTGGAGCACCTCGATCATGGCCGAGCGCACGATCCGAGTGATCAGGCTCATGCTATATAAGCCCAGCACCAGCGCTGGTAGCATCAGGTGGTGCAGCGCGCTGGCGAACACGTCGCCACGGCCGGCCAGCAGGCTATCCACCGTGAGCAGGCCGGTCACAGTGGGGGGCAGGTCCAACCGCGCGTTCACTCGACCTGGCCCCGGCATCCACTGCAAGCGATAGTAGAACAGGGACAGGGCCAGCAGACCCAGCCAGAACACCGGTACACAAACGCCAAGTAGCGAAACAAGGCGCGCCAGATGGTCGATCAGACGGTCACGCTTGACCGCTGCCAAGATGCCGAGCGGCACGCCGATCAGCACAGCGATTAGCGTAGCGCTGACGGCTAGTTCAACTGTGGCAGGGAAGTAGCGCGCGATGTCGGCAGCGACCGATTGTTGGGTGACGATGGATTCGCCCAGGTCGCCCCGCAGCAGGTTACCAAGATAGGTCAGGTAGCGCTCGTGGGGTGGCTTATCGAGGCCCCAGCGCTCGCGGTAGGCCTGGACGATCTGAGGATTCGCCATCGCCCGCTCCGAGAGCACCATCGCCAGCGGGTCGGCTGGGATGAGATAGGTGATGATGAAGCCGAGCAGCGTCACCAAAAGCAACAGCGGGATGGTGACGACGACGCGACGGATGAAATAGGTGACCAGGGACATTGCGCTGAACCAGCGAAACGATAACAAGAAAGGAGCGGTGAGCGTCAGCGCCGGTCAGCTCATCCGCTCCTTTCGCGCCGTGCCGCGGCTTACCTCGACATGAAGTAGTAGTCGAGGAAGTACACCGGGTTGTAAATCACGTCCTTGAGCTTGGCCGAGGCGACGATCTGAACCTTGGGCTGGATCAAACCGACGAATGCCGCGTCCTCCAGCATGATCTGCTGGAGCTTGAGATACATCTCAGCGCGCTTGGCGGGATCGGTGATCTTGGCAGCGTCGAGGGCCAGCTTCTCAGCCTCCTTGTTCACGTAGTACACGCGCTTGGCAGCCGAGGCGCCCTCTACGGCGAAAGCCGGCGCCCAACCATGCGGGTCCAGGAAGTCCGGCGTCCAGTCGGCGATCGTGGCCACGAGCTTGCCCGCACGATAGTCCGCTCGCCAGGTGGTGGCATCGCGCGGCTCGACGTTTAGCGTAACCCCGATCTCGGCCAGGTCCTCCTGCAGTTTAGCCACCAGCGTGTCGGCCAGGATGACGTTGCTCATCTTGCGCTCGCCGGGGTAGACCATGTTGATCGTGAAACCACCTTCCAAGCCAGCCTCTTTCAACAGCGCTTTGGCCTTCTCCAGGTCGCGCTTCGGCGCCAGCGCTGGGTCAGTGCCGAGCAGGCCAAGCGGGATGATCGTCGGAATGTGCAATGCAGTCCCGCCCAACAGGCCATCCAGGATGCCCTCGTAGTCAATGGCATACATAATGGCCTGGCGCACGCGCTTGTCGGCCAGCTCCTTAGACATTTCTGGATTTGTCGTCATCGCCAGGTAGGTCATGTCTAGGGTGTTGCCGACGATGACGTTCAGGTCAGGGTTGCCCTTCAGGCGATTGATCGCGTCCACGTCCAGGCCAATAGCGATGTCCACGTCGCCGCGTTCCAGCGCCTGCTGGCGAGCGGCGTCATCGGGGATCTCGCGGAAGATGATCCGGTCGAAAGGCGCAGCGCCGCGCCAGTAATTCGGGTTGCGCTCGATCACGACCTGTTCGTTGCGCTTCCACTCCTTGAGGACGTAAGGGCCTGTGCCGGCCGAGTTGCCGTCTAGCCAGTCGGTCGCTTTATCCGCCTCCTTGGCGTTCTCCGCGTCTGTGCCGCCCTGCGCCTTGACCAGCTCGGCATCCACCACGGCAAAATTCGGCGAGACCAACATAGAGAGGAAGGCAGCGTTTGGCTCCTTCAACGTAATCTTCACCGTGCTGGGGTCAACTGCCTCGATCGAGGCGACGTGATCGTTGAATAGCCAAGATGGGTTGTCCTGCAGGTTGCCCAGCCGCTTGAACGAGAACACCACGTCGTCGGCGGTCATTGAGCGGCCGCTGGCGAACTTGACGTCGCTGCGCAGCTTAAAGGTGTAGACCAAGGCGTCATCTGAGATCTCGAACGATTCAGCCAACAGCGGCTCGACGCGGTCAATCGTGGCGCCTTTATCGGGCAAGGTCACCAGCGTCTCGTAGACCGCCCGCATGATCTGCGGCGGCGTGATCTCATATTGCCGGTGCGGGTCGAGGGTGCGGGTATCGGCCTTAGGCAGGCCGACCACCAGCACGTTCTCCGCTGCTGGGGCGGGCGTCTCGGTTGGCTGAGCTGGCGGCGCAGTTGGCTGTGGCGGAGGCGCTTGGGTAGGCTGCTCCGTTGCCGTCGGCTGAGCTTGTGGCGGTGGGGTCGGCTGTGCGCACGCTGCGAGCAGCAGACCAGTCATGAGCAAAACACTAAACGCGCGAATCGGTAGGGTTCGGTTAACGGGTCTCATCTTTGCCACTCCTGTTCTTCTGGTGGATGTTGCGCTTATGTCGAGCTGGCATCCTAGAGCGCTTCACGGCTCTAAGATCACCTTCACCGCTTCGCGGCGATGGATCGCGGCCAATGCCTCGGCCATCTGATTCAGCGGGAGCCTGTGCGTGATGACCGGCGCTGTCCGCACCAAGCCGCGCGCGATCAGATCTAGGCTGGCCGCGAAATCATCCCAGTTATAGCAGAAACTGCCCGAGACGGTGAGTTCCTTTCGGATCACCTGGGCTGGCTCGAAGGTCGCCGGCTGATGAAAGATGCCCAGCAGCAAGACGCGCCCGCCAGTGGCAGCGACGCGCGTCACGTCGGCAATCACAGCCGGCTTGCCGGCCGCCTCGATCACCACTGAGGGCAAGCGGCCATCGTTGGCGGCGCGCACGGCCTCGGCCAAGTCAGGACAATCCTCGGTGGTGATCACCGCATCGGCGCCCAGCGCGCGCGCCAGGTCGGCGCGCATGCCGGGTCGTGGGGTGATCGCAATTGTGCGCCGGACGCCATGGGCGCGCACGGCCTGAAGTGCGTAGAGGCCGATCGGCCCCAGGCCGAAGATCGCAACGTCATCGCTCGGTTGAAGTTGCAAGCGCCGGATGCCGCGATAGCCAGAAGCCAGCGGGTCCACCGAGGCGCCGTCGGCAAAGCTCATGTGCGCCGGCAGCGCATGGAGGGCCTTCGCCGGCGCCAGCACATACTCGGCAAACGCGCCGTCAATGTGAATGCCGATCTCGGTGATCTGCTCGCACCGGCTCTCTTCACCCCGCCGGCAGGCTGGGCATATCCCGCAGCCGATCACCAGCCCTACGGCCACGCGGTCGCCCTCATGCCAGTCGCCCACGTCTGGGCCAAGCGCATCGATTTCGCCGGCGAACTCATGGCCGGGGATCAGCGGGTAGGGCACCTTACGGATGCCCTCGAAGATGGGGATGTCCGTGCCGCAGATGCCCACAGCGCGCACCCGCACCCGCACCCAGCCGGGCTTCGGCTCAGGTTTCGGCACTTCGCGCAAAGCGAAGCCAGGGCCGGGGCCTTCTTTGACGACGGCCAGCATCGTCAGCTCAGCTCGGCCAGCGCATCTAGGATCAGGGTCGCCACTTCGTCGGCCTGGGCTTCGGTGAGGATCAGCGCCGGCGCCAGCCGCAGCGCACTGGGGCCGCACTTGGTCATCACCACGCCGCGCTTGCCCAGCAGCTTGATCACTTGCTTCAGGCGGTCGGTGGCCAGCGGCTGCCCCTGGTCATCCACCAAGTCCACCGCCACCATCAGCCCCCTGCCGCGCACGTCGCCGATCATCGGCAAGCGGGCGCGGGCGGCCTGGAAGTGCTGCATCAGCCGGCGACCGACGCGGACGGCGTTGTCCATCAGCCCTTCCTCGCGGATGATGGCGATGGTCTCCAAGCCGGCTCGGCAGGCAATTGGGTTGCCGCCAAAGGTGCTGCCGTGTGCGCCGGGCCACCACTGGTCCATTAGCTCGGCGCGCGCGACGATCGCGCCCAGGGGGAGCCCACCGCCGATTGCCTTGCCCATCGCCACAATGTCGGGAACCACTCCGCTGTGCTCGACTGCGAACCACTTGCCGGTGCGCCCCAGGCCGGTCTGTACCTCGTCAACGATCAGCAAGGCGCCCGTGCGGTCGCAAATCGCACGCAGGGCCGGCAGAAAGTCATCCGGCGGGATCAGGTAGCCGCCCTCGCCGGCGATCGGCTCGACGAGGATCGCGGCCAGGTCGTCTGGATGCACCAGCTTATCGAGCACGAGCTGGATGAAGTTTCGCCACTGACCGCAGCACTGGTCGGGTGTGCGTGGGCCATGCCCGAAGGCGCATCGCCCGCAGTTGGGGTAGGGCACGTGTTCGACGCCGGTGAGCAAACCGGCCAGATGCCGGCGGTATCCGCTGCTGCTGCCGGTGGCCGCCAGCGCGCCCATTGGCCGGCCGTGGAAGCTATCAATGAAGGCCAACACCATGCTGCGGCCGGTGACCGCGCGCGCCAGCTTGATCGCCGATTCCACCGCTTCGCTGCCGCTGTTCACCAGCAGCGCTTTGCCGCGGTCCAGCGGGGGAGGCAGTAGGCTGCGCAGCGTCTCGGCCATTTCCACGTAGGGTGCCATGTAGCCAACGTGCGCAGCGGCGTGGATGAGTGCCTGCGCTTGATCAGCGATGGCATTCACCACGCGCGGGTGGCAATGGCCGACGTTCATCGTGGCGATGCCGGCGGCCATGTCATAGTAGCGCCGGCCCTCAAAGTCATAGAGGAAGACCCCCTCGCCGCGCGCGAAGGCGATCTCGGTGTAGCGGTAAATGGCTGGGCTGACCGCGTCGTGATCGCGCGCGATCAGGTCTTCTGAGGTGAGCGCTCCGTTCAGGCTCAACATCTGTTGAAGCATGGTTCGTCTCCTAGTTTGCTATTTTATGGGCGCGCGGCGATGCTTGGGTGCATTCACAGCCAGGGGCAAAAGCTTGGGTGGGCGACGGCACTGCCGTCGCCCACCCTCTAAATTTGCCTTTGCTGGCAGCATCGCTTGTGGAAGATGCCCCTATTGGTGAACGCCCCCCGATGCCTGCTGTTAAGGACAACCAGAACTTCGGCACCAGCGAAACAGGAGCAAGGGCTGATCGGAGCGCGTCAGCTTTGTGTTCGCCTGTGCGCTCTACGCTCGCATCTTCTGATACAGCTCGGCGTTGAAATCCGCCGACTGATGGCGGAAGTAAGCATCGTAGAGCGCCGCGTAGTAGCTGCTGCGCGCCATCAGCGCCTCGTGGTCGCCCTCCTCGATGATCTGGCCGTGGTCGAGCACGATGATGCGATCCGCGGCCTTGACCGTGGACAGGCGATGGGCGATCATGATCGCGGTGCTGTTGGCGAGGATCAGGTCGAGCGCCTCTTGGATCTGGCGCTCGGTGAAGGGGTCCACGCTGGCCGTCGCTTCGTCCAGGATGAAGATGGGCGGGCGCTGGACCAGCACGCGGGCGAGGGCAACCAGTTGGCGCTGCCCCATCGAGAGGTGTTGGCCGCGCTCGCCGACGGGCGTGTGCAGGCCAGCCGGCAGCGCCTCTATCCATTCGCCGCCGCCGATCTGCCGCGCGATTGCTTCCACCTCAGCATCACTCAGCTCCGGCCGCGCGTAGCGGATGTTGTTCAGCACTGTGTCGTTAAACAAGAATGGCGTCTGGGAGACGATCCCAAGCTGCCGGCGGTAGGCGGTCAGGTCGAAGGTGCGAATGTCCTGGCCGTCGATGAGGATTTGGCCGCCCTGGAACTCGTAGAAGCGGGCGATGAGCTTGATGATGCTGCTCTTGCCGGCGCCGGTGTGCCCCACCAGCGCCACACTTTCCCCAGGCGCGATGTGCAGCGAGAACCCGCGCAGCACCTGCTGCTGCGCGTTGTAGCGAAAGTCCACGCGCTTAAATGCAATCTCCCCACGCAGCCTGGCCGGCCGATAGCCGGGAGAGGTGATTTGCCGGACGGCTGGCTGCGCGTCTATTAGGGCGAAGATGCGCTCGCAGGCCGAGAGGCCGCCTTGAATCTGGCTCCAGAACGATGCGATATTGGTCATCGGAAACCAGAACTGCTCCAGGCTGACGATGAACAAGTACCACGCGCCGACGGAGATCGCGCCTCCGAGCGCGGCGCGCCCGCCCAGATAGGCCATGATCGCCGTCCCTATCCCGCTCAGCGCGTTCAACGTCGGGAAGACATTAGAGAGGACGAAGCCACGCCGCAGGTTGACGGCGTATGAGCGCTGGTTGATCTGCTTGAAGCGGTTGTAGATGGCGGACTCCTGCCGAAAGCTCTTGGCCACGCGGATGCCGGCGACCGACTCCTGGATCGCGCTGTTGACCTCGGCGATCGCCCGAAAACCGGTGCGCGTGACCATCCGCGCGACCTGGCGAAAGGCCCAGCCCAAGAAGACCACCACCAGCACCATGACCAGCAGGGCCAGCGTGAGCTGCCAGGAGATGTTGAACAGGGCGATGATCAGCGCGATGATGATGGTGAACTGGCTGATCAGGTCGGAGAGCAGGAGGGTCACCTGTGACAGCTCCTGTGTGTCGTTGGTGATGCGAGAGATGACCTTTCCGGATTGGTATTCGTCAAAAAACGAGAGGTCGTGGCGGATGGCAGCGTTGAAGGCGTCCTCACGCATCTGGCCAACGACGTTGGCGATCAGCCGGACGGTGATTTGCCGGCGCAGGCGCTGGCAGAACCAGCTCACGATCGAAAGCGCCAGCAAAGCCAGACACAGAGCGATAACGCCGGCTGGGCTGGGCTGCGCGCCCACCAGGTCAATTCCGCGCGCGATCATCAGCGGGCTGGCCAGTCCGATCGCGGTGATAGCGGTGATCAGCATGGCCAGCGCGGCGAGCTGCCGGCGGAAGGGCGCGAAGTATGCCGCCATGCGACGCAGCAGTTGCCGGTCACTGTAGTGACGGTCGTATTTCTCCGCGGCGAGGCCCATGAACATAGCGCGCTCCTATCGGTACTGGCTGCGTGCGCCGTTCTCGAGCGCAGCATGTCTGCGCCGACGCTCCTCGGGCAGGAAGATCGCCCGATAGTCGGGCGAGTGGCGCAGCAATTCCTCATGCGAGCCACAGGCGACGATCTGACCTTGCTTGAGCACCACGATCAGATCGGCCCAGCGAATCTGCGAGAGGCGATGAGTGATTAGAAACGTCGTCCGGCCGCGCGCCACGCGAAACATCGCCTGCTGGATCAGGTCCTCGGTGGCGCTGTCAATGGCGCTGGTGGAGTCGTCCAGGATCAGGATACGCGGGTCGGCCAGGAAGGCGCGCGCGATGGCGATGCGCTGGCGCTGGCCGCCAGAGAGCGTGACGCCGCGCTCGCCGACGATGGTGTCATAGCCATCCTTAAATGCCATGATGAATTCGTGGGCCTGCGCAGCTTTCGCTGCTACTTCAACCTCTGCTTGGGTTGCGTCAGGGCAGCCGAACTTGATGTTCTCGGCGATCGTGCGCGAGAACAGGAAGATATCCTGCTCGATGGTCGCGATCTGCCGGCGCAGCGCGCTGAGATCCCAGTCGCGCACGTCCACGCCGTCTACGCGCACGCTGCCGGCGTCTACGTCGTAGATGCGGTTGATCAGCTTGGTGAGGGTGGTCTTACCAGCCCCGGTCTGGCCGACGATCGCCACGGTTTGGCCGGGTTTCACGCGCAGCGTGATGCTGCGCAGGGCAGGCTGTTCACCCTGGTTGTAACTGAAGGTGACGTTCTCAAACACCACCTCTCCGCGGATCGGCGCAGCATAGCCGCCCTTGTTCTCGTCCAGCAGCGTAGGCGCGTTCATCAGCTCCAAGATGCGCTGCGCGCTGGCCAGGCCGGAGGCCACCTGGGGATAAGCGAACTGGGTGGCGAAGGTGGGAAACTGGAGGAACATCAACACCCCGTTGTAAGCCACCACGTCGCCCAGCGTGATCGTCCCAGCCTGATAGAGCAGCAAGCTGTGCAACAGGCCCAGGGCCATCGTCACGCCCAGGACCAGCGAAGGCAGATATAGGGATTCCACGTCGCCCTGACGGATCAGCGCGGCGCGCCAGGCAGCGACAGCGCTGCGAAAGCGCGCTGCCTCGCGGGCTTCCTGCGCTGTGACCTTCACCGTCTCGATGCCCTCAATGGACTCGGCCAGCGCTGCGTTCATGTGGCCGAAGGTGCGCCGCACCTGCTCAGCGGCTGGGCCGAGCTTATGCAGGTAATACGCCACGCTCACCGCATACGCAAGCACATAAAGCGCCGGCACGAGGGTAAGCTGGGGGTGAATGCGCGGGCCGACGATCAGCGGGAAGATCAGAAAGGCACCCGATCCCAGCACCAGGTTAACACCAGGGTTCATCAGGAGGTTGATCTCGCGCACGTCGTTGGTGGCGCGGGCCATGATCTCGCCGATCGATTGGCGGTCGTGAAAGGCCATGCTCTTGCCGATCAGGCTGGTGTATAGCTCATCGCGCGCGTCGCGTTCCAGGCGCTGACCGATGATCTCGGAGGAGAAATTGCGCCCCAGTTGAAGGATCGCCCGGACGACCTGGGAGAGGACGATCAAGATCGCAGCCTGGCCGAGGGCTGCGAGGGCGGGCGGCTGCGCGATCACTGCGTTGAAGGCTTGGCCCACCAACACTGGCATGATCGCCGCACCACCGGCGTTGCCCAGCGACCCGATCAGGATACCCAAAATGTAGAACTTGTAGCGCCAGATGTGCGAGAACAGCCAGCGGGCTGCGCTGCGCTGATCCGATCGCCAGGTGCGTTCAACGGAGAACTCGCTGATTTGGGGAGAGGCAGATGACGAGATCGACGAGTGCACTGATGAACAGATGCTAAGGCGACGAGCTTAGGACTTTCTGATTATCAGCGCTGGCCTATTTCAGGTGAGGCAAATTGCTCGAAGTTCTCTTCAAGCTTGGCAGCCAGCTCGCGCGCCTTGAGGTCGTATGCGTCTTTGTCAGCCCAGGTATCGCGCGGCTGGAGTATCTCTGCCGGCACGCCTGGGCAGCGCTCAGGCACGTGTACACCAAACACTGGGTCAGGATGAAAAGGCACAGCACTCAACGAGCCGTCCAGGGCTGCTGTCACCATCGCGCGGGTGTAGGCGATTCTGATGCGCTGCCCAATCCCATACGGCCCGCCGCTCCAGCCGGTGTTGACCAACCAGACCGTGCATTTATGCTGCCGCAGCCGATCGGCAAGCATGTCGGCGTAGACCGTCGGGAAGTGCACCATGAACGGCGCGCCGAAGCAAGCGCTAAAGGTGGCCTGGGGTTCGGTGATCCCGCGCTCAGTGCCGGCCAGCTTGGCAGTGTAGCCGGAGAGGAAGAAGTAGATCGCCTGCTCCAAGTTCAGCCGGCTGATCGGCGGCAGCACACCGAAAGCATCAGCTGTCAGGAAGAGAATGTTGCGCGGGTGGCCGGCGATCCCCGTGGCGATGGCGTTGGGAATGAAGTGGATGGGGTAGGCCGCGCGGGTGTTCTCGGTGATCGCCTCGCTATCTAGGTCGAGCTGGTGAGTGTCCGGGTCCATCACCACGTTCTCCAGCACCGTGCCGAACTGGCTCAGCGTGGCGTAGATCTCCGGCTCGGCCTCTGGCGAGAGGCGGATCACCTTGGCATAACAGCCGCCCTCGAAGTTAAAGACACCACTTGCGCTCCAGCCATGTTCATCGTCGCCCAGCAGTGCACGACGGTGGTCGGCGGAGAGGGTGGTCTTGCCTGTGCCGCTCAGGCCAAAGAACAATGCCGTGTCGCCAGCCGGCCCGACGTTCGCCGCGCAATGCATCGGAAACACGCCTTGCAAAGGCAGCAGGTAGTTCATCGCTGTAAATACGCTCTTCTTAATCTCGCCTGCATAGCGCGTGCCAGCGATCACAATCAGGCGCTGCGTGAGGTGCAGCGCGATCACCGCGCTTGGCCCTGACGTCGGCGCGCGCGTCCCGTGGCGTTGTGGGTCGGGATGAAACTCCGGCGCATGCAGGATGGTCAAGCTTGGCGTGAAGTCGGCCAGCTCGGCGGGGTAGGGCCGGATGAACTGGTTGTAGGCGAACAGTGTGTGCCAGGCGCTCTCCGAGATCAACCGCACGTTCAGCCGATAGGCCGGATCTGCGCCGGCATAGATGTCGCGGATGAACAGCTCTCTGGTGTTGAGGTATGCCTTGACATCCTGGACCAGCACATTGAACTTGTACGGTTCGAGCGGTTGGTTGACCTTGCCCCACCAGACTTTTGCTTCGCTCAGCGGCTCGCGCACGATGAACTTATCCTGCGGTGAGCGACCGGTGAAGGGCGCTGTGACCGCCAGGAAGGCGCCGCTGGCCGTGAGCCTACCCTCGCCTCGGCAGATTGCGATCTCGATCGTGCGCGCCGGCGCTGGATTCCACGTCTGCTTCACGCCCTCCAGGCCAAGCACGCCGATGCCGTTTTTGCTGCGGGTCATCTCTGCTTCGCCTGCATGCCATGATTTGGCGCAGCGAAGCCGTCAGCATCAGTATATAGCAGCTACGAGCCGCTGGTGGTCAGCTCAATCGTGTCGCAGGTGGTGACCGTGCCCCTGCCGCCCTGGAGCTGGGCGCACACCTGGCGCATGCCCTGGATCCAGTTCAGCGTCCACTTGAAGCTGTTGCTGAAGGGCTGCCAATTGCTCCACGGACCGTCGTCGTTGCGCAGGCGCATCCGCCGCCACTTGCCGTAGATGTAAATTGACACCTCCGGCGTATCGGTGCGCGCATAATCGCGCTGGATGATCAGCGGGTACTCATTGGTGCGCTGACCGAAGTTCTGCACCCAGTAGTGGGTGTATTCGCCGCCCGGCGCGCAGTAGCCGACGCCGATCTCGGTGAATAGGGTGCTCTCGATGTTCTGGCGATGACCGTCGGAGCTTAGCCAGTCGCTGACCACTTCCTCAGGCGACTCCTGGCCGGCAGCGATGTTCTCGCCCATCGCGCGGTATCTGGTGTAGAAGTTCCTGATCCGTTGCCAGGTGTCGCACGCGAAGACCAGCGCGTCACCCTGCCGGTCGAAGCTGTCGTGGTCGAAGTAGCCGTCGTCGCGCATGTCACAGGCGTGGTAACGCGCGGCCGAATCTAGCGGCGCGACGCGCCTGAGCGGCGGCCGGCCGATCGCGGCGCGGTGGTCGTTGACCAGCTCCACCACGCGCTGCTCGAAGTCCAGGTTGATCGGCAGCACCTCGACCTTGGGGCAGCCGGCTGGCTTTGTCCCAACCGGCGCGGGACTCGCCGCGCTCGGCGGCGGCTGGCTCAGCCCTAGCAGGCCCAGCGCGGTAAGCGAAGCGCAAAGTTTGCGTACCATATCATCCCCTCGACAACGATATAGCATAGCGCAATGATACGCTATCGCAAGCTGAGCGCGCATGAATATGTGTTGTCGAGGGGCGCAGCAGGCTGCGCACGCGATTAAATGTCAAGGTTTTGCACCTCTCGTGCGTGGCGCGTGATGAAGGCGCGGCGCGGCGGCACAGCGTTGCCCATCAGCATGTCAAAGGTGCGGTCAGCCTCCGCGGCGTCCTCCACCGTCACGCGCAGCATGGTGCGCCGCTGAGGGTCCATAGTCGTCTCCCAGAGCTGTTCGGGGTTCATCTCGCCCAGCCCTTTATAGCGCTGGGTGACGACCTCAGTCGGCTTGCTAACGTCTAGCCCGCGCGCGCGCAGCTCGGCGTAGATCTTGTCGCGCTCCTCGTCGCTGTAGGCGTAGCGCACCTCTTTGTTCCCCTTCTTGACCTCGATGCGATACAGCGGGGGCTGGGCGATATACACGTGCCCATGCTCAACCAGGGGCTGCATGTAGCGAAAGAAGAACGTCAACAGCAGCGTGCGGATGTGGCTGCCGTCCACGTCGGCGTCCGTCATCAGCACGATCCGGTCGTAGCGCCGGTTGTCCAGGTTGAACTGGTCGCCGACGCCCGTGCCGATGGCGCTGATCAGCGCCTTGATCGCCTCCGACTGGAGCACCTTGTCCAGGCGGGCGCGCTCAGTGTTCATGATCTTGCCGAAGAGCGGCAAGATGGCCTGGAAGTGGCGGTCGCGGCCCTGCTTGGCCGAGCCGCCGGCGCTGTCGCCTTCCACGACGAACAGCTCGCACTTCAGCGGGTCGCGCTCCGAGCAGTCGGCCAGCTTGCCGGGCAGCGTGCCGCTCTCCAGGGCGCTCTTGCGCTTCACCAGCTCGGCGGCGGCCTTGGCCGCTTCCCTGGCCCGCTGTGAGATCAGACACTTCTCGATGATCGCCTTCCCCTCGCGCGGGTTTTGCTCTAGGAACTCCGCGAGCGCCTCGCGGGCGACCTGTTCAACAGCCGTCTTGACGTCGGTGTTCATCAGCTTCACCTTGGTCTGGCTCTCGAACTGCGGCTCGGGGTGCTTGATGCTGACGATCGCGGTCAGGCCCTCCAGCGTGTCGCGGCTGTCCAGGTTGGGGTCTTTCTCTTTCAGGAGGTTGGCTTTGCGCGCGTAGTCGTTCAGGCTGCGGGTGAGCGCGCTGCGAAAGCCGGTCTGGTGCGTCCCGCCGTCGGGCGTGTTGATGGTGTTGGCGAAGTAGAACTCGCTCGGCGCGGTGGCGTCGGTGTATTGCATAGCGAACTCGACGCCGATGTTCCCGACTTTGCGCTCAGCAGCGATCACGGGGTGTAGTGGTTGCTTGTTGCGGTTCAGGTAGCGGACGAACGCGCTGATGCCGTCTTCAAAGTAAAAGGTCATCTCGCGGTCGTCGCGCTCGTCGCGGAAGATGATCGTCACCCCGCGCGTGATGAACGCCATCTCGCGGAAGCGCTGGGCCAAGATGTCGAACTTGTACGAGTTGTCCTCGGTGAAGATCGCGTCGTCGCGCAGGAAGGTTACCTTTGTGCCGGTCTCTTTCTCCTTGACCTTGCCGATCACCTCCACCGGGCTGGTCGGCCGGCCCTCCTGGTAGGACTGTCGAAAGACCTTGCCATCGCGCTTGACCTCGACGACCAGCCACTTGGAGAGCGCGTTGACGGCCTTCACACCGACGCCGTGCAGCCCGCCGGACACGGTGTAGGCGCCCGTGCCGAACTTGCCGCCGGCATGGAGGTTGGTCATTACCACCTCTAGCGTGCTCACCCGCTCGCCGGCCTTGTTGCGAAAGGTGGGGTGCGGCTCGGTTGGGATGCCGCGCCCGTTGTCCTCCACGGTCACGCTTTCGTCTTTGTGAATCGTGATCGCAATGCGGTTGCAGTAGCCGGCCATCGCCTCGTCCACGCTGTTGTCCACCACCTCGTAGACCAAGTGGTGCATGGCCTTGCTGTCGGTGCCGCCGACATACATGCCGGGGCGTTTGCGGATGGCCTCCAGGCCCTCCAAGACCTGGATCTGCCCCGCGCTGTATTCGTGCTTGACAGTGGTCTCTGCCATAGCGTTATCTGAGTTTGTTCTAAGAGCGCTTAGAACATACATTCTACCAAAGGCGCTTGCTGCGTTATGAAAGGCGGGTGAAGGCTTTGCCTCTGCCTGCCCAAATCATTTCATCCGAGCGCCGGCTCATGTTAAGCTCATCTTCAGCATGCCAACGATCGGCGCGCAGGTGATCCCGGCCCGCCTGGCTGACCTGCGCCAGGTGCTCAAGCAGATCAGCGCCGCCGACCTGGGCGCGCTGGACGAGTCGCTGGGCGGCTGGCTGGCGCGCCCGCTGGGCCGCGAGGCGCTGGCCGCCGCCGTCTTGCCAACCGCCGGCTCAACCTACATCTGCATGTTCAACCTCGAGCCGGCCGGCCTGATGGCGATCGAGCGCGGGCGGCTGGCCGGCCGCGTCCGCGCCCTGGCCGTCGCGCCCGACCTGCGCCGGCGCGGCTTGGCGCGCACCATGCTGGAGGCCGCCGACCGGCTGGCCGCGCAGGCCGGCCTGCGCTGGCTGTGGATGAGCGTGCCGTCCGCCAACCTGCCGGCCACGCGCTGCGCGCTGGCCTGCGGCTATCGGCGTTACCGCCCGCAGTTCATGCGCCGGCAGCGCCCCCAAGCCCTGCCGCTGCGCGCCGAGGACGCCCGCGCCATCCCGCTTGAGCCGGCTGAGGCAGCCGATGAGCTGGCGCGCTGGCTAGCCCTGGCTGCCCAGCAGGGCGACCCCTGGTGCAGAACCCTGGCCCAGGCCGACCTGCTCTCCTGGAACGTCGCGCCGCTCCGCGAGGGGTGCTTCTATCGTTTGCTCGATCCATCGGGCGCGGCGATCGGGCTGGCCCACCTGCGCGAAGGGCCGGCGCATGCTACCGTCACGCTGTGGCTGGACCGGGCTGTCTGGGGCGCGCCGCACGAGCTACAGGCGCTGAAGGCGGTGCTCGACGCCCCGGCTGCGCTGCCGGCGACGCTGGACGTGGAGTTCGGCAGCAGCGGCCACCTGCGCGCCGCCGCCGAGGCCTACAAGGCGCTGGGCTTTCACCCCGTCCTGCGCGAGCGGGTGGTGATGGTGCGCCGCGTGGCGGAGGGACGCCCAAGCAGGGCGTGACGCATTTAACGCGGCATACGAAATGCGTAATACGGAATATTATATAAATATATTGCGTATTCCGTATGACGCGCTGCACGCGCTATTGTATGAGCAGGAGGTTAAGCACCACTCAATACGCCCTTAAAGGCCGCGGGCTACGCTCTGAACGCAGTTCAAAACAAATCTGAGTGGCCATGAAAAACCTAATCGCTCATTCCCTTGTTGTCCTTCGCCTCGCGCTTCTTATCAGCTTGATCATCGGCCAGGTTGTAGTGGTCGGCACGCCGGCCAAGCCGGCCCACGCGCTCACCACTATCACCCAGTGGACATTCGACTATAACAACACAAGCACACCGCCCCCCAGCACTGGCACAGGCACGGCCTCGCTGGTCGGTGGCACGATGGCTCCAACGAGTCCGCCAACTTACAGTGGTTTCCCTAATGTTAGTAGCAACTTTGGCTGGCAAACCACGAGCTACTCGACCCAGGGCACCGGCAACAAAACCGCCGGCGTGCAGTTCCAGATCGACACCACCGGCTGGCAGGACATCGAGTTCTCCTTCAACATCCGCCACAGCAACACTGCGGCCAATACAGTAGTGGTTCAATATTCGACGAACGGCGGCACGAGCTTCACCGACGTCGCCACCTACACGGTCAACGCTGGCGACCAGTGGTACACCCGCACAGTGGACCTCAGCAGCTACCCTGCCGTGAACAATATCGCTGACCTGCGCGTGCGCGTGGTGACGGCGTTCGCCCCGCCCACCAACACGCAGTATGTCGCCTCGAATCCCAGTAGCTCCTATGGCACCGGTGGCGCGCTGCGCTTCGACAACGTGACTTTCCGCGGCAACGCCATCGCTAGCGACGCTGCGCCGGCCGTCAGCGCGGTGAACCCGCCGAACGGCGCGGTCAACGTGCCGGTGAGCAGCAATGTGG
>Ga0308396_1000624_pt1 | contig 22167 bp, 20 predicted proteins | sample Hotspr2SamplePe2_FD_202359 | JGI IMG/M metagenome (GOLD analysis project Ga0308396, IMG submission 202359) | Hot spring phototrophic mat microbial communities from Mushroom Spring, Yellowstone National Park, Wyoming, United States - 20050930_Pe2 ... | reverse complement strand
TGAATACAATGAGCGAGCACATGTTAGGAAGAGGATAAAATTAGACAAATTTAGTAAAAAATCAATAAATATTTCTAAACCAATTTACACACAAATATTGACATGACCTATTTTTACGTGGATCTATTGAACCAACTGAAATAATATAATTCTGCTTCTCATTTACTGAATTTATATTATTCATAAAGAAATCTGATACAGATGGATATACAACTTTTATTTTACTTTCATTACAAATTCTATATTTGACTAACTCTTTCTTAGAAAATTCACTACAAGTTATAATTTTAGTTGCTATTTTCCCAAATATTTTAATCATAAATTTATAGTACAAAGTGAATTTCCAATCAAACCACTTATTTTGAGCATATACAGAAGCATCATAAATATTTATTACTTGCGGGACATTTAAAAAAATAAAACCTTCATTACAAGGATTCCATAAAATATCAGCTTTTACTCTATTTACTAATAATGGAAGTCGTAATTGTTGCCATAAATAAGTTCGAAGTTGAGAATCATCATAAATTATATTAAACCCATAATCATTTTTTATTCTTTTATTAGGAACTGCAACTATAAATTCACAATCATTATTTTTTTGTCTGTAAATTTCTGAAATAATATCAATAGCATATCTTTGAACGCCAGTAATTTTTTTAGTAAGAAATGCTCCGTTAATTAAAATTCTCTTTTTTGCCATTTTTTTTTAAAATATTTACTAAATTTTTCTTAATTATATAGATAAATTTTATAACAAAATTAGGAATTAAAAAAATAAATAAAACAATTATACTTAAAAATAAATCATTTCTATATGACTTTAATAATGTTTTTTTATTTGAGCTATTTAAAATATTATCTCTTTTATCAACTAATATTTTTTTTAAAACATATCTTTTAAAATCTTTTCTTATTACATATTTTAATAAATATTTAGAATATCCATTTTTTATTAAATCATTATAAATTAGCGATGGTCCCTCAACAAAATACTTATACCAGTTGTAATTCCCAGAATTCCCACTACGATTTTTAAAAAGAGGAAGAGATAAGTAAATCATATTTTTTTCATTAATTATTCCATAATATATAGCATAAGCAAATGGGAAACCATAATCTAAATATTTTTCATATTCAACTAATGGCAATTTAAATAAAATATCTTTTCTAAATACTATTTCAGAAATATATCCAAGGGATAATCCAAATTTTTTCCATACTTCATTATGAGAATTTAAAAATAGATCCTTTTTGTATTCATAAAAACTGTTTTTAATATTTCTTACAAGATCTCTATCCCACACAGAAAAATTTAATATTAAAATATCTGGTTTTTTGTAAATATAATTATAAATATAATCAAGCGTATAACTTTCAAACCTATCATCATCACCAAAAATCCATACATATTCGCTTTTAGCATTTTCTGCCACAAATCTAAAATTTAATTCTGGCTTTAATTGTTTTAGAGGTCTTATATATCTAATAAAGCCATATTTATAAGAATACTCTTTTACCAAAGAATATGTATCATCAGAACTGTAGTTATCAGATATAACAACTTCAAAAAATATATTTTTATAATTAACTATATCATCAAGTAATTCCTTTAAATATTTACTACGGTTATAAGTAGGAATACATATTGAAAGTTTATAATCCATTTTTCAAATCCTTTAAAAACAAAAGTGTTTGAAATAGATTAATACCCAATGAAATAAAAACAGAAATAGTTAATGCAATAGGTATACCATTAATTGAATATAGTTTAACAAAATAGGAAATAAAAATTATTAAAGCAATAACTCCAAAGATATTCCCTAGTATTTGATACTTTAATCTACCAACAGAATTTAAAAATACTGAGAAACAATTATTTATGGAATAAAAGATGCTCCATAATCCAAACAGGAAATACATCAAATTGTCACCTATTAATTTCGACGACCATAGATATATAATAGTTTTGCCAAAAAAAGTTATAAAAAGCGTTAATAAAAAAAAGAATGTAAATGTAAATTTCAATGAATTTTTTAAACTTATCTCAACCCAAGCAATATCTTTAGATTCTACCGCTTCAGTATATGCTGACCAGAGAGGCATTAAAATAGAAAAATGCAAAGCAAAAAAGAACATAAATATCTTCTTCACCAGCGAATACTCTCCCACCAGAGACAAACCTGATATTTTACCGATTATAAATAAATCCAAGAAACTGTATAAAAAAGATAAAAATTGTAACAAACTAAACTGAAAACTTTTTCTAAATAATGATTTTATATTAGTAATAATTTCATTATATTTTAAGTAAATAAAACTCCATTTCCTTCTATTAATAAAAATTAAAAAAGCAAATACAGAGGAAAGCAAAATAATAGACAAAAATAAAATGTTAAAAATTAAAAAATTAAACTTTAGATAAAAAGAAAGCAAACTTAAAACTAATAACAAAAATTTAGAAATAGTATTAACTCCAGCATTCCACTGACTTTCCTGATAGGCAAAAAAACCAGCAATATTTATAGAAAAAACTAAACTAAGTAAAGAAGTAACAATTGTTAATAAAATTAATATCTTAGCAGAACTTGCATCAATATTTTCTATTTTAATAAGTTTAGAAAAATCTACAAAAAAGAAAATAATTAAAGTTAATAAAATGACTATCAAAGATAGAAATAAGAAGGAATAGAAAACTGAAAAATAATATTTCTTAGATTCTACACTATTTTTATCTATAGCATAAATTTGAGAAAGTTTATTCCTTAAAGCATTTCCAAAACCTAAATCAAAGCCCAAAAAAGAAGCGCTAAACATACTAATAAAAGACCATAAACCAAACTCATCCGGATTAAAATACCTTGCAAGAATTCCAATTGTTAGGAAAGCAAACAATGAAGTAATAATCTGAGAAAGAAACATAAAAATAGAAGAAAAGGCAACTTTTTTACTTCTTTCAGAATTAAAGCTAAATAAATTCTTATATTTACTTATTTCCATAATTTTTAGTTACAAATTAAAATACAATATCACAAGCCAATAATATTTTATAATTTTTTGGTGTTAGGTGTGGTTTTCTGGTTTGGGATTTTGAGTTTATAAACTGAAATTAAATTTGATAATTCTATAAATTCATATCTACCTTTTATTTTATCGAAAATAGATGATAATAATTTGTATTTTTCAAATCTTGCAGTTCTTCCTATTAAAAAATCTTGAGTGTTATAAATTATATCATATGGGTCATTAAAATCCTGATTAATAAAATCATTATCAACAAATAAATACTCAGGAGAATGATTTAATATAACTTTAATAGATTCTTTCACTTCTTTATCAGTGAACAAAAAAGACCCTAAACTAAAAGTAGGCATAATAGAATACTTTTTTGAAAGAAAAGTTAAAAAAGAATCATATTTGGAAATAATGCAAATATAATTATCTTTTGAATACTTATTTATTAATTTAATATTTCCTTCAATATCTTGATAAGAAATAGTTGTTTTTATTTTTGCCATTTCAGTATTCCAATTAAATACTTTTTTATATTTAAAAGTATTTAGAAAATTTAACTTACCAAAATCTTTTGAAACATAAAAAGATTTAATACTGATAATTAAGGCTAATAAAGTAATAAAAAATAAACCTTTTTCTAAAAAGTTTAATATTTTAAATTTAAAACTATTCTCTACAATACAAGAATCTTTTAAGTAGAAAAACATTAATAAAATATCTAAAAATAAAAACGGCAATGGTAAAGTTAGATGATTAGTAAGCCCAGACCAGTAAAAATATATCAATAAAAATTGAGAATAAACAAAAACCATAAAAAATAAATATCTTATATAATTTCTTTTTTCTTTGTATTTAATTAATACAAAATAATTAACAAACAAATATATAATGGTAAGAACTATAAATCTTCTTGAAGGAGCAAAAGATAAAAACCCAAGCAACATATATTTAATATAACTTTTACCAGAAAAAAGAATATTAAACCAAATAGAAAAAGATAATACTAAAATAGAAAAAATAACAAATATCCATAGCCAAGTTTTTTTATTATTTTCATAAATATATAATAAAACTGATATTAAAAAGGATAAATTTATAAAAAGTCCATAGTTTAAATTTAAAAACATTGATATTATAGATAAAAAAAATAATGGAATAAAAAAAATAGGTTTATTATATTTAAACATAAAGCAAGACAAAAACAAAATAGGAATATCAATAAAATGAATTATGGGATTTAGACCTGGCGCCAAAATAAAAGGGACATAACCATTGTAAGTAAAACTTACAAAAAGCCAGGATAAAGAAATTAGTATATATTCTTTATATTCAAAAACGCTTTTTAAAAAAATATAAAACATAATGAAATAAAATATATAAAACAAATATCCTTTATAATAATTATGAATTGATATACCGCCAAATAACTCCATAATTTCTTTATAAACTAAAGTCACTCCAAAACCATACTGAAATACTATTTCCTTAATATTTTTTCCAAGAGAAAACTCAAGAACAGGGCAAATTACATAAGAAATATGATCCCACATACTTCTATTCATATTTTGATGATCATATTCAAGCCAATTCCTTTGATAAAACAAGCTATCAATAAGTTTTTTTTTATCAAAATAAAATAAATATTTTGATTGATTATATTCTTTTATTTTTTCCAAATTATTATTTTTTAAAAAATTAAAATTGGACACATATAAAGGAGATTTCTTATTATTAGAGACATTAGTATATTCATCTATTTGAGGAAATTCGTTTAAAAGTTTAGGAGTAGTAAAAGAAACCTGAAAACATTCATAAATTAAAATAAAAAAGATAGAGATTATAATGAATTGATATAGATTAATACCTCTTATATTTATTTTAAAAATAAATAAATGAATAAAAATAATAACGCTAATAAGTAATATTAAACTAACTAAAATTATGTTTGAAATATTAATAAAAGAATAAGTAACAAGAAAAAAATTAAAAATGGAGAAAATATGATGATTTTTATCTACTTCTTTATTAAAACAAAAACTATTAACTTTATCTAAGTTGAAATAAAAAAACAAAGAAAAAAGAAAATAAAAAAAAGCAATACCAAGATATTTAAAAATAGCAGATCCTGATATATCTATAAAAGGATATGTCCAAATATTAAAATTAATTTGGTAATAAGATAAAAATATTGTTTTAGCAAAACTAATTATATTCCATATAAATAAAGAAAATATAAAAGAGAGTAAAAAAAGATTAACATAAAATAAAGTTATAAAATTGAAATATTTAATTATTTTCTGTTTGTTTGATTTTAAATTAAAATCCATATAAATTATTAAAATTTATTATATAAATCATTAATAAAATAATCATTTTTTTATTAAAAATTTTAAATCATAAAAATAATTACTAGAGGTAGAAAAAGCAATATCATAATCTCCACTTTTTTCAAAGTTTTTTATGGTATTAATTATTTCCCTTTGTCCACTAATATTACCATTTCTAAATAAATATTCATGAACACTAATAGCCCATTCAGGAAAATTCATAAAAAGAATAAATTTTGGTTTTTGCTTTTTAAGATAATTGGATGTTTCTATTGCATATTTATCAGAACAAACATCGAAATAAGTAACAGGGGTATAATTATAGTTTTTAGTATTTGTAATAACATTAAACATTAAAATATGAGGGAAAGCAAAAAGTTCATCATTTAAATTTTTATTTTCAATAATAATTTTATAAATTTTTTCATATACATCTTTTGTAGTTTTAGATACTATAAAACCCTTAAATTTAGGAATATCAAGCTTATATTTAGAGTATTGAATAGAAGGTTCAGTCCATCCCCACCAATTATAAGGAATTAAATATCTTTCTACAGAAACGAAATAAACTGTAAAAAAAATAATAATATTTAAAAATAAAATAATTAATTTTTTTCTTAAACACTTATCTACACTTAATAAAAAATTAATTAAAACAAGCGGTAAAGGTAATAAAATTGAATGTATTTCTAAAAAACCACTCATCCCATGTCCATACATCCACAAAATAGAAAATAATAACCAAAAAAACATAAAAAAATAATGTTTGTTATCCTTATCTTTGTAAAGTAAAAATAAATATCTAAAAAAAATAATTATTACAGTCCAAAAGATTACAAAAACTATGATTTTATTAATTTTATATATAGGAATATATAATTGGTAAATAAACGAAAAAAATAAAAATATTATTATTCCAACAAAACTAAAAATATACAATTTAAATGGTTTTTCTTCGAAATGTTTCATATTTATAATTTTATTATCAGTCACCTTTGAAAAAAATAAGGAAAAAGATAATATTAGAAAAATATATATCTTTTTATACTCAAAAAATCTATTTATAAAATTAAATAAGATAGATTTTAAACTACCTTTACTAGAAGCAGCATAGAAAATAATTTGATAAAACTTAGTTAAAGCGCTATTACTATATAACCAAAAAAGAATAATAAAAGAAAAAATGGTAAAACCCAAAAACCATGCCAACAATTTATTTATTATTCCTTTTTTGTTTCGAATAAAGTACATAAATATTATAAGAATAAGAGAAATAATCACACATAACATGCCATTAGATTGTTTAGTAAAAAAAGAAACCGCAGAAAAAAAACCGGCAAAAAAAGCAAAAAAATCATATTTAAAATTATTTTCAAAAGAATAATAGAGGAACAAAAAAGACAAATAACTCATTAAAAAAGTAGTTTGATAGTACGAATAAGGAATATCAACATTAAAAGATGTATATAAGAAAAAGCCAATTATAATAACCAAAAAAGAATAGTATTGATTAAATTTTTTTCTGAATAAGTTGAAAATTAACAATACAATCAAAATTCTTTCAAATACTCCGTAATACCTTAATGTAATGAAATAGTCACCAAATGTTTTTAATAAAAAATGACAAATAAGAAAAAAAATTGGAGGTATAGGTAAATAAAAATCTTTATATGGGAATTTGCCACTATTGTATAACTGGGAATAATAATTAAACCATCCTTCTTGAATAGGTAAATACCTATTAAAATAAACAATCGTATAAATTCCAACTATTAATGTTAAAAATATAAAAGGAACAACATTTTTCTCTTTAATAATTTTCATAAAATACTTCAAATTCATATTCTATATTCTAAACACAAAAACTTTATTTAACAAAAATGATATTACAGACATTGGAACTATACAAATAGCCCCTATTAAATACATACTAAGTTTTGTATAAGTTAATAATTTTATCAATCCTATATTTAAAAAGTATGTAAAGACATAAACTAAAATAAATTTAAATAAAAGATGATTTTTATCATTTTTAAATACTATTCTACCAGTTGTTTTAAAATTAAAAAGAACACCTATAATTGTTGAAATCAAAACAGCAATAGAGTAGTGAAATTTTAAATATATTAATAATGCAAATAAAGAATACCCAAAAATAGTATTTATAATCCCTACTATTATAAAACGAAAAAACTTGTATTCCCAAAAATTTATAAACAATGTTTTAATCATTAAAACCTACTAATTCTTTAACTATATAATTAGGTCTCTGCTTTACCTCTTCATATACCTGCGCTATATAGAAAGCAAGTATGCTTAATATAAAAAAATTAAAGCCAAATAAAAACAAAATAACAGAAATTATCGTGCCATATCCTGCAAAGGGAACCCCATAGATAATTATTTTTAAAATATTGTAAATAAGATATACAAAAGAAAGAAATGCAATGCTAAACCCAACCATAGAAATAAAATAAATGGGTTTATATGAGAAAGCAAATATCCCCTTTAAAGCAAGTTCCACCACTTTCCAGAAATGAGCATGCGATTTACCGGCATATCTTTTATCTCTTTCAAATTCAATTCCTATAGATTTAAACCCAACCCAGGCAAATAGTCCACGCATAAATCTATTTCTCTCGTTAATACTATTTATTATTGGCACGATTTTTTTATCTATAAGGCGATAATCGCTCACATTTTTAGGTATAAGATTATCGGTAAGATAATTAATTATTATGTAAAATAGTTTTGAATTTAATTTTCTAAATATACTTTTACCAGGTCTTGATTTAACTACCGCATATACATGTTCATATCCTTCTTCCCATTTTTTTATAAGTTGTGGTATTAAAGAAGGTCTATCTTGAAGGTTTGCAGTCATCAAAATTACTGCATCACCTTTTGCATAATTAAGCCCAGCTGTTATTCCACCATCCATTCTAAAATTTCTTGATAATCTGACAATTTTAAATCTTTTATCATTTTTATTTATTTCAAGCATCTTTTCATAAGTTCTATCAGTAGAGCCATTTTCCACAAATATTACTTCAAAATCATAATTCTCAAGTTGAGAAAAAACTTCTTTTATAGATTTAGCAAAAAAATCTACGCATCCTTCTTCATTGTAAGCAGAGGTTACTATTGAAATTAATTTAGCCATAATTTATAATTTTATCAATTTCTTTCAAACTATTAAATATATAATCAGGACTCAATTTTGATATTTTGTTATAATCACCATATCCATATTTAACAATAGCTACTTTAACTTTATTATCTTTTGCTGCTAAAACATCCACTTCAGAATCTCCTATTAATAATATTTCATTACGATCAAGATTAAAATTAACGATTAAATCTTTAAGCAATTCGGATTTATTTTTTATACTTTGATTCTCTTTTGTTATTATGGCTTTAAAATAATCTACTATAGCAAATTTCCTTAATATTTTAAAAGTGGCAGTAGATGGTTTATTTGTAAGAATAAACATTTTTACATCATTATTTTTTAAATTATTCAATAACTCTATTGCATAAGGATATAATTTAGTATTTGGAAAAGATGAGTTATCATATATGAATCTAAATTCAGCAATTGTTTCTTTAAGTTTTTCTGGCAAAATATCTGGATATAGATTTAAAAGCATATCTTTGACCGGATAACCAATATATAAAGAAGGATCTTTTATTCGTTCAGGATTTATTATTTTTTTACGGCTAAAAAAAGAATTAACTATGTCAATTTTAGAATCAACAAGCGTGCCATCTAAATCAAAAATAAAATTTTTCATCCTTATTTGTTACAAACCACGCTTGTATATTAAATCTTTCAACTGCTCATTTTTAGCGTATGGACTGTCTATCATATCAATCATAATTGGCTTATCTTTTTCACAAGGAGAAATAAGAACTTCTCCTGACATAAATTCCCTGCATGATATCTGTCCTTTTTGAATAGGTATCGCGAGATAGACATCATCTTCTACAAGTTTATGTCCATCTGGCAAATCTCTCTTTGCATATACACCTCTAACTAATGAATCCAGATAGGCAATTTCTTTTGGGGATGGAATTCTTTTCTCCAGAGAGCTACTTCCACACATTTCTTTAGCTTTTTTAAAAGCTTTAAACCAAGTATCAATCTGGTGCGGCAAGGAACAATAAGAAGAAACAGGAATCCCATCGTCATCTATATCAATATGCCTTTCAAAAGTTCTAGCTCCTTTAGCATATGCTATTATTATAGAATACTCCCAATTATGATATTCGTGAGTAGAAAATCCTATAACATGGCCAGAATATCTATTTTTTAAAAAGTCTATTTGATTAAGTTCAAGTTCATAGTCTTCTGTAGGATATAAAGAAACACAGTGATTTATTGCTAACGGAATATTTCTGTTTTCAAAAAAAGTAACTATATCATCTATATCTTTAAGAGATGCTCCACCAGTAGATACTATAACCGGCAATTTGGTTTTTGCAATTTTCTCAATTAAAAACCAATCATTTATATCAGAACTTGCAATTTTAAGTATTTTAGCCCCAAGTTCCACTGCCATATCTACTGATTTTTCATCAAAAGGCGTAACCATAGGTATGCATCCAGATTTAATAATCGCTTTCATTAATTTTTCAAAATCCTCCCTGCTCATTTTAGTATCTAAAGTTTTCTTTATATATCTAATATCCTTTCTATTAATAAAATCTTTATGTATAAAATTATCCACATCTCTAAATTGAAGTTTAATAGCGGCTTTAACGTTATTAAATCTAACAATCTTTGAATACTCATCCACTATTTTAAGTCCTCTACTAATTTTACCCCAGTGATTATTAGCTAATTCCAATACAAAAAGTTCGTTAAATATATCTCGCATATTACCTCCTAAATGTATTTTTATAATATCTAATGCTATCTATTAAAGAACTTTAATAGCCTAAAAACAAAGAAGAAAAAACTCTTAATCCAGAAATAGTTTCTTCTTTTTCTAAAGGATATTCCACTTTAAAATTTGAGTAAAAAGAAATAGCTTTTGATAAAACTGGAATTTTTCTCGGTATTCCTCCGCTAATTATTATCTTTTCCCTACCTTTAGGATTAATATTATTAATAGCTTCAACATATTGTAATGCCATAGATTTTAATAAAGAAGACACATAGTTTTCAATAGTTAAACTCCCTTCTTTTATTGCCGTAATACTCCCAGTTCCAGTCGATCTAAAAGCCCCAGGGAATATGCCTAAATTAAAAACTAAAGAAGAATTTAATAAATCTTTCATTTTAATCGTTCTTACAAAATCCCATACATTTACATTATTAGCTCCAAATTTTTCAGAAATTTTGTTAATAAAATTCAAATATTCATTTAAAGCTCTTCCAGCTGGAATATGAGTAATTGTGTCTAATATGTAATTATCGAAAAATGGTCTCTGTTCATTTGTTTTTGATTTTACTAAATCTGAAATAATAGAAACCTGAGAACCTGTTCCTATATTTATTGAAATTGTTTTTTTTGTGTTGCCTGCTCCAAGAATAGCAGTTTGCATATCTCCAGTTGCTGGTAAAACTGGAACTCTTTTAGAATCTATTGAAATATATCCAACTATTCCAGAATCTCTATATTCACCAAGAATAATATTTTTTTTAGTTTCTTTACAGAAAAAATCCATTAACTCAGTAGAAATTTGTTTTTTATAAATATCATAAAATCCTAAACCGGCGGATAAGGTATAATGAGAAAAAGGTTTTTTCTCATTTAACTTGCCTGAATAAACCAAAATAGATTCTGGCAAAGTGAGAACCATATCTCCATTTTGTATTTTGTTTTTAAGCCCAAGATAAAACAAATTAACATATGGCAATCCAGATTTTATTTTCATTCCAGTTATGCTTCTAAATTTTTCACCTATCCCTTCAGATATAATATCTATAGAAGATTTTCCTTTAATCAAGATATTCCCTCTGTCATCTTTCCAGCTTATATATCCTGTTTTAAATCCACATTTAGGGGAAAATACAGAAAAGCCATGCATCTCTGAGCATATTGCTATTGCTTCAATATGATGTTTAGAATAAAAAGAACATATTTCTAAGAATTTTTTAGAAATAGAAGAGATGGGAACTTCAAAATAAACATTATCTAATATTTTGGGATAAACGGAAGACTGACTTAAATAATTAAAATATCTTCCTGTTTTTAAATCACAAACAGCTGATTTAATTCTTGAAGCTCCAAAATCAATTAATAAAACTTTTTTCATTTGTAAAATTTCATTTTTATTATTTGACCTATTTCTTTAAATAAAGATTTATTTATCTTTGTCTTATAGAAAAATATTTTCCCTATATCCTTTATAAAAACAAAATTTGCATCTTGTCCTTGCGTTTTTTTATCTTTCATTAATAATTCAAGCAATTGCGATTGATCTATCAATCTTATTTTATTTAAAGTGTTTCTATCTATAATTCTGCTAATATACTTTTCCAACATTTTCTTAGTTTCTACATTTAAAAATCCCCTAGAACAACTCATTTCATTGACAATCATCATTCCAATACAAACAGCTTCTCCATGAGAAATTTTATAATTAGACATGGTTTCTAAGGCATGTCCTATAGTGTGTCCATAATTCATAGAACGCCTTATGTTAATTTCAAACTGATCATATTCTATAACAGCTCTTTTTACTGATAGCGATGTTCTAATCAATCTCATCAAAGATGAATAATCGTATTTTAACGCTAAATCTATATTTCTTAAATAATTTTTTAATACACTATTGCCACCTGTTATATGTAACTTTAAAACCTCTCCCAACCCAGAAAGTATATGCCTATAAGGAAGCGTTTCTAAATAAATAGGATTTATAATAATTTTGGAAGGCGAAGAAAACAAAGCAAGTTGATTTTTTGCTTTTTTATAATTAATACCAGTTTTACCACCAATACAACTATCGCACATGGATAATAAAGTTGTAGGAAAATAGATCCAATCTATACCTCTTTTAAAAATCGCTGATACAAAAGCACCTACATCTTCTATTACACCACCACCTATGACTAATAATTTTTCACCTTTTGTAAAATTATTTCTTTCTAAAAAATCTATAACTTTAAAGACGCCATTCTTAGTTTTAAAAGTTTCAGTAGCAGAATGCAAAAAAACTTTAGTTTTATCTATCTTTAAATTACTCAAATGAAGTTCATATACTTTTTTATCTGCTAATATTAAACAATTAGAGAATTTTTTTAAAATTTCTTTTACTTGATTAACAGGATTATCTTTTAGTATGATAACTTCATAATCCTTAGGAATAGATTTAACACGTATTTTATTCCACGAAGAAAAATTTTGTGGTAAAGTGAGTACTTTATCTTCTATAATAAAAGAAAAACTCATTTCTGAAAACCTCCTATAGAATATCCACCATCAACCACTATATTTTGACCTGTTATATAAGTGTTTTCTTCGGAACATAAATAATAAGCAGTATTAGCAATATCTTTTGGAGAAGCCAAAAAACCAAGCGGTATTTTCCTCTTTATATCCTCTATAACGGAAACAGGATTATTCTTTCTGGTTAATTTAGTATCAACAAAACCAGGAGAAAGAGCATTTACTTTTATACCATATTTGCCTAATTCTAAAGCAGCAGTTTTTATAATGGCATTAAGAGCATGCTTAGATACAGAATATGCCATTCTACCTTTCCTTGAAAAAATGCTATAAAGGGATGAAATTGCTAAAACATAAGAAGTTTTATGTTTTTTTAATATAGGTACAAAAAATTGTAAAACTCTAATAAAAGATATAGTATTGATTTTCAATATTTCATCTATTTCTTGAATAGTGTATTCACAAAAATTTTTAGGATCATTAACCCCAGCAGAATGAATAAAAACTGATGTTCCTCTTATCTTATCTATATTTTTAGTCAAATAGGAATCAACTATTTTAAAATCTCTTAAATCACATTCTTTGCTAGTAGGAGATATTATATCAAAATCAAAATTTCTAAATTTATACACAATAGCCTTACCGATATCTCCATTCCCGCCTAATATGAATAATTTTTTTCTCATTATACTATTAAGTTACAAAAATATTTTTTTCAAATTCCTTCCTATCAAGGAAAGGCCACATATCTTCAAGTGGTTTAGAAATTATAGTTCCATCTTTTAATTTTTCAGAAGATACTTTTGGAGCAAATTTATAGTTATCCTCTAAAACGACTTCGCATATAAACATCTTATTTTTTAATATCCTTTTCAACTCTTTCTCAATATCTAAATTATATAAAATTTTAAAGTATTTTATACCAAAAGAAAAAGCTAATTTTTTGAAATCAGGGAAATTCACTCCCGTTTTAGGATCACATCCATATCTTCTTCCAAAAAAGTTATCCTGCGTCTGCTTTATCGAAATGTATCCATCATTGTTTAATATAAATAACTTTATAGGCAATTTATAATATCTCATCGTGGCAAGTTCCTGTAAGTTCATCATTATACTGCCATCCCCGGCAACACATACTACTGGCTTTTTAGTAGCGACAGCTGCTCCAATAGCAGCCGGCAAATCATATCCCATAGATGCGCAGCCAGAATTCCAAAACATTCTTTGCCCTTCCTTGACTATCCCTGCTTGAAATAAACAAACACAAGCACTTCCATTCCCAGCAACAAAAATTTTATCATTAGATATTTTGGTTAATTTTTCTATAAAATTATAAGGATTAACTTTTCCTTTTTTCTTCTTGTATTCTTCTAATACTACAGGATATTTATTTCTTTTATCAATACACCAATTTAACCATAAATCGAATTTTTTATCTAATCTATGGCTCTCTAATTTTTTATTTAATTTTTTTATAAATATACCAACATCAGTTTTAACCGGTATATCTGGTTTAATAGTTGGTTTAGTAAGTTCATTCTCATCTATATCAACTATTATTTTAAAAGATTTTTTAGCAAAATCATTCCAATTATAACTAATCTGCCTTATATTGTTTCTTGTCCCTAAAAAAATTATCAAATCCGCATTCTGAACAGCAAAATTTCCAGACCTTGTCCCCACAGTTCCAACCCTTCCCACAAAATTAGGATGGAAAGACGGCAATAAATCAAATCCATTAAAAGTGGTAACCACAGGCAAGTTTAATCTATTAACAAGTTTTAAAAAATCTGACACCGAATTAGAAAGGCGTATTCCATGTCCTGCAACTACCAAGGGTGATCTGGAATTATTTATTCTATTTATTATCTCGTTCAATAAAGAATCTAATTGATCTTCATTCATAATTTCAATATTATCTTCATCAGGATTATATTCTTTAAGCTCATCTTCATTTATAATGCTTCCCTGTATATCAAGCGGAATATCTATCCAAACAGGACCATATCTTGGTGTGGTAGCAATTTTAATTGCTTTATCAATATGATATTTTATATCATTAGGGTTTCTTAGGGATACTGAATATTTTGTAACTGGCTTTACAATATCTATAATATTTATTTCTTGGTCTCCAATCTGTCTTAAATTTTTATTACCATAAGTATCAACCAGTGTTGAGGTTTTTACTTGGCCGGAAATATATATACAAGGAATAGAATCTAACCACTGACCTATAACCCCAGTTAAAGTATTTGTTCCACCAGGGCCAGTAGTTACACATACTGCGCACATTTTACCAGAAGCCCGATAATATCCTTCAGCGGCAATAGCAGATGCTTGTTCATGATGATTGCAAATATACTTTATCTTTTTGTTTTTACCTATAGAATCATTCAAATGCATAGCACCACCGCCGGTTATCATAAATACATCTTTTATTCCATGCTCTACTAATCTTTTAAAAACAAAATCTGAAAGTTTTATCATTTATCCTCCAATAATGATTTTTTATCTATCTGCTCTTTAATACTTATATAATAATCTAATAAATTTTTAATTGAAATTTTAAAATCAGTAAATTGAATATTTTTAAATTCTTTTTTTAATCTTGAATTATCTCCGCTATATTCCATTCCCATTTCTTTATTTAATAAAACTATTTGTAAATCTTTTTTAGATATTTCTAAAACCATTTTAGCAAGTTCAATTAATTCAATAGAATTGTCAGGCGTTATGTTGTATGTTTTGTAATTAAAATTTTCTTTTTCTATGAACAATTCTAATATTTTTATAAAATCATTAACCCATATATAATCAAATTTTCTGTTTTGTTTAATAGAAAGAGGCAAATCAAAAATTGCTTTACATATCATATTTGATATAAATCTGATGGCATAATCCTCATATTTACCAAAAATTCCAAAAATTCTTAACTCTACAACTTTATTTCTACTTTCAATATCTTTATAGATTAAATACCTTGAAAATCCATGTTGATCCACTGGAATATGTATACCACAATATTCTTCTTTCATTTTAGGAAGATAATATCTCATATCATATATAGCACCAGAGCCAAAAACTATCATTTTTTTAAATTTATTTTCATTCTTTATTAAGTTATAATACATTAACATATTTTCATAAAAAACAAGTTCTGGATGAGGAGCATTTCTATGTCCTGCTCTACAAGCGCTATGAATTACAATATCTATATTATTGGTTTCAAAAAAATGTTTTACTTTTTTATCATCAAGCAAATCTAACTCTTTATGTGATGGAGAAATTATATTGTATTTTTTTGATAAATAAGATTCTTTAATATTTCTACCAATAAAACCACTCCCACCTGTTAACAATATCGTTTTTTTATCATTCATATTTTTATTTCTCTCTGTTTTAAATCTGTATATTTATCTGCTGCAAAATGTGTTAAAACAAGTTTTTTTGAGTTACTCTCTATTGCTATTCTTTTGGCAAGTTCTGGATTTAAATGCGGCCAGTTATTATTTATTTCTCCAGGTAAATATGAACACTCTGTTATTAATATATCGCTATCTTTTGCAAGCTCTATTGCATTTTTACAGTATCCAGTATCTGAAATAAAAGTTATAATTTTATCTTCAATTTCAAATCTAAAGCCAAGCGTTGGAACTGAGTGTTTTAATGGCAAGTATTTTAATTTAAATGGTAATTTTAAATTATTATTAAGTTCTATAATTTTGGCTTTGTAATTTAGACAGTTTATTGGAACGGTATAATCAGAAGATAATATTCTATTTAATTTATTTTTTAAGCCCTTTTTTATAAGTATATAAAGCCCTTCTTTAAAATTAAATTTAGCAAGTAAATGTAGACCACATATATGATCTAAATGCAGGTGACTTATAAAAAGATAAGATGACTTATTAAAATCACAATATTTATCCAACCGTCTTATTCCAAATCCAGCATCAATTATTATATTAAAATCTTTTCCTTTTATTAAAGTGCAAATGGTATTACCAGTTTCAGTATCATACCAACCATTTGTGCCTAAAAAAAATACCTTTATTTCACTTTCTTCTATTTCCATTCCATCATATGCTAAAATAAGTTTTAAATTTTTATTTTCCATTATAACTCCTGATATTCATTTATCTGTTTTACACATATATCAAGTGGTTTTTCCCCACTTCTATAAAGATTAACCCACTCCGCAATCTTATCAAGCGCTCTCTCTAAATCCCATTTATTTCTCCAACCAAGTTCCTTCTTTGCTTTCTCAGGATTTAAAACTAATAACTTTGCTTCATGTGGATGCTTTCCTTTTTCGATTTTATATCCCTTGTTAGGTTTAATTTTTGAAAGCAACCTTTTAACTATCCATTCAACTGTTTTTAAATCTTTTTCATCAGGTCCAAAATTCCATGCACCTGCATATTTATCACCTTCTATATACATCTTTTCACATAAAATCATATATCCATTTAAACTTTCAAGCACATGCTGCCATGGCCTTATTGAATATGGATTTCTTATAAAAACTTTTTCCCTATTTAAAACCGCTCTTATTATGTCCGGCACCAACCTATCTTTTGCCCAATCACCACCACCTATAACATTACCAGCACGGGCAGAAGAAACTATTGGAGGATTGGAGGATTGGAGGATTGGAGGATTAGAAGACTGGAGGAGCAGAGGATTAGAGGATTGGAAGATTGGAAGATTAGAAGTATTATTGAAAAAAGAGGAACGGTAGGCGGATGTAACAAGTTCGGAGCAGGCTTTGCTTGATGAATACGGGTCATAGCCACCAAGTGGATCTGTTTCCACATATCCTTTAAGTGTTTCTTTATTTTCATAAACCTTGTCAGTTGTTATATTTAATAAAACCATTGGTCTATGGTATTTTCTTACCGACTCAAATAAATTTACCGTTCCCATAACATTTATTTCATATGTCTCCCTTGGAATTATATACGAATCCCTTACAAGTGGCTGGGCTGCCATATGAATTATAATTTCCGGCTTTATTCTTTTTATCGCTTTTGAAAGTTTATCATAATCCCTTATATCTGAAATAATATTTTCTTCTAATAATTTATATACTTTTGCCTGTTCAAATAATGATGGTTTTGTCGGTGGCTTTAATGCATATCCATAAATCTTTGCTCCTAAAATAGACAACCATATACTTAACCAACTTCCTTTAAATCCTGTATGACCGGTAATAAATACTCGCTTGCCAAACCAGAAACTGGAGGACTGGAGAACTAGAGGGCTGGAGGATTGGGAAATTAGAGGATTAGAGGATTGGAGGATTAGAGGATTGGAAGAGCAGTGTTTATTCATATGACTCCTTTAAACTTTTTCTGAGAGAATTAAGCATCTTTGCTAAAGTTTCAATTTGGGAATAAATCGATGATATGTCATTTAAATATCCCAACTCTTGTGATAAAGTTAAAATTGCTTCAACTTCATATAAAGATCCATATGAAATATTTATAAAATTAGAAAACTCTTTTGCTCCTTTTCTACTCTTACCTTCAGCTATATTTAAAGCAACAGATATTACCGCACGCCTAATTTGTAATTTTAAATTGTATTCTTCACTCTTTGGAAATTTTTCACTCAATTTATATATATCTTTAATCAATTCTACACTTTTTTTCCAAACTTCAAGTTGTTTATATGAAAATTCTTGCATATATTCCTTCACCTTTCATCTAATCTTCTAATCCTCTATTCCTCTAATCTTCTAATCCTCTAATCCTCTGATCTTCCATCAATCTTTCCACAATTTCCATGGGGCTTTACCTGTATTCCATAGATTTTCAAGCTCCATTTTATCTCTTAAAGTATCCATACATTTCCAAAATCCTCTATACCTATATGCACATACCTTACCATCTTTAGTAAGATTCTCTAACGGCTCTCTCTCCCAAATACTTTCATCACCTTTTATATAATTAAATATCTCGGGCTCAAGTACAAAAAATCCTCCATTTATCCATGCACCATCACCTTTAGGCTTCTCCATAAAAGAATAAACTCTGCCATCATCGCTCATCTCTATTGCACCAAACCTTCCACTTGGTTGAACTGCTGTAACTGTCACCGCTTTCCTATTTTTCTTGTGAAACTCAAGTAAATCATTTATATTTATATCACTTACACCATCCCCGTATGTAAGCATAAATGTTGAATTTATATATTTCTCTATTCTCTTTATCCTTCCACCTGTCATCGTATTTAAGCCAGTATCTATAAGCGTTATCTTCCACGACTCTGCCTTGGAGTGATGAACATCGATTTTGTTATTTTTTATATCTATTGTAACATCACTCTGATGTAAAAAATAATTTGCAAAATACTCTTTTATCATATATCCTTTATATCCAAGACAGATTATAAAATCATTAAATCCATAATACGAATATATCTTCATTATATGCCACAAAATTGGCTTACCACCTATCTCCACCATTGGCTTAGGTCTTAAATCTGTCTCCTCACTTAATCTTGTTCCAAAACCACCAGCAAGAATAACCACTTTGATAGAGGACTGGAGGATTAGAGGACTGGAGGAATGGGGACTGGAAGATTGGAGGATTGGAGGATTAGAAGATTGGCGTTTTTTAGGCATAGAATCTCCTTATTTTAATTTTTGGGTTATAAAACTCTCTAAAACTTCTGACAGATATAATATCATTTCATCAGTAAGACCAGGATATGTTCCTAAAAAAAATGTATTGTTCATAACGAAATCTGTATTTTTTAAATCACCTATAACTCGCTTCTCTATATCCTTATATGCCGGTTGTTTTATCAAATTACCTCCAAATAAATTCCTTGTTTCAACCCTGTTTAGGGAAAGATAATTTACAACTTCGTTCCTCGTAAATGGTGCATTCTCTTTCACTGATACAGGAAAAGCAAACCACGATGGATCTGAATTATCACTCGCTTTAGGTAAAATAAAGAAATCCTTCCACTTTCCAAAAACTGTTATCCATTTATTAAAATTTTCTTTTCTTCGCTTTATAAATTCAGGTAACTTTTCAAGTTGTGCAACACCTATTGCTGCCTGCATATCAGTAACCTTCAAGTTATATCCTATATGCGAATAAACATATTTATGATCATATCCATATGGCAAATCACCATATTTACCACTAAACCTTTTACCACAGGTGTTATTTTCTCCACCCTTACAGTAACAATCCCTTCCCCAGTCCCTTAATGATATTACTGATCTTGCTATTAAATCATTATTAGTAAATACTATACCACCTTCGCCCATCGTTATATGATGTGCTGGATAAAATGAACAACTCGCTACATCTCCAAATGTACCTACATTTCTATATTCTCCATTATAAAAATATCTACTTCCAAGTGCATCACAACAATCCTCAACCAACCATAAATCATACTTCTTAACCAACTTCATAACTTCCTCTATATTAAATGGATTTCCAAGTGTATGCGCTATCATTATTGCTCTTGTCTTTTCGTTAATTGCTTTCTTTAATTCATCTATATTAATATTATATGTCCCTATTTCAACATCGACAAATACTGGTATAAGCCCATTTTGAATTATAGGATTTACTGTGGTTGGAAATCCTGCAGCAACCGTTATAACTTCATCACCTGGTCTTAGGCGCTTATCCCCAAGTAAATGACTTGTTAACGATGTTAAAGCAAGTAAATTCGCTGATGAGCCAGAGTTGGTAAGCATAGCATATTCTACACCTACAAACTCTGCAAAGCGAAACTCAAACTCCTCGCTATATCTACCACTTGTAAGCCAAAAATCTAATGATGAATCTACTAAATTCTTTAATTCTTTATCATCAAATACCCTTCCAGCATACCTCACATAATCACTACCAGGTTTAAAACTTTTATTCCCAAATTTTAACCTATAGTATTCTTCAACCATATCAAGGATTTTTTTCTTTACCTCTTCTGCTCTATCATTCATCATCGCCTCCCAAAATTACCACTCGTCTATTATTATCCTTTCATTTCCAATACCATTAAGTAAAAATTTATTCTTAAAATTCTCTATCATTAAAGGTGGTCCTGAAATAAAATATTTGCTTCTATCATAAATTTTGATTTCTTCAACTATTTTATCTATATCCATCATCCCTAAAACAACCTTTAAATCAATCTTATTTCTAATACTTTCAAGAAATTCTCTATATAAATAAAATTTCTCTCCCCTTATTCCATAATAAAGATGTATTTTAAATTTTAAATTACTTACATTCTTTTTTAAAAATGAAATGAATGGTGATATCCCAGTTCCGCCTGCTATTAAAAATACATCATCATCTTCTTTCACATAGTTCTCTATTATAAAATCTCCATATGGAAGCTTTACCCACACTTTTCGACCTTCTTTTAACTCAGCACTCATCCTTTTTGTATATATACCTTTTACGCTGTATACTATTTCAATCTCTCGACTTCCAGGTAAAGATGCTATCGAAAATACTCTCGACTCTGGCCAATAACCATTTGAAGGTTCATACTCATCTAAAGTTAAATGTAAAAATTGTCCAGGTCTGAATTTTATCTCCCTATCCGAATCAAAAAATACCTGATAAATCCCTTCACCATATGATATTATTTCGCTAACCCTACAATTTAACTTTATTGGATTTGGCATAGTTAAATATTTTTCAAAATCCTTTTTATTTTATATTTATTAAATTTTACAAAAAACTCATCATTTATAAAAACAAAATCCTTAATTTTTGAAATCATAAAAATATTTTAGCAAAAAAGTTATTTAATATTTTTTTTGAATTTTAAGTTAAATTTATCTTTTATTTATTTTTGTTTTCAAATGAAAATTTACAAAATAAAGCCGATCGTTTGGATTTTGTTAATTTTTTGGTTTTTAATTTTGATTTGTGATAATTATTTTAAAATTGAAAAATGAAATTTGCAACTACATTAAATATGCAAAGTTTGCACTTTGCGGCTAGAAATAGATAATTGCAAAGTAAACTTTGCAACTACAACAAATCCCCCCTATATATCCTCCTTTAATTAAAGGGGGAAAAGAAGGGGGATTTTGTATACGCTACAATAGATGAGCAAATCTAACGCTTTGCTGCTACAAATAGGATAATTACAAATAAATCCCTCTTGGTCTCCCCCGATTTTACGTCGGGGGGAGAGAAAAAGCAAGGCTAAAGCCTTGCCCTACAATAAATCCCCCCTATCCCTGCTTTGGTAAAAGGTGAAATAAAAGGATTTAAATTGATACAATGGGATTTTTTTATCTTTAGAAAATTTTGGTAATTGCTTATTTAATTCCACCTATGCTATATAATAAATATAGTATAGGAGGTAATAAAAAATGAACTTAGTAGAACTATTACAAATAGCATTATCCGAAGAAAAAGCAGAAGGAGTCTTAA
>Ga0308396_1000622_pt1 | contig 22293 bp, 19 predicted proteins | sample Hotspr2SamplePe2_FD_202359 | JGI IMG/M metagenome (GOLD analysis project Ga0308396, IMG submission 202359) | Hot spring phototrophic mat microbial communities from Mushroom Spring, Yellowstone National Park, Wyoming, United States - 20050930_Pe2 ... | reverse complement strand
ACGGGGACGTACTGCTTGGCCTACCCGGGCTGGAAGCCCTCGCAGGAGTTGATGCCGAGCTGGCGGAGGAGGGCGAAGGCATCGGGCCCACGCAGGAAAAGGTCCGTCATGTGGTAGGAGAGGTCGAAGAGGCAGACGGTATCCCGCCAGGCGTGCGGTTCGTCCTGCTAGTTGGTGAACTCAGGGGGTCGACCGGGTAGACCCGGGCGCCGGTCGGGTTGTGGTAGAGCAACTCCTGCACGCTCGGTGCGCGCTCCAGTACCTCCTGCAGCGTGCGCGGTGTTTCGCTGGTCATGGAACACTCCTCTCACTGATGAGCGTTACTGGCTGATTCTCGTCCCGGCTCTCTACGAAACGCCCAAGATTCTGCCGTGCTCGTCGATATCGATATGCGCGGCTCGCGGATGACGACCGAGTCCTGGCATTGTCTGGATATCACCGAGAAGGACGACGATATAGCCCGCCCCAGCGAAGAGGCGCAGTTCGCGTACCTCGACCGTGAAGTCCTCAGGTCGGCCGAGTAGGTTCGGATCAGCACTGAGTGATTGGGCTGTCTTTGCCATACAGATCGGCAGCCGGTCGTAGCCGAGCCGCACGAGGTCGTCGAGTTGCCGTTTGGCAGCTGGACTGAAGCGGACGGCTCCCGCCCCGTACAACGTGCGCGCCACGGCCTCGACCTTGCGTTCCAGTGGCCAATCGAGTTCGTACACTGTGCGGAACGCCGGAGACTCCTAGGCAGCGCGGAGCACGGCCCGTGCCAATTCGAGGCCGCCTTCCCCACCGCGGGTAAACACTTCGACCACGGCGGCGTCGCAGGCACCTGCCTCGCGGGCCGCCTGGGCGAGGCGTTCGATTTCCCGCGGGGTGTCGGTGGGGAACCGGTTGATTGCCACCACTGCCGGCACGCCAAAGGTGCGAAGGTTCTCAAGATGCTTGAAAAGATTCGGCAAGCCCGCCTCGAGTGCCGCGAGGTCCTCGCCTCCTGTCTCGATGTCGCGGACACTTTTGCCGCCTTGGACCTTCAGAGCGCGGACCGAGGCGACGAGCACAGCGGCGTGCGGAGCCAAACCACTCGCCCGGCACTTGAGGTGGAAGAACTTCTCTGCTCCTAGCTCAGTGCCGAAACCGGCCTCCGTCACGACCACGTCGGCCAGTCGCACCGCGACGAGATCGGCAACCACGGATGACGCGCCAGTGGCGATATTGCCAAAGGGCCCGGTGTGTACGAAGGCGGCAGTCCCCTCGCTGGTTTGGACGAGATTCGGCTTGAGGGCATCGACGAGCAGAGCAGCCATCGAGCCGGCACCCCCGAGGTCCTCTGCCGTGACAAACTGTCCCTGCCAGGTGCGACCGACTACGATTTGCCCAAGGCGCTGGCGCAGATCGCGATAGTCACGTGCTAAGGCGAGGATGGCCATGACTTCGGAGGCGGGCGTGATGTCGAAACGGGTCGCACGAACGATGCGAGTCGTTTCACCGAGTCCGACGATCAGTTGGCGGAGTGCGCGGTCATTGAGATCGACCACGCGAGGCCAGGTGATCGTACGGGGATCGAGCGGGAGGGTATCATGGTAAAGTGCATTGTCGATCAAGGCCGCGAGCAGGTTATGGGCGGTCGTGACAGCATGCAGGTCGCCAGTGAAGTGCAAGGCGAGGTCCGGGAAGGGATGGAGCTGAGCCGCGCCGCCACCGGCACCAGCCCCTTTCGTTCCGAAGAGGGGACCCATGGAGGATTGGCGGACGGTCACGATGGAGCGGAGTCCAAGCCGTCCGAAAGCCTGACCGAGACCGACCGAGACGGTCGTCTTCCCCTCGCCGAACGGAGTCGGGTTGATTCCCGTGACCAGGATATAGCGTGCCCGCGGAGTGTCGAGCCGGGCCAGCACATCGAGCGTGATCTTCGCCTTGTAGGGTCCATAGTGCTCGACTTCCTCCGGCACAAGGCCGAGTTCATTGGCTATCTCGCTGATCGGCCGCAGCTTTATGAGCTGCGTTCCGCTCATGCTTGCACTCCTTCCCCTGGGCAGCCGAGTCGTGCACGTTTGGCAGCGACCTACTCGACGACGCTCGCGAGAGCATTGAAACTGCTCCAATGGATGCCGACAATCCCTCCCTGAATCGCAGCTGGACGCCGGACGAGTTCATCCAAGAGGTCACTAGGATCATAGTGGATACCGCCGGTCAGGAGGCGACCGACCAGACCCCGTTGCTTTTCGAGGTAGCGAAGCGAGGTTCCCAGGCCGAGGCGTAGGCCAATGCGGATAAGGTGATCGAGCCGCAGGGTGCCGGGTAGACAGAGATAGAGTGGCAGAGTGAAGCCGCGCGATCGCATTCTCATGAGCCGCCTAACCAGTGCATCGGGATCGAACACCAGTTGGGTATTAGCGTAATCGGCGAGGGCTTGCTTGGTGAGGAGGTCCGCGTCGAGCACATCGGCTGGGATCTAGGGATCTCCTTCCGGATAGGCGGCGATTCCGATACGGCGTGGGCGTGGTTGGAGCTCGACGAGCGCAGTCAAGAGGGTCCGGGAGCCGGGGAACTTGCCGGCCGGCTCTGTCTGATCAACGCCAACGACGAATACCTCGTCGATACCGGCGGCGACGAACTGCTGCCAGAGGAGCACGAGTTCCTGGTGGCTGCGCAGGGCCCGTGCGGCGAGATGGGGAACGACCCGATAACCGTGCTGGCGCAACGCGAGGGCGGTGGCCAGAGTGCCTTTGACACCATGCGCAGGTGAACTCGTCACGGTCAGCGTCGATCCCAGTGGAACTGTGGCCATGACTTTCTCGAGTTCCACTGTCGGGAGCACTTCGATGCGGAGTTCCTCGAGTAGTGCGCAGTAAAACGATATGTCAGGAGTTGCTTCGATTGCTGTCTCGGATAGGACGTCATCGGTCATGACAAGCATCCCTTTCCTGTCGAACCACAGTGGGCACCACCAGATGCCATCCCAGACATTCCGCGCTGTCTGTATCTCCGTGTGATCGGTTCCACCTCCCGGGCCTCACTTCATGTCTATAGTAATGCGCGACGCCATCACGTGCAAGCCCTAAAGTGACCGCGTTTCGGATAGCTGCGAGAGAATGCGCGTACCGTGTCGGGATCGAGCTGAGCTCGGGCCAGATCGCCATGGTCGGCCGGAAGGGTGATCGACCCCTGTGCGATGGAAAGAGTGTGTCTTTCGGATGCTAGGACGGTGCTGTATTCACTGTGAGCCGTTGACGACGTCCGTGCTGGAAAGGTGCCTCGAGTGGTGTTCCGTACTGGTCCGGTACTCTGGGGGACTCTGAGTCGCTCGGCCGGAAGATAGTGACCAATTTCATCCGCATGGTGGTCGTCTCCGCACGGAGCGTCGGTGGCTCCGGTTTGGGTGGCAACAAGTACGCTGCTTCAGCCCTCGCCGAACTCCACCGACCGACTGTATCGACGGGGACGATATTTGGCCCAGCCCGGCTGCCTGTGTCGACTCTTGATCATCCGCTCACGACCGACCTGCCTCCGCTGAGACAACCAGCGGGATTTTCGGGCCCGGGCGGTTGACTCACGGGAAGGGGGCCGGTACGATGCGGGTCGCCGGTTGGGGGTGGCACGTTGACAGCGTGGAAACGGCGTGTTCCGGTACTCGTCGGGTCAGTATCCAAACTCGACCAGTGAGAGACGGGCTCGCCGGTGCTCCCAGTGTTGTGCACCTTATCGCTGGTCGAGTTTCGGCTAGTGGGGGTTTTCGGTCTTCAGGGGTGCCACACCGGTGTGCCCCACTCTTACCCCACAGGTCCGTATCCCTAGCTGAACCCCGGGTGACGCTGGCGAGGGCGCATGGGAGTCGAACCCACCGGCGAGGCTCGTCACCCCGCCCACCGGTTTTGAAGCCTGAACTCCGGCGTATCGCTGTGTGCTCGTGTGTCCAGGACGTGCGTCCGTATGCGTGGGACAAGTGTTCGAGTATGCGACAATGTCCGGTGAGTGTTGGGCTATCTGCTAGCAGGACTGCGAGCAGCGGGGGAGAGACTGACGGCAGCTCGTGCCGTGGACGGGGCCGGCGAGAGACGGAGCCAGCTGATGCCGGACCTCTCGCTCGACAGTGTTTACGTAGTGACCATTGAACCCAGTGCGTGGCCGCGTGTGGTCGGGGCGTTCGACGAGGAGCTGCGTCGGTACTTCCCCGACCTCACAGCGCTCGAGTATCCCGGTAGCCGAACCCTGACCGATGCTTTGGCCATTGCCTGGCTCCTCGGGCCGGCGGTCGTCTGCGTCAGGTATGAGCTCCGCTCGTTTTCGCCAAGACACGTCTGCGCGAGTGTCTAGCTGCTGGTAGACCAGACGGCCGGTCCCCTCCACGTGACTGTCGGGCTTGCCTCGTGTGACGATGGCCTGTGGGAGATCGTCCCTCGCGACGACCTGCGGTCCGACCACGAAACGACGGTCCCTATCCACGAAATCTTCCCCTACCAACTCAATGATCTCGTCTGTGTGGCACTGCCCGACCTCACCATGTGGTACCCGCGTCCTCGCCACACCTCGGTTCGACCAGGCGAGACCGCCGCCGTCTGGCGGATCCCTTACCCGGAACCAGACGTGCGGGCGAACTTCCCGTTTGTGGTCGAGGCGCTGTCCCAGACCGTGGTGGTCGCAGCGACGCCGGATGACGGGGAAGACCTCCCGCTGGTTGTGCAGCTCACGACCGCCAACGGCGGCTGGGCGCCGGTCCGTGGGTGGCCAAGCCCCGGGTTCGTCGTCCCGACCAGTGCGGTCGTCTACCCACGCGACGACGGGGAGCGGGCATCGCTCGACGGGGAAGACCACGCCGTCGCGTTCCTCGTTAAACCCCTTGGGAATGAAACGGTTATCCGGGTCTTTGGGGGCGTCTACACCGGTTCAGCGGTGGCTGAAGCGGTTACCCGTGACTTCCGCGACGAGCTCCGTGCCGAATGCGCCTGGCGCGCGGTAGTGCCGCCAAGGTGGCCCGGCCAGCCGCTCGCGGCAATACCCCAGGCGGACGACACGTGGCACGCGGTTCTCCCCGAGCTCGGTGGGGAACTGCCCCAGATCCCCAGCCATTGGCCAAAGTGGGCTGAGACTTTCGTCGGGCTCTACCCGAAGTATCTGGCGGGGGCGATCACGATGGACGGACTGGCCGCCGAAATCCACAGGCGTCACCCAGACTTTGTCTGGAACGGAGCCTACCTCACAGACTGGCGTTACAAGCGCCACCAGGAAGACCCGGACATTGTCGATCGTCTTCTCCCGTATAAGGACCCGGGGCGTGCCTAGGCCATCCGTCCAGCGCGGCGGTCATCTCGCGTCTAGCGACATCACCCCGGTACTGCGATATCCGCACGACATTCCGGCGACATTGCGGGCGATATAGGGCCGTCCGTACGCTGATCGTGGTGAAGGACGGATCAGCGCAAGGAGGACGCGCCATGACCACAACCTACAGCACCGCCGGCCGGTCCGCAACGCTCAGCGTCGCCGAGGCTGCTCGCTTGCTCGGCGTGGGTCGGTCGCTCGCCTACGAGCTCGCTCGCTGGCGGGGCGAGCTCGCGCCGGGCGTGCCGGTCGTGTTAGTTGGTGAGTGCCGTTTCCGCGTACCCCTGCGCCCCCTCGCGGCGGCGTTGGGGCTGACCGAGCACGAGCTCCTCGAGCGACTCGGGAGAGGAGGGACCGGCGATGGATAAGCCGCCGACACCCCCGGCCGGCCGGCCAGGGGCGCCCAAGCCGCCCCGCCTCATCGTCGCCAGCGATGATCCCCCGGCCGGCGACGATCCGGTGCCGTACGACCCGGCGAGCACGCGTCGGCCGGCCGCGCCGGGCGACCGGTACCCGTCGTGCGGGCACGACTGGCCAGGGGTGCGCCGTGCGCTGGCTGACGACCGAGCATCTCCTGGCCGAGCAGGCACGGTACCAGGAGATGCTCGCCGAAGGGGTAGACCCCGAGCAGCGGCGCGTCGCCGAGGCACGGCTCCGCAAGATCGTCGAGGAACTTGAGCGGCGAGAGACCCGAGTACCGGCGCAGCACCGCGGTAATCGCTGGCCGCACGTCCCGATCCTCGAACTCTTCCGCGAGTTCGGTGCCGCGCTCCGCGAGAAGCCTGACAGGACTTGCGTCGGGGACCACCCGTGGCGCGGCTCGAAATCAGGTACGTGTGTGATCATCTGGCCGGACGAAGGGCGGTTGCTCTGCCGTTCATGCATGGCGAGCGGCGATGCCGCGGCGCTGGTCGCCGATTGGCGGGGTTGCTCCTACAGTGACGCCTGTCGCCGGTTGGAGGCGCGCTTCGGCCCGGCCCCGGTCGATTACGAGAGGCTCCCCTGGATCAAGGCCTCGACCCAAGACCTCCGCGTGATTTCAGCCCAAGCATGGGAGGCGCTGCGACGCGCCAACGACCAGGACCCCTTCATCTTCCAGTTCGGCGGCTCACTCATATCGCCCGGATCGGGAAAGTTGGCGCTGCCCTGCGGGAGCGGTACAATGGTCGTACCTGGTGGCAGAGGTCCCTCGCCCGCTTGGCGGGAGAGAGGCGTCGAAGCCGGGGTGAGGGGAACGCGCTCGAGGCTGAGCCCAGGGCTCGAGGCGGAGGCGCTGGTCGACACGCGCGAGGAGTGAGGTCGCCTGGGGGAGCGGAGCCCGCGCCGGGCTCAGCCCCTGCGGCGGGAGACGGCCTGGTGACGGGCGGAATGAGCGAGCGCTCGTACGAGGAGCCTGCGGAGAGGGCGCGGTGACGGCTCAACAGGTGTTACATCGCTTCCGGGTCTTGTGGAGTCAGCCCGATTTCCGGCGTAACCCGTTGAAGGCGATCGCAAAGCGATGCATCTGGCGCGCCCGCTGGCGATTACGGGCGGATCCCTGGGAGTTGCGCATGCCTGGTGGACTTCGGATCCTGGTGCCGCGAGGCGGAGAGGGCAGGCTCATCTTCTACCAAGGGCTCTCCGAGCCACGGACCGCGGACCTCATCTGCCGCTTTCTGCAACCCGGCATGGTCTTCTGGGACATCGGTGCGCACATCGGCGAATACACGCTCCTCGGCGCTGCTCGAGTCGGCGAGCAGGGCGAAGTGCACGCGTTCGAGCCCAATCCCGAAGCCTTCCAGCTCTTGCAACGAAATGTTGCGCTCAACGGTCTTACGCAGGTGGTGCTCAATCAGACTGCCGTGGCCGACGTGACCGGCGAGCGGGTATTCCAGGTGGACGCCGAACCCTCGCTGAGCCGGCTGGCGTGTGTGGCCGAGGCCGAGACCGGCAAGCGACTCGTTCGTGTGGACGCAGTGTGCCTCGACGAGTATGCGCGTGGGCGGCAGGGGCCGCACTTGATCAAGATCGATACTGAGGGGGCTGAGGGTCTAGTGCTGCGCGGTATGTGCGAGCTGCTTGCACGTCCGGCCGACGAGGCACCCGTGTTGGTCTTCGAATACAGCCCGGCGCATTACCGTGCCTTCGGGTACGACGCGCGCGAGATATTGGAGCTGTTGCAGGTCGCCGGCTATAAGGTGTATCTCCCGACCGAGAGTGACCTTGTCCCGCTCAGGTCAACTGTCGTGACTTCGAGACCAGCGGAAAACAACCTCTGGGCAGCCAAAGACGGTACACGCTTGACAGGGCTCCTGACGGCGGAATGTTTGGCCTCTGGAGGGCACTCATGATGTCAGGGACTGCCGACTGGTGGCTAGCGAACGGTTGGAGCTGAAGGTGAGCAGCGGACTCATGACCGCGGCACTCGGTAGCGCCCGCGTTCGACCAGTTGCCTTCTGGTTGCGCAAGGCTGGTATTAGCGTCGCCGACCAGGGGGTGTTCTCGGGTGCGAATTTCTTGGCGAACGTCCTGCTGGCACGCTGGCTAGGCCCGAGGTCGTCCGACGCCGGCGGTCACCCCGCTCGGCTCCTTCGAAGAGTGGACCCGCGTGATCGGCGGGATCGTGGCCGGTGCGGGGATTAGTGGGTTTCTCGCTAATCTCGACGCGTTCTACGAGGCTGCCGTGACAGAGGTGGCGCGCTTGCGCGCGTTCGTCGAACGTTGGTGGGAAACGTACGGCAGCGAGCCGGTGTCGGCGCGGGATCTCGTTGAGCTGGTGTTCGAAGCCGAGTAGGAAGTCCTCGGGAAGGACGAAGCAGCCCGGTCGCGGAGCCTTGGCAGACTGTTGGAACGGATGCGCGACCGGGTGATCGGCGCCTTCCGAATCGAACAAGCAGGAACCCTTAACCGTGCGATCCGTTAGCGTCTCCGCCCCCATACTTGCTGACCCCGACCCTCGTGCCGGCTGACGGGCCCTGGCCTCTAGTCGCCTCGCCGCCCGAGGCGTGTGCGTTCGATGCGTACGCACCGAAAGATCGAGTACGAGCGGAAGACCCGCACGGTTCTCACCGAACGCACGCGAGCGTCACCCGCAACCGACTCGGACCGGGGTCGACACCGTACCGGCTACTCCAGGACCCAGGGGCCGTGGCCTCGCTCGTCCCCGAACTGCTCGGGAAGCCGGTCCTCGGCCTCGACACCGAGACGACCGGGCTCGACCCGTTCATGGACCGGCTGCGTCTCGTGCAGCTCGCCGTCCTGGATGGGCCGGTGTACCTCATCGACTGCTTCGCCGTCGACCCGCGTCTCCTCGCCCCGCTCTTCGCTGCGCCGGACGGCCCAACCCTCGTGGGTCACAACCTCACCTTCGACCTCCGCTTCCTGATCCAGGCCGGGCTCCCCATACCGCCGTGCCGGTGGCTCTTCGACACGATGCTCGCCGTGCAAGTGCTCGACGGGACGGGGCGGCAGCTCAGCCTCGCGTAGACCGTGCGCCGGTTCCTGGACCGTGATCTGCCGAGGGGTTGCAAACGGCCGACTGGGGCGGCCCACTCTCCCCAGCGATGCTCGACTATGCGGCGCAAGACGCCACCGTGCTCCTGCCGCTCTTCACGATCCTCACCGAACAGCTCGAGGCAGCCGGGCTCCTGCGGGCGCTCAAGCTCGAGTCGCGGGCGCTCCCGGCGGTCGCCTGGCTCGCGCACGCGGGGGCTCCGTTCGACAGTGACGGCTGGCGGGCTGTCTCGGACAAGGCTTATGGCGAGCAACTCGAGCTGGCCGAGGAACTCGATGCCCTGGCCACCGACCTCCACGGGCCGAACACCCTCTTCGGCCGCACGGTCAACTGGGACTCGGCACCGCAGGTTCTCCGGCTGCTCCAAGAAATTGGATTGGACGTCACCGATACCCGCGAGGAGACGCTGGCCCAGCACCGGGAGCACCCGCTAGTCACCAAGCTCGTCGCCTACCGGGAAGCGGCCAAGCGCGCGGGGACCTACGGGCTCGACTGGCTGCGCTTCGTCCACCCGCTCACCGGTCGCATCCACGCCGACTGGCGCCAGATCGGCGCCGCCTCGGGTCGGATGGCCTGTACGCGGCCGAACCTGCAGAACATCCCCCGCGATCCGCGCTACCGGGCCTGCTTCCGGCCGGGGAAGGGCCGGGTGCTGGTCAAGGCCGACTACTCGCAGATCGGGCTTCGCATCGCGGCAGAGCTCTCGGGCGACGCGCGGATGCTCGCCGCCTTCGCCCGCGGCGACGACCTCCATGGCCTGACCGCAAGCTCGGTGCTGGGGAAGGCGCCGGACGCGGTGACGAAGGAGGACCGCCAGCTCGCCAAGGCGGTCAACTTCGGGCTGCTCTACGGGATGGGGCCGGCCGCCTTCGCCGACTACGCCCGGACGGCCTATGGGCTCACCCTCACGAACGACGAGGCCAAGACGCTCCGCGACCGGTTCTTCGCGGCCTACCCCGGGCTCAAGCGCTGGCCCCGGAGCCAGCCTGCCGGGGCCGTCGAGGTGCGGACGGCGTCCGGGCGACGGCGGGTGGTTGAGCACTTCACCGAGAAACTCAATACCCCGGTGCAGGGGACGGGGGCGGACGGCCTGAAGCTGGCTCTGGCGCTCATGAGGGAGACGCGTCATCGCTGCCCCTCGGCAGTACCGGTGCTGGTGGTGCACGACGAGGTGGAGATCGAGTGCCAAGCGGACGAGGCCGAGCGAGCCCGCGACTGGCTCGTGGACTGCATGCAGTCTGGTATGCAGCAGTTCCTGCGGCAGGTGTCGGTCACAGTCGAGGCACTCATCTGCCGGGACTGGAGCGGGACCCCGGTGTGAAGCGACGCATACAACCCGCAGTGCATCGTCGATCCCACCGGCAGAAGGTGAGACAGCGACTGTCAAGGTTGAATGAGGAACCGACAAAACTATCGCGGGGCACCCGGAGGGTGGGACGACCCAGGAGGCGGTGCCCACTGCCGTCCGGGCGAATCGGGGCCGCTATCTCCGGCAGCAACTCAGGGCTCATGGTGTCTCGTTTGGGACACGAGAGCAGGAGACGGCGGTCCTCAAGGCGGTGAGCGAGTTGCTGGACCAGGGCGAGCTACGGCGGGCGGGGACGACCCCCCGCGAACCCTTAGCCTGTAAATGACACTCGCCCCTCGCGAGGAGGGTCCAGCGGCGACCGCATGCACGCAAGCCCGCGACGTAGGGGCTCCGGCGTGACGCACGCAACTCTTGGTCAACCAACACCACAGTCTATCAGGGTGAACCGTCGACAATGTGGTATGATCACATCGCTGGGAACCTGATCATATCCCGTGCAGCGATATTGAAATTCAGCCGTGAACCACCTTAGCGCTCAGATGTGGCGGCCAAGGAACCTTGTCGTGTCTTCGGCGTGTTTCACCCATATCGCGTGCCTATCCCGGTCCACCTTGGCCGGGCGGCGATCCTGGCCCGGTCGATGCTCGCGCCTGGGTGTGAGTTTTGTGAGTTTTTTCCTCTAGCGTTCGATTCGGGTGAGGCGCAACCGCTCTCGGCTTCGAGCGGAGAAAACTCACAAAACTCATAAAACTCACATGTCGGTAAACTACGGAATCGGCCCGGGGCCTGCCCGCCGGCTTCGCGCGCTGTGTCGGACGGGCCGGCTCCGAGCGCGAGCTCGGGGAGTGTCCGGCGCGGCGCGCGATCTTCCGGACAGGTCCATGGTGGACCCGTACCCCCCTCCTCGCGTTGGGTCCGGTCGAAATTGTGGTTTTTTGCCCAATCCAACGTTGTTCGCTGCTGGTCGCAGGTTCTTGCCGACGTTTGGTGGAGCCTCACCGGCCGCCGGGTCCCGGTCAGTCGGAGAGCTGGCCAGCCCGATATCGCTCACCCGTGGCTCTCGCTCGAGGTGAAGCATCGCCAGCGGCTCCCCTGGTGGCTCAGCATGGCCTTGATGCAGGCAGAGCGGGCAGCGGTCCTAGGGCATCTCCCCATCGCCGTGCTGCACGAGGCTGGGGAACGGTACGGCCGGTCACTGGTGCTCAGGTTGGACGCCTTCGAGGAGTGGTGCGGTGTGGTGCTCCATGACGATGAGACAACGGCTCCACCGGCTTGATTGGCAGCACTTTCGCATGTGTGACCGGATGTACGCTGATCGTGGCCGCCGGTGCACCGATTGCTGCCGGCTGCTTGACACGGTCCTGGAGGTCGAGCTCGCTGAGGAGGGCCGGCGGTGGGAAGCGACCCGACAGTGGCGACCACGGGTGACTGGGAATGACTGCGAATGACTTGACCCGGCGACAACTGAAGTTCGTCGCAGCGCTGATGGAGAGTACGACGGTCGCTGAGGCGGCCCACCGGGCCGGGATCGGGGAGAAGACCGCTCACCGGTATCTCAAGGAACCGGCGGTGCAGAACGCAATCCGGGCGGCCGGCCGGGAGCAGCTGGAGTCGCTGACCCGTCGTCTGCACCGACTCGGCCAGGACGCTGCCGAGACGCTGGGGGCGGCGATGCAGGCCGAGGATGCGTCCTGGTCACCCCGGATCAAGGCGGCGGATAGCGTGATCGGCCGCCTTTTGAAGGTGAGCGAGTTGTTGGATTTGGAGGAGCGGGTGACTGCGCTCGGGCAGGCCTCGAGGAAGGAGCGACCGTGAGCATCCGACGGCGATTGCAGGCACTGGAGCGGCGGATCGAGGGCCCGGTCATCATTTGCCTGGTTTGGCCCGAGCTCGACGAGGAGGAACAGAAGTGGCGAGTGGCACCTGATGGAACATGAGTCCGGATCATCCAGCTGCACTGGCCGGAAGAGGAGTCCTCCGGCCGTGCCCAACCTGTGGACAGATCGAGACGCTGATGCAGGTGGTGCTGGGTTGAGTGGTCAGTCGGGGTCGTCGTTGGAGTTGACCAGTCAGGTATAGAAGGCCTCGGCCGTGCCGAGTACCTGGTCAGGACTGGTGCCTGGCTCGGCCAGCTCGACGGCTGCTTTGAGGGCGACCTGCCGGCAGATGAGCCGGTTACGCTGGGAGAGGTCAGCGGGTGAGAACGAAGGCTCGGGCTGGCCAGGAGCCTCGTTGACGGCGACGATGCGGGGATAGTCGCTGGAGCCGACCGCTTGGGCATACCGGGCGGCCGCTTCTGGCGAAGACCATGGCCGATGCCCCAAGAACTTTGTCAACGTTAACGCACTCTATGAGCGTTAACGTTGATGATGACGCCGGAAAACATCACATTTCCCATGCAGAAGTCCAAAAGGCGTCACACGATCCTTGCAGCGGGCACGGGCAGGAACCAGCCTCTGGCAGCTCGCACCGGAGGACGGCGTCTCGCATGAAGCGATCCGCCAGGGGCTCACACGGGCTAACGAAGAGGGCAGGTTCGGAGATACGCAACGCCTCGATGCGGTGGACAAGCGGGATCGTGCTGGGGAGGCTGAGTTATTCCATGCGCTCACTATCGAGCGGCCTCTCGTATCACCTGTCGGCGATTGCGTTCGAGCGTGGCGACGCTCGGGATAGCAGCGCAGTGTTCTTCCCACCCTAGGCAACTGGAAGGAGCTCTTGTCACGTGACAATGACGCTGTTGCTTCGCGCGCTGCGTGCGACGGCTGCCTCGGTCTGAGTCGTTCACCGCCCCTCTGGAAGGCAAGGGGGAATCGGTGCCGAAAGCGTCGATCGATCGCGGGAAGCTGCGTGGGGATGGGTGGCTCGATCACTCGCGGACTCGGCAGCCGCCAGCGAGGTCCAGGCGGACGTCTCGCTTGAGGGTAAGCTCGACTGGCGCCGTGCAACCCGCCCCCTCGACGCGGAAGGTGAGCGGCCGTACGCCGGGCTGGCGGCGCACGAGCAGCGCATCTGCCGCCGGCATCCGGAAGTCGACCATGAGCCGGTCCTGCTGTTGGGGGAACAGCTCGATGACGTAGCTGCCGCCGTTCGGGGCCTCGGGGTCCGGCGCTGCTGGCTTGCTCGCCCCCGTCAGCTCGCTTCCCGGCGGGAGAACGATCTCGACCCACCAGCGCTGGGAGCCGCCGTAGAACGGATCGTCCTCGTTGCTTGCCGTGTTCGCGAGCGTCAGGGTCAGGCGAGCTTCCCGTTGCCCTGACCCCTCCAGCGGTCCGAGGGTCAGTTCGAGCGCCGGCTGGAGGGCCAGGCTGCCCTTGTTCGTCACCAGGTTGGCCAGGCTCACGGCCAGCGAGGGTGTCTCGGGATCTGGTACCAGCCGGCCGCTCCAGGCTTGGCGATCCAGCATCGCCTGCACGGTCGGGTCAGCGGAGTAGAGCTGCAGGTCGCGCCGGGCGGCCGCGTCGCGCAGCCGGTGCGCGATCTCCAGCAGCGTGGAGCGATCTGCCTGGCGCAGGCGCTCCAGGAGCTGAGTGCCGATCAGTGCGAGCACCTCCTTGTGCCGGACATTGACGTCTACGCCCTGGCGCCGGAGGCGGCGGGGCCGCTCGATCTCGTCGTAGACGTTCTCGGCGGTGATGACACGCTGCTCTCCCTCCACCTCGATCGTGATCGGCCCGAGGACCGCGAGGATGTCGCTGACGGCGGCCGGCTGCACGGCGACGATGCCGTCGGCCGGCGGCATCCCAGTCTGGTTGTACATCTGGAGCGTCAGGGCCGCGCCGCGCGGGAAGTCGGCCCACCAGGTCGCGTTATGGAGGAGCAGCTCGCCCTCGGGGAAGTAGGTGGCGATGGGATACGGCTCTGGCACCGGCTGCGCACGATGTGCCGCGTAGGTATCGGTTATCCGGTGCACCTCGAAGAACTCGTCGTCCCTGAACTGGCCATGCTCGAATGTCACGAGCGCCACCGTGCCTGGGAAGCCCCCGGCCGGCCGGAGTTCGGCCGGATTCTGGAAGAGCACCAGGTAGCGCACCGGCCCGCTGGCGCCGAGCGCGCGCTCGATCGCCGGCAACTCGCTCACGAGCGACCCCAGTCCGCTGACTCGCTCCAGCGCTCGATCGAGGGCCGCGAGTTGGGCGCGGATGGATGCTGGGAGGGCACGGTCCTCGATCTGTGCCCGGATCTGCCGCGCGCGCTCGAGGTGGTCCTGCGCCTGCGCGATCGCCCCCTCATTCCGTTGTAGCACGTCGAGCCAGGTCACGCTCTGCGACGACGATCCGGCGCTGAGACCGGTTGTCTCCAAGGCAGTGAGCGCCTCGCGCCCGACACGAGCCAGCGTGACCCCAGCCCCGGCAAGCTCCTGCCCCAGCTCCAGGAAGTCGCGCGTGGCCACGTAGCGCGGACCGAGCCAGGGCAATCTCGCTACCAGGCGATCCAAGCCGAGCGGCAGCGCGGTGGCGCGCTCGATCCGCTCGAGGCTGCGACTGAGATCGGCAATCTCCCATTCGACCCGCGCCAGCTCAGCGGGGGTGAGGCTCGCCACGTCCTGCCGGGCAAGGCTCGCAATGGCGCTGGCCTGCACGCGGGCGTGCTGAGCTGCCTGCCAGGCTGCGGCCGCTCGGGCACCACCCCACACTGCGCCGAGGGCGAGCATCGCCGCGAGGATGACGATCCAGGGCCGCGGCTGAAGCAGGCGACGCCAGCGTGCCCGACTCCGGCGACGGCGTCGACGCCGCCGCCTCAGCGCTTCCGGCTCGGAGCTGAGCGCGTGGCCTGCTTCGGCCCGCTCGGTCTCGCTCGCCGCGTCCGCGGCGCGCCCGAGCGCGGCATCCATCCTCGTGAGTTTAGGAGATCGACGCAGCTCGCTCATCGCGCCTCAGCAGACATGCTGTCGCCCAGCAGTGTGCACGCTACTCCTTGGCTCGCGCCACCCTGCTCTCCTGTGGCAGGAGCTGTGGCACTGCCGGCCGCCCCTCGGACGGACCCGCCTTCGGTCCATCCTCGCGATGGTAGTACTCGTAGTAGTAGGCGTAGTAATAGTCGTGCTCGAGCCTCACCTGGTTTAAGACGACGCCGATCAGCGGTGTATAGGAACGCGACAGCTCCTGGAGCGCGCGGGTCAGCTCGGTCGAGCGGGTGCGAGCAGCCATCGTAACCAGCAGCACCCCATCGACAGACCCGGCGACGATCAACGGGTCGCTGAGCAGAAGTGGCGGGGTATCGATCAGCACGATATCGGCGAGCCCCTCGAGACGCTCGATCAGCTCGGCCATCCGCTGGGAGCCGAGCAGATCCGGCGGGTTGGGCGGCAGCGGCCCGGCGGTCAGCACCTTTAGCCCCTCGACCGGAGTCGGCCGGAGGAAACCGCCGAGATCCTCGTCTCCGCCTCGGAGCAGCAGGTTCGTCAGGCCGGACCGGTTCGCGAGACCGAACGCTCGATGGATGGCCGGCTTGCGCAGGTCGGCGTCCACCAGGATGACTCGCTGCCCCCCCTGGGCGAGCACCACGCCGAGGTTGGCTACGGTCGTGGATTTCCCTTCACCCGGCCGGGCGCTCGTGACGACGATGGAGCGGATCTCTCGCCCGGCGGTCGCAAACTGGAGGTTCGTGCGGAGCGCCCGGTAGGCCTCGGTGGCGAGCGAGTGCGGGTTGGCGGTAGGCTCCAGCCCGTTGCCGCGCTGGAAAAACGGGATCACGCCGATGGCCGCCTTGCCGGTGAGCCGCTGGACATCCTCCGAGATCTTGACCGTGTCATCGAGGTAGCCGACGACAAGCACCAGGCCGATCCCCAGTGCCAGGCCGAGCAGGCCGGCCAGGCCGGTGTGGAGCAGAATGCGCGGCTTGACGAAGTCGGTCGGTGGGACGGCCTGCTCAGCGATCAGGACGCGCGTGCCAGCCTGGGCTTCGGCCAGGGCCATGCGCTGCTGCGCCTCGAGGAGGCCGGAGTAGGTCGTCTGCGCCTGGTTCAGCTCGCCGCGGAGGCCGGACAGCGCGGCCTGCACTTCGGCGCTGCTGGCATCGGGGCGCTGCTCCAGCTCGGCGATCCGGCGCGAGAGCTCGTCGATGCGTGCCCGCACGTCGTCGATGCTGCGCTGCAGCTCCTCCCGGCTCGAGCCGGTGATCGCGCGCCGCTGTGCCTGCTGCTGCTCGATGAAGACCTGCGCCAACGTGTTGGCCACGGTGGCGGCCCGCTCCGGGCTGGGATCGAGGACGGCGACCTGGACGAGCTGGGTATCTCGCACCGCCGTCACGTCGATCTGCTCCTGGAGCTGCTCGGGCGTGAGCGGAAGGTTCAGGCGGGCGATCGTCTCCTCGAGCACCGAGCGCGTGGTCAACAGCCGGCTGTAGGTGCGGGTCAGCCGCTCGGCGGCCAGGATATCGTTGTACTGGGTCGCGCCCGGTACCTGGCTCTGCTCGATCAGGAGCGTCGCTTCGGCGCGATAGATCGGCGTCATGGCGGAGCTCACCAGGAAGGCGACGCCAGCGGCCAGTATGGGGCAGAGCGCCAGCACCCACCACCAGCGACGCCCCAGCTTGATGAGGTCAGCCAGCGTCAGCTCACGCACCCCCATGACGCCTCCTCAGTCGACCCCCCCACGGACCCAGACCGTCTCCCGCCGCAGCGTCTCGGCCAGGCCTGGGCTGCGCTCGCCCAGGCGTTCCCACTCCTCCCGGGTGTAGACCAGGGCTTCCGCCGGCACCGGCAGCTCACCGCGGGGTAACTGGGCCATCCGGCGCTCGAAGGGGAGCGCCCTCTCCTCCACGATCACGAGCACGTCGAGGTCGCTGCCGACACCCGCTTCCCCTCGCGCATAGGAGCTGAAGGCCCCCACGGCCGCGAGTCCCGGCAGCTCCAGCCGCTGGGCCCAGGCCGCGAGCGCCTGTAGCACCTCGGCGCGGCTCGGCCATCTGAGCACGGACGAACGCAACGATCTCACCAGCATGGGCGAGCGCCTCCCGGCTCTGCAAGGGGCCGTGTGCTCGTCCGGCGCTCCCGCCGGGAAGGCGTCGGAGAAGCGCGTGGGCGCATACAAAGTGTCCAACGAGCGGGCCTTCTCCACCAGCATGGAGGGAACCGTGATGGGAAGCTCGGTCAGGAGGCGGGTCACCAGATGCCCCCAGGCCTCCTGACCCAGGTGAAGGTGCAGCGCCTTGACGGCTTTCTCAGCAGCCTGCTGGGCCGCGAAGCAGGCCCACTCGTGCCGCCCGGCCTGGGCGGTGATCCGGGCAATTTCCAAGTCAGACTCGGCCTGCTGAAGCCAACCCGGCGCGCGATTCATCCCGTGCTCCTGGCCGAACCGAACACCGCCGCTCGCCAGCGACAGGACGGTCGCTGAGATTGTACAGGGCCGCCCCCAGCGTACAACAGTCGTGCTCTGTCGTGGAGCGAGCCTTGCGGTGAGCCTCGTCGAGCCGGCAGCGCCTCAGCCACTGCGTGCGCATCCTCGCTGCAGCTGTGCTGCCCACACCGGCGAGTCGAGTATGGGCAACTCGGCAAAAATGGGACAGTAGGAAAATCGATTCATCCTTTCCCGCGCCCTTGTCCCGGTCATCCTCAAATCACTATACTAGCGACGTTTGAACCTTCGCAAGGGGATTTCCCCTCGCCTCCGGGTCGTTCGGAGGCACACGCAAGGGAAAATAGTTCGGCCCACATCAGCCAAACGGGCGGCGCAACGCTTGAGGGGAAGGGACCAAGGAAGACCGCGACGTCAGACCGGGCGCCTGCTGACGTCGCCTGCGAGCGAAGGGGACGCTCCCTATGCAGGAGCCAGCGCATCGGATGCATCCGGAACTGCAGCCAGCCGTTGGTACATCGCTATCCCAGTCGCCAGCGAGTGCCCCAGTCGTGCAGCCTGCTGTGCGGTCGAGCGCGCAAGCCGAGCAGCGCATCGTGACAGCCGTCGAGGCGGTAGCGCGCGAGTACGGCGAGCCGTGCTTCCCCCGCCGGTACGTGCTGGCCAAGCGCCTGCTCGACGTCGTGGTCGCCCTCGCTGGCCTGGTGGCGTGCGCGCCGCTCTTCCTCATCCTCGCCCTCTTGATCAAGCTCGACTCGCCGGGGCCAGTCTTCTTCCTGCAGGAGCGCGTGGGCTACCGGGGGCGCATTTTCCGCATGGTGAAGTTCCGGACGATGGTCCCGAACAGCGCGAGTCTACCCGCCGATGGCGTCCACAAGCGGCCGGGTGATCCACGGGTGACGCGGATCGGTCGCTTCCTGCGCCGGACCAGCCTGGACGAGCTGCCGCAGCTCATCAACGTGCTGCGTGGCGAGATGAGCCTGGTGGGGCCTAGACCGGAGATGGTGGAGATCGTGCTGTCGCGCTACCGGCCGTGGCAGTATCGGCGGTTCCTGGTGCCGCAGGGGCTGACCGGCTTGTGGCAGGTGACCGGGCGAAGCACCAAGGTGATGCACGAGCACACCGAGGACGACCTATACTACATCGCGAACGCCTCGCTCTGGTTCGACCTGGAGATCCTGCTCCGGACAATCCCAGCGGTGCTGCGTGGGCATGGAGCGTTCTAGGATGGTTGATTTCCTGGTCAGACTCTGCTGGAGGTTGCAATGGGCCGACGGGTGCTGGTAACCGGAGCCGGCGGCTTCATCGGCCATCATCTTGTCAAGTATCTGGTGGCCCGAGGCGACTGGGTGCGGGGGGTTGACCTCAAGCAGCCCGAGTTCGAGCCGAGCCCGGCCCACGAGTTCCTCGTGCTCGACCTGCGCGAGCGCCGCAATTGCGAGCGAGCCGCCCAGGACATCGAGCACGTGTATCACCTGGCGGCGGACATGGGTGGGATCGGGTACATCAGCGTCTATCGCGCCTCGGTGGCCCGCAACAACCTGCTGATCAATCTCGGTATGCTGGAAGCCACCCGGCTCAGCGGGGTGGAGCGCTTCTTCTTTGCGTCGTCGGCCTGCATTTATCCAGTGTACCGCCAGGCAAGCGCGGACGTGAGCCCGTTGCGGGAGGAGGACGCTTACCCCGCTCTCCCGGAGGAGGGGTACGGCTGGGAGAAGCTGACGACCGAGAAGCTGTGCCACTACTACCGGGAAGATTACGGACTGGAGACCCGGATCGCCCGCTTCCACAACGTCTACGGCCCGTTAGGCGCCTACGAGGGCGGGCGGGAGAAGGCGCCAGCGGCCCTCTGCCGCAAGATCGCCCTGGCGCGCGATGGCGACGAGATCGAGGTCTGGGGCGACGGCAGGCAGACACGCTCCTTCCTCTACATCGCCGACTGCGTCGAGGGGATTTACCGGATTATGCAGTCCGACTATCCCGAGCCACTGAACCTCGGTGCCGATCGGCTGGTGACAATCGACGAGCTCGTCGGTCTGATCGCTCAGATCGCCGGCAAGCGCATCCGCGTGCGTCATAACCTGAACCAGCCGCAGGGCGTGCGTGGCCGGAACAGCGACAACACGCGCTTGCGGGCGGTGCTGGGTTGGGAGCCCGCCATATCGTTGGAGGTGGGATTACGCGAGACCTATGCCTGGATCGAGCAACAGATCCGGCTGCGTGGGGCACGGGAGCCGCTGGTTGAAGCGGCTGGGTGAGCCGCCGGAGCGCTCGCCATGACTGGCCATGCAGGAGAGCCGCCGCGAGCCAACGTCCTGGGCGTGGGGATCAGCGCGCTCACCATGGACCTGGCGCTGCGCGTCATCGACGGCTGGATCGCGCGGCGCGAGCGGCGCTACGTCTGCGTCGCCACCGTGCACAGCGTGATGGAGGCGCAGCGCGACCCGTCCCTGCGGGCCATCCTGAACCGCAGCGGGCTGACCACGCCGGACGGCATGCCGCTGGTCTGGCTGAGCCGCCGGCTCGGCTTCCCGCACGTCGAGCGCGTCTACGGGCCGGACCTCCTCCTCGAGCTGGCCGAGCACGGGGTCGAACGTGGCTACCGGCACTTCTTCTACGGCGGCGCGCCGGGCGTGGCCGAGCGGCTTGCCGCGCGGCTGCGTAAGCGCTTCCCCGGCATCCGCATCGCCGGCACGTATACGCCGCCGTTCCGCCCGCTGACCCCAGAGGAGGACGCGGCAGTCGTCGACCTGATCAACAGGTTCGAGCCGGATATCGTGTGGGTGGGGCTGGGCTGCCCCAAGCAGGAGCGGTGGATGGCGGGATACCGGGAACGCCTCGACGCACCGGCCCTGATCGGCGTGGGGGCGGCGTTCGACTTCCTCTCCGGCGCTAAGCGGCAGGCGCCGCGCTGGATGCAGCGGAGCGGGCTGGAGTGGCTGTTCCGGCTCGCGCAGGAGCCGCGGCGGCTCGGGCGGCGGTACCTGGTTTGCAATCCGTGGTTCGTGCTGCTGGTGGCGCTGCAGCTCGCCGGGATTCGGCGGTACGCGCTGGATGCGCAGGAAGCCGCCATGATCGAGGGTAGGTGACATCCATCATGCGCGTGCTCGCGCTGGAGCTCGACCGGCAAAAGCTTGGTCTCGGTTTCTGGTCGCAGGTCGACCAGGGCGTGGTGAGCCTCGGCTCGTTCATGCTGGGGCTCATCCTGGCCCGCTCGCTGCCCCCGGCTGAGTACGGGGTCTACGCGCTGGTGTGGAGCGCGCTGCTGTTCCTGCGTGGCTTCCACACCTCACTGGTCACGTATCCTCTTTCGGTTGACTGGGCCAAGACCGAGCCGGGCAAGCTGAACGCGCTGGTCGGCGGATCGCTGGCACTCACGATTTTACTTGGCCTGCCGCTGATGGCAGGCGCAGCGGTGGCGGCGGTGATCGTGGGCCGACCTGGGCTGGTTCCCTGGGCGATGGGTGCGCTCCTGGCCGGACACTTCCAGGAGACCACGCGCCGGGCACTGATGGCTGGACTGCGGCACCGCGCGACCGTGCTGGGGGACTCCGTGAGCTATCTGGGTCAGGTGGCCGGACTCTGGGCGGTGGCGATTTCGCGGCGGCTCTCCGTGGAGGCGGCTTTCGCTGCCATGGCCCTGACCTCACTGGTGGCCGGCTTCATCCAATTGCGACAGCTCGGCGCCCCAGCCTTCGAGACCCGCGTGCTGCGGGCGCTGGCGGCCCGGTGGTGGGAACTCGGCCGGTGGTTGCTCTTGGCGACATTGCTCAGCGTCTTCACGATCCAGGTATTCCCCTGGACAGTGGGGCTGGTGCGCGGCCCAGCAGAAGCTGGCCAGTACCAGGCCGCGGCGAACCTGCTCGGCGCGACCCACCCTGTTCTCTTCGGTTTGGGCAACCTGCTGGTGCCGGCTGTGGCGCAGGCACGGGTGTGCGGCGGGCTGAGCGCCAGCTGGCGCGTCGCCCGGTGGTACGGACTGCTGGGGGCTGTGCTGCTGGTACCGTACTTGGGCGTGCTGTGGGTGTGGCCCGGCGAGGTGCTGCGACTCGTCTACGGGACGGGATCTCCCTACATGGCGCTAGAGACCGAGGTGCGGCTCTTCGCTCTAGCCTATGCGACCATCTACATTGGCCAGCTCGCGGGCTCTCTGCTGTTGGGCTTGGAGCAGAGCCGGGCGTCGTTCTGGGTGACCGCAGCGTGCGCTGCGGCCTCAGTCGTGGTCGGGATGCCGCTTGCAGCGGCATATGGGGTCGATGGCGCTCTAGCCGGGCTCGTTGTCTCTCGGGTCGTCCAGGTCGGCAGCGCGATCGCGCTGATCGTACGGTTTACACAGGCCGTGCGCCAGCAGGGTTTGGAGACAGTGAGAATGTAGGAATGGGTACGGCGCCTGCACTTCTCAGAAAGTGGCAATGGCTCCGGCACCAGCCGGCATACCGCAACTCTCCGACACGCGTGGCGTTCCGGCTATTGGCTTGGCGGGCATACTGCTGGGCGGGTCGAGCAGCCGTGGTGGCGCTCCCGACCTTCGGCGTCCGGCTGTGGCTGCCGCCTCATTGGCGCGGCGTTGCGAAGCTGATCTATGCCTTCCGGGAGGAATACGAGCCTGAATTGCGATATCTGTGGAGTATGTTGAGAGCGGGCGATGCGGTGGTGGATGTGGGAGCGAGCTTCGGGCTCTACAGTCTTGTGGCAGCAAGCCGGGTGGGGCCGGCAGGCCGCGTGCTGGCCTTCGAACCCGCGAGGGCGTCGTACGACATCCTGTGCCGGAACGTCGAGCTGAACGGATATCACTGGCTGCGCGCGTCTCAATTCGCGCTCGCCGATCGAAGGGGTGAGGCGGCGCTATATCACTATCCCGATCCTAGTAAGAACTCGCTCGG
>Ga0308396_1000617_pt1 | contig 22416 bp, 20 predicted proteins | sample Hotspr2SamplePe2_FD_202359 | JGI IMG/M metagenome (GOLD analysis project Ga0308396, IMG submission 202359) | Hot spring phototrophic mat microbial communities from Mushroom Spring, Yellowstone National Park, Wyoming, United States - 20050930_Pe2 ... | reverse complement strand
GCTATTGTATATAATCCAACAATAAAAGAGTATTACAACCGCCTAATCCAAAAAGGAAAGCCACCAAAGGTTGCTCTTGTCGCCTGCATGAGGAAAATAATCAGGATCCTAAACGCTATGGTCAAAAATAATTTGCCTTTTATTCCTGATTATTATGAAACATATGTAAGAGAACAAAATAATAATAATGCTTTTAAACTAATTTTAACTAAAAACAACGAGGTAGAGCAAGGCAGTTATCTTGTTTTAAGTGATGCTAACTTTTTAAGAGAACCTGACCTTAAAACTATCACTTGACAAGATACTTGCTTATTTATTGTAGATGGTTTCCTTCAAACATATAAAGTTTGAAAGAACTTTAGAAGAAATTTTTCATTATAATTATACAAAAATATTTGATTACCTGTCAATAAATTTATAAAATCTATAAAGGAGGTATTTTATGAGGAAAATGCTTGTTATTATTGCTGGTTGTATTATTATTGCTTCCTGCACCAATAAAGCGGAGAAAGGTGTTGTCTCATCCAGTGGTGAGATCAACAGGGAATGGGTTGAAGAAGGTATTACAAAAGATGCAATTTATGCAAGAGGAATTGGTGCTGCTGATCAGACGCTTGAAAACAAAACTCAGAGAATGGCTACATCAAGAAATGCTGCAATAGTTAATGCTCAGTACAATCTTCTTTCAATGGTTAAAGGTGTTGAACTTGAAGGTGGAATTACCGTTGAAAAAGCAATTGAAACAGATTCTCTTCTTGCAACAAAAATAGATGCTGTTATAAAAGGTGCGCAAGTAGTTAGAACTGAATGGACATCTGATGATGGTTGCGTTGTAGTACTTAAACTTCCAAAATCAATGCTAAAAGAACTTGGTTTAAAAATAAAAGAATAACAAAAACAAATATAGTATTCAAATTATTAATTTTAGAAAAAGAATTTGATAATTTTAAAGAATTGGAGAGGGGTGATTTATGAAAAAATATAATGTGTTGCTTTTGTCTTTATTCTTTGTGTTTTCTTGTACTTCTAATAAGAAAAATGTTAACAATAATTATGAAGTTGAGGTCGTTGAGGCAGAAGGAACTGCTCCTATTAAAGATGGAAACACTATGGAAGCAAAATCAGCATCACTTTCTGATGCGCTTAAGAATGCTTTAAGCTTAGTTGTTGGTGTTTATGTAAGTGGAGAATCACTTGTTTCAAAATCTATGCTTATAAGTGATGAGATTACTTCAAAAACTGAGGGTTATATTGAAAAATATGAGGTTTTAAAGGAAAAAATTGATGGAGATTTTTATAAGACAAAAATAAAAGCATATGTTAGAAAAGAAGATCTTGTAAGAAAATTAAGGAGTATTGAAAACGAGGTTGAAAAAATAGGAAGTCCAATAATTTATATTGAGATTGAAAATAATGAAAATGATGATATTAAAAGGTTTGTATCTGATTTCCTTTCTTCAGAATTTAAAAAGGATAGTTTTAGAGTTGTTAGTGATAAAAATAATGCTGATTTTATAGTTTCTGCTAAGATATCAACAAAATTTAACACATCCCAAGGACTTGGTGGTTTTCAATCCTATTCTTCATTTATAACAGGTAACATAAAAACACCAGAGGGTGAGATTGTTGGGGGATATAATGCATCATCTAGTGGTATCGGAATAAATGAAGTTGATGCAAGAAATAACTCTGTTCTAAATTCTTCAAGAAAGGTCTATCCAGATATAAAACAAGCAATAATAAACTTTTATTATCAAAAGAAAACAGTTAAACTGGAAATAGAAAATATTTCTTCAATGAATGAAGTTTTTGAGATTATAAAATACCTTAGAAATATTCCACTAATTAAAAACGCTACACTTAAAAGTTACGATTTGGGTGTTGCTGTTTTTGATATACTTCTATATAAGGGAAATGCAAATGATATAGCATCATATCTATCTCGTTATGAAAAATTATCAATTTCAGCGGTTAAGGATTTTAGTATAAAAGGGAGGATTAAATGAAAATAAAAATATTTCTTTTTTTGATGTTTATTTTTTTCCAAGGTTTATTTGCTGATGTTATGATTAAAGAGGTTAGAGGAGATGTTTATCTTTTAAATGAAAAAAATGAAAAGATAAATCTTAAAAAGGGTGATCTTATTAAAAGAGGATATTCTATTTTTACATCTTCATCTTCTTATGCTGAAATAGTTCTTGATGATAATGCTGGGGTTATTATTCTTTATGAAAATACAAAGTTTGTTTTAGGAAAATCAACTAAAACACAAACAACTTCATTTATTGATATGATTTTTGGAGTTAAAGAATTAAATGCAGAGGAAGGAGAAAGTTTTTGGGATTATCTTTATGGTAGAGCGGTTTTTGTATTAAAAAACCTTAGTGGGAAAAGTTATAATGTACGTACAATTCAAGCAGTATGTGGAGTTAGAGGAACATCATTTATGGTTAATTCGGATGATAAATCTAGTGAGGTTAGTGTATATAATGGAGAGGTGGAGGTTATAAAGGGTGAGACAAAAAAGTTGTTAAAAAGAAATTATACTGCATATATTACTGAAACTGACATAAAAATAGAAAATAGATTATCAAAAATTGCTAAAAGAGAAAAAGAAAGAGCTTTAAAAATTGAGAAATATCTTGAAAACCTTAAAAAAAAGATAGATGAGAGAAATTCTAAAATTTCTGAAAAGTTAGATAAGTTGGATAAAAAATAAAAAGTAGTTAACTTTTATTTAATCTTTTTGTTATAAATTCTATGTATAATTTAATTATGAACTTCTACAGATTAAGATTTGTAAATACTATTATGATTTTTGTGATAGGTATAATGATAGGAGTTTATATTTCAAATAAAAAAGGATTTATTAAAAATATCTTTTCATTTTCATCAAATTATGTTCCTGTATATTACAATAAGAAAAATATTACAGATGAATATGTTCCAAAATACTATAGGGTAGAAAATAAAGAAAATATCCAAACTAATTATATTCCAAAAGTAAAAAATGAAAATCTTGTTGAAAAGGTAAAAAATCAAAATCCAATATCAGATGATGATGAAATCTTTATTCTTGTCGATACTAATTCTAAAACAGAGGAAAAATCTATACAAACCTATGAAGTTGATGATTTTGTTAAAAATCCTTCATATTATAAAAATTCAATCATTTCAGGAAAACTTGTTCTTTTAAAAGGAGAGATTAACAGATATCCTATTCTTTATTTTCTTTATTCTTCAAATTATTACATTACTGTTAGAGATGAAAAAAATATAATAAAAAAAACGGATGAGTATAAAATAGGTTATATTTATGATGTTACTTTTATAACTGATGGTGCGTTAAACTCAAATATTCTTGTTTCAATTTCACCTACAGATCAAAAAACTAATTGGTCTATGGGAGTTAATGCTTTTTAGGTTTTATGGATTTTCTTTTTATTATAAATCCAAAGTCAGGTCTAAAATTAAATAAATTAGTTGAGAAAAAGATTGTAAATTATTTTTCAAAAACTGAACATAGATATTTTATAGAATATACCAAATATCCGGGCAATGCTAAAGAGTTAGTTATAAAATATTCTCAAAAAGGATTTAAAAATTTCATTGCTGTTGGGGGGGATGGAACAATAAGGGAGATTGCTACATTTCTTGTTGGAAAAGATTTAAATCTTGGTGTTATTCCTTGTGGATCAGGTAATGGCTTTGCAAGAAATCTTTTAATACCTTTAGATATTGATGAGGCAATAAAAAGAATTATCAATGCAAAGATAACTAAAGTTGATGTAGGCATATGTAATAGTAATATATTTCTTGTAAGTGCTGGTGTAGGTTTTGATGCTCATATTGCATACCTTTTTAATAATACTTATCATTTTAGAGGTTTATTTTTTTATTTTTTTTATGGTTTTCTTTACTATTTTAAATACAAACCAAAAAAATTTAAAATTTATTTTGATGGTAGAGAAATTTTTGCTTTACCATTTCTTTTAACTATTGCAAATGGAAAACAATATGGAGGGGGAGCTATTGTAAGTCCTTCATCTATTGGAAATGATGGAATTCTTGAGATGGTTATTGTTGATAATGTGAGTTTTTTAAAGATTCTTTTTAAAATAAATTACCTTTTTAATGCTAAGATAAATGAAGTTGATTTTGTAAAAACATACAAATCATCAAATTTTAAAATAGTTTCTGATGGGAAATTGATTTATCATCTTGATGGAGATGATTTTGTTAGTGATGATGGCGTTTTAAATATAAGTGTTCTTAAGGAATCATTAAATGTTATAGTTTGATATTAGGTTAAAAGTAAGTAGGTGAGAAGTGAGAATCGTAAGAAATGTGTGATTATAAAGTTATGGAATGTTAGATTATGGATTTTGGATGTTGAATTATGGATTTTGAATGTTTAATTGTAGGGCAACCCTTTAGGGTTGCAAGATTATTTAGCAAGTCAAAAACATTGTTCTTCAGTTTAAGAAATTATGTTTTATAAAAAGTCAGAGCTTTTTAAAAAGGAAGAAAAAGGAATAAGATGTCTTGCTTGCAATTTTAAGTGTCTTATACCAGATAATTCTTATGGGAGATGTAGAGTTAGATATAATAAAAATGGGGAACTTTTTGTTCCATTTAATTATTTATCTTCAGTTGGATTTGATCCTATTGAAAAAAAACCGGTTTACCATTTTCTTCCTGGAAGTTTAACTTTTTCCTTTGGAATGTATGGATGTAATTTTAGATGTAAATGCTGTCAAAACTGGGAAATATCACAAGAAATTGGGCAGAAGTACTTAATAACTTCTAATGAGATTATAAAAAAAGCAATTGAGAATAATATAAATGTCTTTGTTTCAACATATAATGAACCTACGATTACTGTTGAGTGGGCTTTAGAAATATTTAGTAAAGCAAAAGAAAATATTAAAGATTCAAAAACTGGTTTTGTTTCAAATGGATATATCTCAAAAGAATCACTTGATTATCTTGATGGGAAAATTGATTTTATAAGAGTTGATCTTAAAAGCTTTAATAAAGAAAAATATAGAGAACTTACTGGAGGTGCAGATCTTGATAAATTGCTTTCATCAATTGAGGAGATATACAAAAGATCAATTCATCTTGAATTGGTAACTCTTGTTATAGAGGATTTTAATGATTCTGATGATGAGATAAAAAATATAGCTTATTACATAAAATCACTTTCTCCATCAATACCTTGGCATCTTACAAGATTTCATCCTGCTTATAAAATGACTGAAAAGAAACAAACATCAAGTACTAAAATAGAAAGATTAATTGATATTGCAAGGCAAGTTGGAGTGTTTTATGTATATGGTGGAAACTATATAACTAAAAATCTAAATACTTATTGCCCTTCATGTAGAAAACTTATTATTGAGAGAAGTTATATGAGCTTAGAGAGAAATTACCTTTCTATTAAAAATGGAAAAGGTTTTTGTCCTTGGTGTGGCTTTGAAATATATGGTATTTTTTAAAATTCAGAATTTCTTCATGATTTAGTTTTCAAGTTTAGGTATAATATAATTATGAAGATTATAATTGTTGACGATGATTATATATTTAGAATGCTACTTAGAGAGATGCTTTCTATAAACGGATATCAGGTTATTGAGGCAAAAAATGGAAAGGAAGGATGGGAAAAAATAAAATTAGAGAAACCTGATATTGCTATTTTTGATGTATCAATGCCTGAGATGAATGGAATAGAACTTCTAAATAAAGTTAGAGAAGATGATGAGTTTTTTGATCTTCCTATAATGATGCTAACAGTTAAAGATAGCATAGAAGATCAAGTTAAAGGATTTGAACATGGTGCTGATGATTATTTAGCAAAACCTTTTGATGAAGAAATTCTTCTTGCAAAAGTAAAAGCTCTTGAAAGAAGAATAATTAAACCTAAAAAAACTGAAACTTAAAAATTTACTAAATCCAAAAATTTCTTCTATAACTTCCGCATTGGATCATAATTTTTGTCCCTAAAGATAATTGGATAGTTCAAAATTGTGTCTCTAAAAATATTTCAATTATTCAAAATACTAAATCCCCCATCATTTTCTTCCCCCGACGTTACGTCGGGGGGATTACAGGGGGATTTAAATTTGTTTTTATTTTATCTGCAGAAAAAAATTTATAGAAAAACTTATGAGAGTAAAAGGAAATATTAAAATTGATAATAGTTTATGCATAAATTTTGAGGACATTTTTTGATCTAACGAATCTTACTTTAGGGACGTCAAATTTTGTCTAACACCACTTCTATTACTTCCAACTCTTCTAAATCATTCATATTGCTTTTTTATCCTACTTTTTGTAATTTTTATAATATCATCTAAAAATGGAGTTAGCATTGCAATAAAAAGAAAAAAATAAAAAATAGGATATTTTGAAAGTATTGTTTTTTTAATTATTTTATTAGACAATAAAATTGAAAAAAACATAGAGTTTATCGCAAATGTTATTTTCATAATTTTTTTTCTTAAAAAAATATCAAGAATATTTTTGTATAAAAACTGTATAACAACAATTATAAAAAGTGTTAAAGAAATTTTTAAGGATTCATAAAATTTGTATGTAAATTTTTTGTAAAATAATTCATAGATTAAATTCATAAATATTCCTGAAAATATCATTGATGAAATTAAAACTACTGTCTCACCCCATATCATTAAAAGAAATATATTTAGTTTTGAAAATAAAGAATTCATTTATTTATAATCACCAATAAGATTGTTTAAAAATAGAGGATCATTCATCCAATTTTCTCTAACTTTTACGAAAAGTTCAAGTTTAATCTTTTTATTTAAAAACTCTTCTATTGATTTTTGTGCCTCGGTTCTCAGTTTATAGATTGCATTTCCATCCTTTCCTATTATTATTGGTTTGCGGGATTTTTTAGAAACATAGATATTTGCATAGATATAAATTGGATCTTCGTTTTCTCTAAATTCAATAATTTCAACAGCAGTTGAGTAAGGAATTTCATCATGATAAAGATTAAAAATTTTTTCTCTTATTATCTCGCTTACAAAATATCTTTCCCATCTATCTGAAAGTATATCATCGTAATAATAAGGGGGAGATTTTGGAAGAAGTTCTATAATTTTTTTAAGTAGAATATCTGTGTTTATTTTTTTTAATGCTGATATCCCTATCATTTCTCTATTTTCGCCAAATATTGATTTTAGTTTTTCTTTAAAATCATTTCTTATTTTTTCTTCATAGATATCAATCTTATTTATAGCAATTAGTAAAGGTTTATTTATCTTTGATAAAAATTGAAAAAAGTCAATTTTTTTCTCAAATTCATTTATATCTGGCTCTGCTAAAAGAATAATAATATCAGCATCATCCTTTATTGCTCTGGTTGCTTCATTTTTCATTATTTTTTCAAGATGATTAGATGGTTTTAAATATCCTGGTGTATCTATAAATACTATTTGGTAATTTTTTTCTGCAAGAATTCCTTTAAGATGGTATCTTGTTGTTTGTGGTTTTGGTGATACAATTGATAGGTTTGTGTTTAAAAGAGAGTTTAAAAGCGTTGATTTTCCAACATTTGGAAGCCCGCAAATTGTAACAAAGCCACTACGAAAATCATTATCTAATATTATTTTTTTATCTGAAGAGGATTGTTCCATAGAAGAAGTTCCGTTGTCTTATCCATTTTTCTTACCTTTGGTTGTTTACCAGTAAACTCTGATATCATAACTTCACATGCAAACACAATTGTTGGAGACATTAAATGCCCACCAAAGGCTTGTCCAGTGTGATCAGAAAGTGTTATATGAACATGTAGCATTGGCTTTAAATCATGAAGGCTGATATTCCCTTGAAGTGATAATATTTCAAGTTCTTTTTCAATAGTTATTTTGTTGTATTTTTTGTTTTTTTGATCATATATTCCAATTGTTGCTTTTGAAACAGCTCCAATTGTTGCTGTTATTATCCCAAATTTTATCTGGTTTTCTATAACAAATTTTTGTAGAAGTGGAAGAAGATCTTCTCCTTTTGCAATAGAGAATATAAATGTTCTTCCCTGAATATATGCTTCTTCTTTTAACGACATATCTCCCCCTTATTTTTTATACTCTATTTGCAGATCCGAGCACTTCCACATTTTTTCTTATATACATTTTTATCAATTCATCTCTTGCTGGTCCCAAGTATTTTCTTGGATCAAACTCCTGTGGTTTTTCTGCAAAAATTTTTCTAATTATTGCCGTCATTACAAGTCTTCCATCCGAGTCTATATTTATCTTGCAGACAGCAGATTTTGCTGCACTTCTTAATTGCTCTTCTGGTATCCCAACTGCATTTTCAATCTTTCCATCATACTTATTTATCATTTCAATATATTCCTGTAAAACACTTGATGCTCCATGAAGTACTATTGGAAAACCAGGAATTCTTTTTTCAATCTCCTCAAGAATATCAAACCTTAAAGGGGGAATTGGCTGGCCTGGTTTTACTTTAAATTTATATGCTCCATGGCTTGTTCCTATTGAGATTGCAAGAGAATCAGCTCCGGTTTTTTTAACAAAATCCTCAACATCATTAGGATTTGTATAATGGGATTTTTCACTTGAAACATGTTCCTCTATTCCAGCAAGCACTCCAAGTTCTCCTTCTACTGTTACATCATATTTATGTGCATACTCAACAACTTGTCTTGTAAGTTTTACATTTTCTTCATATGGAAGGTGTGATCCATCTATCATAACTGATGAAAAACCATTTTCTATACAGGACTTGCAGAGTTCAAAACTGTCTCCATGATCTAAATGAAGAGCTACTGGTATTGGTTTATCTGTCATCTCTTTCATCATCTCTATTGCGCCTTTTGCCATCCATCTTAATAATGTTGGATTTGCATACTCCCTTGCTCCTTTTGAAACCTGAAGTATTACTGGAGATCTTGATTTAACACATGCAGTAATTATTGCTTGAAGTTGTTCCATATTGTTGAAATTATATGCAGGAACTGCATATCCATTTTTCATTGCATCTTTAAACATCTCTCTTGTATTTACGAAACCAAGTTCTTTGTATGATATCATAATTCCTCCTTTGTTTGTCTAGTAATCATAGAAGTATTTTCAAAACGAAATAAATAATCATTGATATTAACGCTGAACCAGGTATTGTAAGTATCCATGACCATATAATTTTTCTTGATAAACTCCATTTAACAGAATAAAATCTTTTAAGTGCTCCAACAGCCATTATTGAACCTGTAATTGTATGAGTGGTACTTACCGGAATACCAAGAAGCGTTACACTATGAAGTGTTGCTGCAGCACCAAATTCTGCTGCAAATCCATCAACTGGTCTTAGTTTAGTTAATCTATGCCCAAGTGTTGATACAACCTTCCATCCACCTGCAAGTGTTCCAAGAGCAATGGTTGCATGAGATAAAAGAACAACCCATAAAGGAACATGAAACCCACTTCCATCGGTTGTTAGATAGCCATTTGCATAAAGTGTCATTGTTATAATTCCAATTGTTTTTTGAGCATCGTTTCCACCATGACCAATTGCATAAAGTGCAGATGAAAACAACTGACCTACTCTAAAAATTTTTTCTACTTTCTGTGGATGTTTATTTTTAAATATGTTGTAAATTATAATCATTGATAACCCGCCAAGCAAAAAACCTATTAAAGGAGAAAGTACTATGAAAAGAAAAACCTTATATATTCCAGAATATATAAGTCCATCTTTCCCAGCCTTTATAAGAGCTGGTCCTATAAGCCCGCCAACAAGTGAATGAGAAGCACTTATTGGAAGACCAAGATTTGTACAAAACATTACCCACAATGCCGCACCAAGTGTTGTAGATGCAATAACATAATTGTCAACCACATTGATATCAACTATTCCCTTTCCGATTGTTTTTGCAACTGCTGTGCCAAGGATTAAAAATGATATAAAGTTAAAAAATGCTGCCCACACAACTGCTTGAGTTGGCTTTAAAACCTTTGTTGCAACTATTGTGGAAATTGAGTTTGCTGCATCGTTTGCACCGTTATAATAATCAAAAAGCAGTGCAAAGAATATTATTACAATTGTCCAGATAAGATTATTATCCATTTTTTACAAGAACCTCTTCTATTGTTCTTGCGACTTTTTCGCATGAATCAAGAACTGTTTCAAGAACTTCATATATTTCTTTCCATTTTATTATCTCAATAGGGTTCTTTTCTTTTTCAAAAAGTTCCATAATTGCTTTTTCTCTAATTGAATCACCACTGTTTTCAAGTCTGTTTATTTCTATGCAGTACTCAAGTATTCTTCTTGGCTTTTTTATATCTTTGAGTGATAGGATAGCATTCTTAACAGCATCTACCGCATCTGTTATGTTTTCAAGGAATTCAGGAAAATATGTGTTTTTAACAGTTTTTATTTTATATATATACAATCTGTTTGCAACCACATTTATAAGATCCATAATATCATCTATTTCATTTATTATTTTATGGATATCTTCCCTGTCGATAGGTGTTATAAATGTTTCATTTAAAACATCTATTATTTCATGTGATAATGTATCACATTGCTGTTCAAGTTCTTTTATTTTTTTAACATTCTCTTCTGAGTAATCTTCCTTTTCAACCATTTTTTTGAGATAGGATACAGCGTCAGATATTACTTTTACTTGCTCTGCTGTCATATCAAAAAATTTCACATCCTTAGGTATTAATTGCATCTTACCCCCTGATTTTTATTCTGTTCTTTTTTCCTTCATAATTACATTATATATAATTTTTAAAAATGTTTTGTAAGCGTCCCATTGGATCATAATTTTTGTCCCTGAAAATAATCTGAATAGATCAAAATTATCTACCCCCAAATATTCCAATTATTCAAAATAATACTAAATCCCCCTTATTTTTCCCCCTTTGATAAAGGGGGAAATAGGGGGATTTTAAATAAGGGGATTTCAATTTGTCTTTACTATGCAAAAAATAAAACAAAAAGTTTATAGAAAAACTTATGAGAGTAAAATAAAATATTAAAATGGATAAGAGTTTATGCATAGATTTTTGAGAACATTTTTTTGATCTAACGAATCTTACTTTAGGGACATCGAATTTTGAACTAACACCTGTTTTGATTTAAATATTGTAAATGTTAAAATAAAGATAGGAGGAGGTTTTATGAATAAAGAGGAGATAAAAGAAAAACTTTTTTTGAGGTTAAAAAAATACTGTGAGATTGAAACAACATCAGATCCAAATTCAAAAACATATCCATCAACTAAATCGCAGGTTCATTTTGCAAAAATTCTTTTAAAAGAACTTAAATCAATTGGAGTAAAAGATAGTTTTGTTGATGAGTATTCTTATGTTTTTGGAAAAATAAAATCAAATTGCAAATCAAAAATAAAGATTGCTTTCATTGCTCATATGGATACATCTCCTGCATATAGTGCAAAAGGTGTTAAAGTAAAACTCCATAAAAATTATTGTGGTGGCAAAGTAGATATTGGTAAGGGAATTTATATTGATGAAAAGAATTGCCCTTCTTTAAAAGAACATTTAGGCGATGATATAGTTACAGCATCAGGAAATACACTTCTTGGAGCAGATGATAAAGCTGGAATAGCAATAATTATGACATTTGCTGAGTATATTCTTAACAACTCCTCTTCTCTAAAATATCCTGATATTAGAATTCTTTTTACGCCTGATGAGGAGATTGGTAAGGGTGTTGATAAACTTGATCTTAAAAAACTTGATGCTGACTTTGGATATACTATTGATGGCGATCTAAAAGGAAGAATAGAAAATGAAACATTTAATGCTGATGGACTTAAGATTAAAATTTATGGAAAAAGTGTTCATCCTGGAAGTGCAAAAAATCAAATGGCAAATTCTGTAAGAATTGCTTCTGATATAATCTCATCCTGGCCGGAAAATATGACACCGGAAAATACAGATGGTTATGATGGTTTTATTATGTTTGATGAGATAAAAGGTGATGTGAGTTATGCTGAAATTAGTGGAATAATAAGAGAGCATGATATAAACAAGTTAAAGAAAATGGAAAAATTACTTGAGAAAATAATTGAAGAGAAAAGAGAAAAATATCCTCTTTCAAAGATTGAGTATGAGATTTTTACGCAGTATAGAAATATGAAAATAGTCATTGATAAAAATCCTAAGGTTATGGATAAACTCCTTGAAACAGTAAAAGAAGTAGGGCTCAATCCAATTATAAAACCTGTTAGAGGGGGAACTGATGGTTCAAGGTTATCGTTTATGGGACTTCCAACTCCAAATATATTTACTGGTGGATATAATTATCATGGCCCATATGAATGGGTAAGTCTTGATTCTATGTATAAAGCGTTTGAGGTTTTGATTAAACTTTCTGAGAGATGGACACTTTAATGAAGGTGAGAGGTGAGCAGGTGATAAGTAAGAAATGTTGGATGATGGATTATAAATTATAAATTTTGAATTGTAGAACTTTAACATAGCGTCGAAGCAAATAAATCCCTCTAATATCCCCCTTTAGAAAAGGGGAAACACAAGAGGGGATTTGATGAGTTAAAGATGTTAGGAAGTTAGATGTGAGAAATGATAAAATCCCCCCTGTCCCCCGACGTTACGTCGGGGGAATAAAATGGGGGGATTGGAAGAAAAAATAAATCCCTCTTAATCTCCCTTTACAAAAGGGAGAAACTTAGAGAAAATCCCCCTTAATCCCCCTTTGAGAAAGGGGGAAATTAAGGGTTATTTAGAAAAAAAGAGTAAAATTCCCTATATCCCTCGACATAACGTCGAGGGAAAAGAAGGTAGTAATGGGGGGGGATTTTAAAATCAATGCTAAAGCATTGCCTTACATTTAAAAAATAATGATGTATGGCAAACATTTTATGTTTGCAAATTGCAGAGATAAAGCGTTGTCTTACAATTAATTGCTAAATAATTTAGTAAAATATATTTATGAAACTTGAGCATTATCCAATAGAGAAGTTAAAATCAGAGATTCTAATGATTGTTGGGAAATATCTTGATTTAAATGAATATAAATTATTTTTCTTTGGTTCAAGGGTTAATGATAATGGAAATGAAAGATCAGATATAGATGTTGGTATACATGGACCTTATGAAGTTCCTTATGAGATAATGTTTAAAATAAAAGAAGAATTAAATGAACTTCCAATTCTTTATAAAATAGATTTTGTTGATTTTAGTAAAGTTTCGGATGATTTTAAAAAAATTGCTTTAAATAAGATTGAGATTATAAATGACAAAATTTGAATTAGTTATTTCTCAGTTTGAAAAAGCATTAAAAAGTTTAAAAGAAGTTCTTTTGCTTCCTAAAAATGATATAGTTAGAGATTCTGCAATAAAAAGATTTGAATACACTGTGGATATTTCATGGAAGTTAATAAAATTTTTTCTTGAAGAAAAAAAAGGAATAATTTGTAATTCACCAAAAGATTGTTTTAGACAGGCATATAAACAGGGAATTATTGATTATGATGAAAGATATTTAAAATATATTGATATGAGAAATCAAACATCTCATACTTATAATGAAAAAATAGCAGATGAGATATACAACAATTTGAATGATGTATGTAAGGACTTTGAAATCCTTTTTGAAAAGATAAAAAATTATCAGTAAGTTTTAATTTGTATTTTATTTGCTGTTTTATTTTTTGCTTTTCAAAAGATCATCTATTGCTTTTGCTGCGGTTTTTCCATCTTTCATTGCAAGGAGAACTGTTGCCCCACCTCTCACCACATCACCACCTGCAAATATCCCTTCTATAGATGTTTTTCCATTTTCATCAACAATAAGACAATTCCATTTATTAGTTTTTATATCAATTGTTTGTTGTATTAAAGGATTTGGGCTTTGCCCTATTGCAGCAATTACTACATCAGCATCAATAAAAAATTCACTTCTTTCTATAGGTATTGGTTTTCTTCTTCCACTTGCATCTGGCTCACCTAATTTCATTCTTATGCATTTAATTCTTTTTAATCTTCCATTTTCATCACCTTCAAGTTCAACTGGTGCTGTTAAAAATTCAAATTTTATTCCTTCTTCCATAGCATTTTCAACTTCTTCCTTTCTTGCTGGCATTTCATCTCTTGTTCTTCTATATATCACAGTTACACTCTCAGGATTTAATCTTTTTGCACACCTTGCGCTATCCATTGCTGTATTTCCACCACCTACAACTACAACTTTTTTACCAGCATATACTGGCGTATCATACTCTGGAAATTTGTATCCTTTCATAAGATTTATTCTTGTTAAAAACTCGTTTGCGCTACATACACCGACAAGTTCTTCTCCTTTTATTCCAAGTGGTGTGGGAAGTCCTGCTCCGCTGCCTATAAATATAGCATCAAATTCTTTTTTTAGTTCATCAATGGTTATTGATTTACCAATAAGAACATTTTTTATAAACTTTACTCCCATTTTTTTAAGATTTTCTATTTCAAAATCTATAACCTCTCTTGGCAATCTAAATGTTGGAATTCCGTATCTTAAAACACCACCAAATTCATGAAGTGCTTCAAATATTGTAACATCATATCCTTTTTTTCTAAGTTCACTTGCAGCTGCAAGTGATGCAGGACCACTTCCAACACAGGCAACCTTAAAACCATTATCCTTTTCACACTCTGGAAGTTTTATAAGACCATTTCTTCTTGCAAAGTCAGCAACAAATCTCTCAAGTCTTCCAACAGAAACAGAACCAAATTTATCTTTAAGAACACAGGCAAGCTCGCAGTATTCTTCTTGAGGACATACCCTTCCACATATTGCAGGAAAAAGGCTTGTTTCATATATTTTTAAAACTGCTCCTTGAATATCTTCATTATAAAGATGATTTATAAACTCAGGTATTTTTATATTTACAGGGCATGCTTTTTCACAGGGTTTTGTTGGACAAGCAAGGCATCTTGCGGCTTCTGTTAATGCTTCCTCAAGATTATAACCAAGAGCAACTTCATCAAAATTTTTTATTCTTATGTAAGGGTCCTGGTGCCTTCCTGGGTTTCTTTTAATTGTTGGTGTTGGTTTCTTTGGTTTATTCATTTCTCCTCCAATCCAAAAATTTATAATCGGTCGTTAGTTATTTGTAGGGCAATGCTTTAGCCTTGCAAATTATTGCAACCCTAAAGGGTTGCCCTACATAATTATTTTTTAAGTGTAGGGCAGGGCTTTAGCCCTGCTATGCTTCGACATAACGTCGGAGCTCTACAACTAAACATTCAAAATCCATAATTCATAATTCAACATCTCTCACAACTCTCACATTTCTAACTATTTCACCTATTAAAAATTTTACAAAATTATTTAAAAATGATAAAATAATTTTAATATTTTTGTTAAGGAGGAAAAATGTCAAAATCAAAAAATATGCAAGCAATGGATGCAAATACAGCAACAGCATATGTTGCTCATGCAACAAGTGAGGTTATAGCAATTTATCCTATTACTCCATCAAGTGTTATGGGGGAACTTGCAGATTTAAAATCAGCAAAAGGTGAAAAAAATATTTGGGGAGTTATTCCAACAGTTATTGAGATGCAATCAGAAGGTGGTGCTGCTGGTGCAGTTCATGGTTCTCTTACAACTGGTGCACTTTCAACAACATTTACTGCATCACAAGGTTTACTTTTGATGATACCAAATATGTATAAGATTGCAGGGGAACTTACACCTGCTGTGTTTCATGTATCAGCAAGATCTATTGCAACGCATGCTCTTTCGATATTTGGTGATCATAGCGATGTTATGGCAGTGCGGCAAACTGGATGGGTACTTCTTGCAAGCGCAAATCCTCAAGAAGCAATGGACTTTGCACTTATTGCTTTAAAGGCAACACTTAAAGGAAGAGTCCCAGTGCTTCATTTTTTTGATGGATTTAGAACATCTCATGAGTTGAATATGGTTGATGTTATACCTTTTGAAAAAATGAAAGAATTTATCGATGAAAGTTTGATAATTGAGCATAGAAAAAGAGCTTTAAATCCTGAAAATCCATTTATGAGAGGAACTGCTCAAAATCCTGATGTATTCTTTCAAGGAAGAGAAGCAGCAAATAGATTTTACAACCAGATGCCAGATATTTTTGAAGAAACATTTAATGAGTTTGAAAAACTAACTGGTAGAAAATATAACCTTTTTGAATATGTAGGAGATCCCGAAGCAACCGATATTATAGTTATAATGGCAAGTGGTGCAGATGTTGTCGAAGAGACAGTAAAATATTTAAACAATAATAAGAAAAAGGTTGGTTTTATAAAGGTTAGAGTTTATAGACCTTTTTCAGTTAAACATTTCCTTAGTGTTCTTCCAAAAACAGTTAAAAGAATTGCTGTTATGGATAGAACAAAAGAGCCAGGAGCAAGTGGGGAGCCACTTTATCTTGATGTTGTTGATGCTTTAAATAAAGGGTTTAAAGAGGGAATTATAAAGAAACTTCCTTTAGTTATTGGTGGAAGATATGGACTTGGCTCAAAGGAATTTAATCCTGCAATGGCAAAAGCAGTTTTTGAAAATCTTAAATCAAAGACACCAAAAAATCCATTTACTGTTGGAATAATTGATGATGTAACAAATACAAGCCTTGATTGGGATAAAGATTTTGATATAGAAAGCAAAGATACATTTAAAGCATTATTTTTTGGGCTTGGCTCTGATGGAACGATTGGAGCAAATAAAAACACAATAAAGATAATAAGTGAAGAAACAGATAATTATGCACAAGGTTACTTTGTTTATGATTCAAAGAAAGCAGGTTCGCTTACCATTTCTCATGTTAGATTTGGAAAGGAGTATATAAGAGCTCCATATCTTATAAATAAAGCAGATTTTGTTGGGTGCCATCAGTTTTCTTTCTTAGAAAAATATGAAATTGTTGAAAAATTGAAAGATGGTGGAGTTTTTCTTTTAAACAGTCCATTTAAAGCAGATGAAGTTTGGGATAAAATACCTGCTCATGTCCAAGAGTTGATAATTAAAAAGAAAGCAAAATTCTATGTTATAAATGCATATGAGATTGCTAAAAAAGTTGGAATGGAATCAAGAATAAATGTTGTGATGCAGACAGCATTTTTTGCAATTTCTGGTGTTCTTCCTAAGGATGAAGCAATAAAAGCAATAAAAGAGTCAATAAAGAAAACATATCTTAGAAAAGGAATGGATGTTGTTGAGAAGAACTGGAAAGCAGTTGATGATACAGTTGATGCAATTGAAGAGGTTAAATATCCAAATAAGGTGACATCAAATATACCTTTTAGACCGGTTGTAATTACTGATGATATGCCTCAGTTTGTAAAAGAAGTAACTGCTCCAATGATAGCATATCATGGTGATGATATACCTGTCTCAAAATTCCCAGTTGATGGAACATATCCAACAGGAACAACTAAGTATGAAAAAAGAAACATTGCTCTTGAGGTCCCAGTATGGGAGCCAAATCTTTGTATTCAATGCGGAATATGTTCTCTTGTGTGTCCGCATGCTGTGATAAGAATAAAGGCATATGATGCATCTGAGTTAAAAGATGCTCCACAAACTTTTAAATCAGTTGATGGAAAAGGTGATTTGGCTGGTCTTAAGTTTACAGTTCAGGTTTCTGTAGAGGATTGTACTGGTTGTGGCGCCTGCGTTTATAATTGTCCTGGTAAAGAAAGAGTTGATGGTAAAGAGACAGGTAGGAAAGCTATAAATATGCATCCACAAATTCCTTTAAGAGAAACTGAAAGAAAAAATTGGGAGTTTTTCTTAAAGATAAAAGATAGAATACCAGAGAAAACAAACAGATTTAGTGTTAAAGGAAGTCAATTACACAGACCTCTTTTTGAATTCTCAGGTGCTTGTGCTGGATGTGGTGAGACGCCATATATTAAACTTCTAACACAACTATTTGGTGATCATCTTGCAATAGCAAATTCAACTGGTTGCTCTTCAATATATGGTGGAAATCTTCCAACAACACCATATACAAAAAGAGAGGATGGAAAAGGCCCTGTTTGGTCGAACTCACTTTTTGAAGATACTGCTGAGTTTGGACTTGGAATGATATTAAGTTATGATAAGCTCTATGATTATGCAATAACACTTTTAAAAGAGTTAAAACCAGTTATAAACAAAGATGCCCTTGTTGATGATATAATAAACTCAAAGCAGGAAAACTGGGCTGAGATTGAAAAACAGCGTGGTAGAGTAGTAGAACTTAAAAGAATTCTTGAAGATATGAAGAATAACCCAAAAGTTATAGCACTTCTTGGTGTTTCTGATTATCTTGTAAGGAAATCAGTTTGGATTGTTGGTGGTGATGGTTGGGCATATGATATAGGATATGGTGGGCTTGATCATGTTCTTGCAAGTGGAAAGAATATAAAGGTTCTTGTTCTTGATACTGAGGTTTATTCAAATACTGGTGGCCAGATGTCAAAATCAACACCATTAGGTGCTGTTGCTCAGTTTGCTAGTGGTGGAAAACTAATGCCAAAGAAAGATCTTGGAATGATGTTTATGACATATGGAAATGTTTATGTGGCTCAAGTTGCACTTGGTGCAAATATGCAGCAGGCAATTACTGCTTTTAAAGAGGCATATGAGTATGAAGGTCCTGCAATAATTATTGCATATTCACATTGTATTGCTCATGGTATTCCAATGAATGAAGGAATGAATGAGCAGAAAAAAGCGGTTGCAAGTGGTAGATGGATACTTTATAGATTTAATCCTAAATTAAGAAAGGAAGGGAAAAATCCACTTATAATTGATTCTCCAACAAAGCCATCATTGTCGCTTAAAGATTATATTATGGGCGAAATAAGATTTAAGACGCTATTTCAATCAAACCCTGATATTGCAGAAAAACTTGCAAAGCTTGCAGAAGAAGAATACAAATGGCGTCTTTCAGTATATGAGCAAATAGCAAAGATGTCTTGTGATGTTTCAGTTGAAAAGGAAAAAGTTGAAGTAAAATAATTTTTTAAAATCCCCCTATAAATCCCCCTTTTTTAAAGGGGGATACAGGGGGATTTGTTTATAGTTTATTCTCTCCCTTTAATAAAGGGAGACTAAGAGAGGCAGGGCTTTAGCCCTGCAAGCTATTGCAACCCTAAAGGGTTGCTCTACAAGAACTTTCTGTAGGGCAATGCTTTAGCATTGCAGATAATAACGTAGGGCAAGGCTTTAGCCTTGCTATGTTATAACCATAAGGTGTTGGACCTATGATTTTTATTTATGGATAAACGAATATTTAAAAAACGAATTAGGTTAAAAGATTTCAATTATAAAGGGCAATTCAGATATTTTGCTACCATATGTGTTGATAAAAATCTAGGGCAATGTTTTAATATTGAAAATTTTAATATTGTAAATAAATTGATTGATTTTTTAAAATTAGATTCAGAAAAATATAATTTTCTGGTATGGACTTATTGTTTTATGCCAGATCATCTTCATTTACTTGTTGAAGGAAAAGATGAATATTCTGATTTTAAAAAATTTATTTCATCTTTTAAGCAAAAAACTGGATTTTATTATTCTAAAATTTTCAATAAAAAACTATGGCAAACTAATTATTATGAGCATATACTAAGGAAAGATGAAATTACACAAAAAGTTGTAAAATATATTTTAGAAAATCCTGTTAGAAAAAATTTAGTAAAAGATTTTAAAGATTATCCATTTTTAGGTTCTTTTATTTTGGATATAAAGGAAATTTTGTAATATGATTTATATGTAATAAATTTTTTTTGTAGGGCAAGGCTTTAGCCTTGCAAATTATTGCTCCGACGCTACATCGGAGCCCTACATAATTATTTTTTAAGTGTATGGCAGGGCTTAAATGTAGGGCAGGGCTTTAGCCCTGCAAGCTATTGCAACCCTAAAGGGTTGCCCTACAAGAACTTTCTGTAGGGCAATGCTTTAGCATTGCAAATAATAACGTAGGGCAATGCTTTAGCATTGCAGAGTTCTAATTTTAAAGGAGGTTCTATGCCATTTACCCCACAAGAAAACTATGAAATATTAGAAAAAGATGATCTTTCTTTGACGATATCAAGGTTTTTAATAAATGCTCCCTTTATTGCAAGAAATGCCAAACCAGGACAATTTGTAATTCTAATGAAAAATGAAAAATCGGAAAGAATTCCAGTAACGCTTGTTGATTGGGATAGCCAAAAAGGAAGTATAGTTGTTATTGTTCAAGCAATAGGCAAATCAACTGCTGATATAAATATGATGAAAAAAGGGGAGAGTTTCTTAAATGTTGGTGGACCCCTTGGAACACCAGTTGAAGTAAAAAAAGTTGGCACTGTTGTATGTATTGGTGGTGGTGTTGGGATTGCTGAGATTTATCCAATAGCAAAAGCATTTAAAGAAAAAGGAAATAAAGTTATATCAATTCTTGGTGCAAGAAATAAAGATCTTTTAATACTTGAAGATGAGATGAGGAAAATTTCTGATGAGGTTATAATTACAACCGATGATGGATCTTTTGGCAAAAAAGGAGTTGTTACTGATGCGTTAAAAGAGTTATATACAAGAGGTGAAAATATTGATATGGTTTTTTGTGTTGGTCCTGTTGTTATGATGAAGTTTGTTTCACTTACCACAAAACCATACTCAACACCAACATATGCAAGTTTAAATCCTATAATGGTTGATGCAACAGGTATGTGTGGGTGTTGTAGAGTTCTTGTTGATGGAAAAATAAAATTTGCTTGCGTTGATGGACCAATGTTTGATGGTCATAAAGTTGATTTTGATCTTCTTATGAAAAGAAATAATTCATTTAAAGAATTTGAAAAAATCTCTCTTGAAGAATTCTCAAAAAAACACGAATGTAAAATAGGACTCCACTAGGGATAAGTGAAAATGTAGGGCAACCCTTTAGGGTTGCGAAAGAGAGAAGGTTAGAATCGTGAGAATTGTTAAAAATGTGAGTGGTGAGAAACGTGAGAAATTTTGAATTTTGAATTTTGTATGATGGATTATAGATTAGGTATGATGAATTGGGGATTAGGGATTATGAATTTTGTATTTTGGATATTCAGTTTTAGTGTAGGGCAAACCTTTAGGTTTGCATAAAGCAATGCTAAAGTATTGCCCTACCAAAAAATCCCCCTCTAACTCCCACTTTATGAAAGGGGGAAAATGGGGGATTTTAAAAAAGAAAAATCCCTCTCTAACTCCCCCCGACGTAACGTCGGGAGGAAAAAATGGAGATTTGTAGCAGCACTCCGACGTTTCAGTCGGAACAGGGAGCTTGCTCTGAAAAAATGTAGTTGCAGAGTTTACTCTGCAAAAAAATAGTAGGGGCGAGCATATCTTTGCAAAAGATTGTAGTTTCAGATCTTGCTCTGAACTAAAAAATTCAGAATTTTTTCATGTTTTTTTAGTGTTTTTTTGTTAAAATAATAATTAGTTATTGGGAATGTATAAATGTAGGGCAAACCTTTAGGTTTGCAAGAAAACTAAGTAGCAAGTGGAAGGTAAGAATCGTTAGAAATGTGAGAATTGTGAGAAATGTTAGAAATGTTGGATTATGTATGTTTAATTGTAGGGCAACCCTTTAGGGTTGCAGATGATTTTGAAATACTAAAGCATTGCCCTACAAAAAAATCCCCTCTGTCCCCCCTTTTAGAAAGGGGGGAATAAGAAAGGGGGATTTAAAAAAGAAAGCTAAAGCCATGATCTACGAAAAGTTAGTGTTGTGTGTATGGAGGTAATATGAAAAAGATATTTTTAGCAAGTTTTGTTTTTATAATATTTTTCAGTTTATTTGGATATTGTGATAATAATACTGAGTTTGTAGTTGAGGATGATTTAACAGTAAATGGAACTCAAGGTACATATGAGGATCCTGATGTTGAGTTAAAGGGCTTTGTAGTAATAGGAGCAACACAACCAACTTATACAGCAAATATTCCTAATGGACCAGGAAATCTTATAGTAAATGGTATTCTTGGTGTCTCAAGCGGTGCATATATAGTTGGAAATACGACGATAACGTATATAACAAGTGCAACATTTAGCGGAGCAAGTTCAATATTCATAGGAGGGGGGACAGCAGGGTATTTACTTAGAAGTAAGTCAAGTCCAGTAGGAGAACTTGAGTGGGTAAATCCACTTGATTTGAATGTAAAAGGCGACAATTTAGGTAATCACATAGCGACGATGACGCTTACGGCAAATTATGGGATAGTAACAACTACGATAACTGCATCATCAATAACGATAACTGGTGCAGGTATAACAGGTTCAGAGCCATTATTTCAGGTAGCCAATGACACAATGGTAGTATTAAACAATGGCAATGTCGGCATCGGGACGAGCGCACCTTCTTATAAACTTGATGTTGCAGGAAATATCAGGGCTCAAACTTCA
>Ga0308396_1000601_pt1 | contig 22960 bp, 22 predicted proteins | sample Hotspr2SamplePe2_FD_202359 | JGI IMG/M metagenome (GOLD analysis project Ga0308396, IMG submission 202359) | Hot spring phototrophic mat microbial communities from Mushroom Spring, Yellowstone National Park, Wyoming, United States - 20050930_Pe2 ... | reverse complement strand
CTCCTGCAGGTGATGGACCGGCTCTGGATCGAGCACCTGACCGAGATGGAGCACATGCGCCACGAGGTCGGGCTGCAGGCCTATGGCCAACTCGACCCGCTCGTCGTGTACAAGCGCGAGGGCTACCGGATGTTCCAGCAGTTGCTGGAGAACCTCGAGTACGACGTGGCTCGGCTGATCTACCGCGTCCAGCTGGCACCGGCACTGCAGCGACCGGTCATGCAGATCGGAACGCCCAACCAGGGTGGTGACGGCGCGGGCCCAGCACGCAAGAAGCAGAAGGTCGGCCGCAACGATCCGTGCCCATGCGGGAGCGGAAAGAAGTATAAGTACTGCTGCGCGCAGTCGACACTGGAGGTGAAGTTCGCAATCGACCCGAAGCGACGAGGAGGTGAGCAATGAGACCCGCGCACGTCACGCGCGACGGTCGAGTGATCTGCAGCGTCAAGGGCTGCGGCTTCCTCATCATACAGCGTGGACGCAATGCGCTGAATCCTTCTGACTTGCGCCAATTCGACACTGCGTAGGTCAGGGGTCGCGCCGGAGCGAAAGTTGGTGTGGGCGTGGGCGCTGGCGTCGGGGAAGTCGTTGGGATTGGAGTCGAGGGCGATAAGGGTGTCGGGTGAGTGACGGGAGGCCGGGCAGGCCTAGGTGCCGAGGTCAAGGAGTGGGCCGAAAGTAAACGATCAGGGTGGGGTCGCCACACATCGCACTTGGACTCTCTTCTGAGTACGAGATGAGAAGCTGTTATCCAAGACCAGCCAGTACTTTTGTCCTCCAGGGATGGATACCCGAACCGTGTTCGTGCCAGCCAGCCGGGGCTCGTAGAGGATGGGCTGGCGGTCGGCATCGAGAATCCGTATGTCGATATCGTTGTTGCCGCCGCTGACGGTAATCGTGCAGGCGAGCATGGAGTCGCGGTCGATGTCAAAGCGAATCTCATGACTCTCTTTGGGCGGGACAACGACTTGGCGCTCCAACAGCAGCGTTGGGGTCGGGGTAGGAGTCCACGCCAGCGTTGGAGTTGGGGTTCGGGTCGGCGTTGGGGACGGACTCGCCTGGGTCGGCGCGGCCACGCGCGCCGGCGTCGGAGTGGCGGTGTCGGTTCCTGTCACAAGAGCGGCAAAAATCACCAGTCCGTTGCACGTCGCACAGAGAGCCGTCAGGGCCAAAAGTCCACCGAGGAGAACCGCGAGAACGCGATGCTGAAGAGCCCAGGATCGGAGTCGGTCAAGAGACGAGGCGCTGTTGGAGAGTGGTGGCGTCCCACCTCCTGGTGCAGAGGGTAACAATTGATCGGAAGCTTGCTCGGATAATGACCCTTACTCTGATGATGAATGAGTGGTGCCGTTCTCCTGTGGTTGCTTATTGTGTCCAATTATTCGTTCAAGGGTGGACCAATGCGTACCGACTTCAGTGAGAGGACAGCTGAGCAACTTCTCATCTCCAGTTGTACGCAACTCGTACATTTCAAGCACACGCCCGTTAACGAGGAGGTAGTACGGAGCGAGCAGTGCGAAGGCGTATGAACGTGCCTGAGCACGAACGCTCTCGTCCAGCTGCTCACTCGGCGCCTTGGCCTCAATTACCACCAGCGGCCCGCTGCCGTCGGCACGATCGAGTACCCAGTCAGCTTCTCCTTCGACTTGTTGCCGTCCGACTTGGACGCGTACTGGCACGCGCAGGTGCACCTGGTGCAGCTCGTAGCCAAGGAACTGGACCAGCGGAGAGATGACCTTTACCTCAACCTCGACCTCGTTCCGACACCGCAGATCATATAACCCGCGCAACCATTTCAGGAATAAAGGACGGAAATCAGACGTGAGTACATCGGGTTCGAACCTGCGCCTGATGTGCGGAGCTAGCTGATCCCGGAGTTTCGCCACGTCGCGTGGCTCTTGGTTCCGCTTTACATCCTCCCTCAAGCGCAAGGTCATGTGTGACCCAAGAACGCTTAGCCAGTGGATGAGTAGTCTTTCCGGGCTCGGTTGCTCAATACCAACCAAGGAACTAAGTAGGATATAGTAGGGAACGCCGAAGAAGATCTTTTTTACTTCTAGAGCATTACCGCTGATCCATACAGCCACTCGATCTCCTGGCATTAGCGCAGAGTGTGGCAGGCCGCCGTCGTAGATCAAGGCCATAGACATCCTCCCGCCATCGTAGAGGCACGCCGGATGCCGGCTGCTCGCGACGTTGACATGTTGCACGCTCCGGATTATACCACGCAACGATTCGGCCAATCCTTCTGTACGTTGGGTGACAGCGGTGTCAAAAACAGACAGCACGGTGCCCGCTCATTCCTTCGCACAGTGGATACGAGAGGAGAAAACTCACAAAACTACCTTGGGTGCCGGATGACTCGGCAAGATGTGTCACGGTCGTGATAGCTAACTGAGTATCGTGCTGAGTTCTGCATATCCAGTGCGTGTATACCGGCGGCCAGCGCAGGACGCTCGTTTCGCGACGTTCTCGCTAGTTTGGGGCAGTCCTTAACGACGATCGGTCGGGATTGGAAAAAACGTTCGATTTTCGCGGGCCGTCGTGAAGTTCAGGCCGGGTCTCGGGGTAGACCTCGACCGCAACTTTGCGGTGGTCCTCCCACAAGCCAACTAGGAGAGTGGGCCGGACGCCCTCGAGCAGTCCGGCCCGCTTGGGGGTGGATCGACTGCTCACAGAGCTGCCGACTGGACCTGATCCAAAATGGGGAGTGGATCCACGAGTCGGCCGCTGCAGGGAGCATGGGGTTTCAGACGCTCGGCGCTCGGGATCGTGCACGCTAAGTGGTAGCCCCGCGATGAGCGTAACTTCCTCCAAGCAGGCTAGCGACGATTCTCAGACAACTCGTTTCGTCATAGGAGTCTCGGTTCGGGACGCACTGTAGTGTTTATGCGAGCCGGTACGCCTCTTACGAATCGATTTGGAGCATGAGGGGGTAGTGCTCTAGCGTGACAATCTATCTTCATGGCTTATCTTCCTTCATGGCGTGGGTGTGTCAGTGTTTCGCCCAGCAATGGTGCGACGGTAAACCCGTCAGCCTTGTCGCGCGTTCATGCCGCCGTGTCGTTCAGCTTGTCGAGTGTCGCTGCAGGTTGACCGAGTTGCTCCGCTGCATCCTGAGTAGGTGCACGACATTGCTGGAACAACTCCGATGCAACCCTGGCCATGCGATCGATCCAACCGTCCTCCATGTGTACCTGCGCGGCTCGGTACCGCGCATCGTCGTCGAAGCGTCCATTACTCTTGATAATGACGACTGCGCGCAACACGACAAGCATTGCTGCATGAAAGCGGAATCAGGCGTGCGAGCCGGTGCAGGATGAGCCTCGCGCGGGGGTTCGTCGGTGCTTCCCATGCGGGAGTCTCGGGAAATTCGGTTCGCTCCTCGAGCAGTGAGCGCTTCCTGAAGAAGAAAATTCGCGCCGGGCGTCCAGCCGAGCACGCTCGTGTGCTTCACCCCCCACTTCTTGCCCAAGGGAAGCGACCGATGCGGCCTGGGTGTCTTTGGCTGGCTCCGGTCGCGGACTCTTGCCTCTTCATGATTCGTTCATCTCCTGCGAGTGAGCATTCTTTAACGTCCTCCAAGTCGTACGACGGATCGTTTTCGCATGACGTTTCCAGAGGAGGTGTCGAGTGCGCGAGCTCACCGCCGCGTTCATAGGGACGATGCTGCTCGTTCTCTTGACAGACGGGACAGTGGCGACCGCGCGGCTCGCTCGGTCGCACGGTGTGGGTGGGAATTGGCTCACTATCGCTGTTGGCTCGGCGATCGCGGTGAGCATCGCGGTTGGCTTAGCGGGACCGATCAGCGGCGGACACGTCAACCCAGCGGTGACGTTCGCGCTGGCGACGTGGGGACTGTTCCCCGCCGAACGGGTCGCGGCTTACGTGGGGGCACAACTGGCAGGTGGGTTCAGCGGTGCAGTTCCGGTCTGGCTCTTGTTTTGGCGACATGGGGAGGCGACCAGTGATCCGTTAGTGAAACGTGGGGTGTTCTGTACCGGGCCAGCGATTCGCCACTGGCCGGCGAATCTGGCGACCGAATGCGTGGGGACCGCGGTACTGGCTCTCGGCGTCGGTGCGGCAGTCGCCGGTCGAGTACCGGGTGCAGTCGTGCCGTGGTGGATCGGCGGGTTGGTGTTGGCCATCGGCCTGGCGCTCGGCGTGACGACGGGCATGGCCCGGAAGCTGGCGCGCGACTTTGCACTCCGGCTCGTCTACGCACTCGTGTCGACTCCAGAGAGGGGCAGTCCTGACTGGCGGTGCGGGGGATATCGGTGGCCGACCGCGTGGTGGGTGCAATCGCCGACGTTAGGCTCCTCGCTCGTCTGTAGAGTTTGGTAGTCTCGAACACCCGGTGTCCTCGAGTAACTTCCGAGCAGCCGGTTCGACCGCAGGGCTCGCGAGTGACCTTTTGCAGAGACAATGTTTCCGAAATGGGTCCGATTGGTGAGCTGCGCGGTACGGCACGCACGCGGGCCATAGAAGAGCGGCGTCGCATGCTGGAGGAGCGTGGCGATAGCGAGTGCGCGCTCATCCACGCCCGCGTCGAGTTCGCGAAGCCTTTCCCGCTGGACAGCGTGGAGCACTGAACTGAGCCTCCTCCGGCCCGCAAACGGCCTTCCTCCGCTCGCAGGTGGACCCAGCCGACTTTCCAGGCGGCACAGATCAGGAAGAGCGCCGTATGGCGCTCGGGGGAAGGGCCCGGCAACTCACCGCAAGGATTCGAATCCTTCGCGTATGATGGTGGCCATGAGGCGACGGCGCTCCGCCAAGAATGTCGAATACTCCATGTCATACCATCGTTCGGGAAGGGCGTGGTACCGATACATCTCTCGCAGCTTTTCAGGCGGGAATCGACGTTCGTATTTGGGCGCGTATTCGGCTGGTGACCGGTCGCTCATGTCGATGTTGTCGTGCCACTCCACCAGCGCGTAATTTGCCACTTGGTTGATGTCGCGCCGATCGGTGATGCCTTGCCGCTCCAGATACTTACGCGGGAAGAGGTGATGTCGCTCCAGAGCCGACTTTTGGGCCTTCGCGGTAGGATCCAGTAGGTCGCGTACCTTCAAGTGGGAATAGAGTACCGGCGCGTCGAGGAGGCAGAGGGAAGCAAAATAGGCTGCCTGCCCCACGTTCCGCGCCGAGGCCGTAGCCAGTTGATTAGGTAGGGTGATCTCCCAGTAGCTCGAGGTGAGCACCGCGGCCATCTCCTGCTCCAACGTCTGCGCGAACTCGCTCGGCTGAGAACAGCCGCGCAGCAGGGCCAAATCCTGCTCCATACGGGTTTCCGGGGCTCCGCTGTACCGGCCGGTGAGCGAACTCATGAAGAACCAGCGGGCTATCAGATTGCGCAGGGTGTGCGGATCCAAGGCAAAATCCCGCTTGCCGAGGAGCCAGAGAGCGTAGGTATAGCGAGGGTCGTTTCGGACGTAATCAAACTGGGGTGGATGTAGCCGGCCCGCTTGATGACTTTAAGGAAATCGTGCCAGTGTTGCAGGTCGAGGACCTCAGCCTGTGCCTTCTCGAGCAAGGCGAACTGGGTATCTCGGCGGTCCGGGGAGAACTCACCCGTTTGCAGGTCTTTGCCGCGCAAGATGGAATACACGTGCTCGAGCCGCGCTCGGCGGAAGGCGAGCGCTACGTCAACGCGGAGCAACTGGTCGGGCTGAGGTTGAAAATACGGATTATAGGGCGAAGGGTGGTTGTCCAGGAGGGGACGCTTGGCCTGACGACAAAAATCTTCCAGCTGCTTCCGCCCTTCGTCCCAGAAGACGGACATCAGGGTGAAGATGAAATCGGTCTGGTTCAGCGTCCGGCCTTGACTGTTGATACGCACGAAGATTTCGGCGACCTGCTCTTCCGACGCATTGACGGAAATTTCCAGGGCGGTCATCGGGTAGTTGATGAGGTTGACGAGTCGCTGGATAGCCTGGGGAATGCATTTGCGCTCTTCGGGAGTGAGTCGGCGGCGCTCCTCCAGACGCTCGAGGAGAGTAGAGACGAAGTCGTAGTGATCGAAATCGGGTTGCCAGAAACGGCTGATATCCGCGATCCACGTGGGATCGCGTTCGATAGCCGTATTGGTGACCTCGAACTTTTCTTCTACCGGGTGAAAGGCGATGCGTAACTTGATACGGTCGAAGTTCTTGTCCACGATGGGTACGTTTCTCATGACGGCATAGAGAGCCGTGAGCCGCTGCTGGCCGTCCACGATGAGTAGACGAGGTGCTTTCTGCTTCTTGCCCTCCCCAATGATCCGATACTCGCCGGGATAGCCGTTTTCCCAGAAGAGCAGCGTCCCGATCGGATAGCCGCGGTACATCGAGTCGAAGAGATCGCGCACGCGGGTAGTGTCCCACACGAAGGGTCGCTGGATATCGGGCAGGCCGATCTCACCAAGGGCGATATCCTCCACGAGTTTGCCGATGGTGTAGTCGACCTTCTTGAAGAGCAGGTGGCTCATCGTCACGTTCCTCCTCAGAATAGAGCGGTACGATCGTCCGCAACGCTCTGTGACAGTCATCAGATCGAGGGGTGGTGGTTCGAAGAGCGTTTCGAGCACCGCCTCCTGCGGCTTCTCGAGGATGAGTTTCTCGTCGATGTCACCGGTAAGCAATCCTGCGCTGTTCGTTGAGGGGTGGGTCAGGGATAGCAGACGCTCCGACACATGCGTGCCAGACTCGGAATTACAGGTTGCATTACCGGAGCGCGGACCCGAGCCAGGCAAAGTCAGCCGAGTCCGGAGCTGGTTCGTGTAGAAACTGGATATAATCACGTTAATTCTCCCCTACCTATTCGGTGAGGATGGTTAAGGACTGATATACACGCGACGTGATGTTCCTAGTCAGAATTATGACCAGTGTTTGGTCTCTCGTCCATGAGGATATCTCCTCACTGCAGAAGATTGTGCCCCGCTGCTCTAGGTGGTCAGTCCGTATCGTCTCGTGTGCCCGAGCCGATCCGTCCCTACAGCACATCGGCTGATTTCGAGAGAAGACGCGAGCGGGGCCGCCTGTCTCCCTCGCGACAAAACCTTTTGCTCGCCGAATGGCGACCACTTCCGCCCCGCGTGCGGGCGGTCACTCCTTGGGCAGAGGTTGGAACTGGGTAGAGTCGCAGCTGGCGGGAAGGCTTTTGCTCCCTTCGCCCATCTCGATTCCCTACAGTATCGGATGTGTGCCGCCTGTATCGCAAGGCCTCACCCGTCGATCGAAACGGGGCTCTACCTTTTGCCAGAATTTCTCCTGCGAGGGCAAGCGAACCGAGCCATCTGCCCAGCAGACTGGATGCGCCCCGCGTTGTTCGAATCATGGTCGGAGCCATTTCGTTAGCTCGACACCAGGGATCGCGATAGCCTGGTGACTCCCTGGGCGCGAGGATTTCTGTTTTTGAGGCGATTCTCAGTTGGATCGTTCCCGATCTCCCCCTCGGCCCCGGGTTGGAAGGCTGTCGAGCCATGGGGGATCTCAGCGCGATCACTCCTTTGGGGGGAACCAGGCGAAAGCTTGTACTGTACCTGTGACTATTGGTCCAGACTCGCGGCCTGCTGGCGAATCCTGGGTTAGCCTGCCTCGTCCATGAGAGGGAAGCGCACGACGCCTGATGCTCGACTAGCAGTATCATGTGGCTCTTCTTCTTCCAGAATCTTCAGAGGCACATGCTGTCCCCGTCCACCCCCTCCGGTGCCTGAACTCGCACTCGAAGTGATCGGAGAGTCGTTCGAAGAAGGCAAGGCGGATTGCTAACCTTCGATTGCGGTACGTCCACTGGATCTCGATTGGTACTAGCAGCCTTCGGAAAGTCGTCGATTGAGGGTTTGACTATCGAGTTTATGCTGCGCGTCCCCTCCCTGCAACTTGAAGCGTCCGCAGACCTGAGTGGTCGAACCCTGGAGTCCGCCTCCAACGGCGATCGCCGCGACATCCACTGTCTGGTTTGCCTGACCCACTGACTTCCGAGCAGGTACTGGGTCGGGTGGGCAAGCGCGAACAGCTCTTGCTTGCAGCCGGGAGCGAAGAAACGTTCCTGGAGGATAATACGCAATAGGTGAACGGAACAGGGATCCGGGCTAAGCTCCAGGCATGAAAATTCCTCGACGGTATCGAGGCGGTGCGGGGCTTGCGCTACCGCCTGGTGATCGATCGGACACGGTCGATCGTCTCGCTGGACGGTCGATTCCGCGGTCGCTGGAACATGTCCGTACCGTCATTTTCCCGAGCTACTGCTGGCAGTTGTACGCGAACTGCCAGGGACTGCAGGGATCCCAGGGATCGCTGCCTTGCAGGATCTCTTCGAAGTCCGTATATCCGTCGACGTCCGTATCGCGCTTCCGCGGATCGGTGCCGTAAACATACACTTCTGAGCCATCGGAGAGCCCATCCCCGTCGCTGTCCGAGTTGTACGGGTCGGTACCGAAACTCAGCTCCTCGTCGTCGGGTAGGCCATCGCCGTCGGTATCGACCGATGCTCGCGGTGGCGGGGGCGGTGGTGGCGCTGGTTGTGGCTGCGGCTGTGGCTTGGGGGCAGGTGGTTGGGTCGGGGCTGGTATGGCTCGCACCTCGAACGTCGCGCGGCCGAACTCGACCTGGCGGGTCGCTGCATCGACCGCTCGAACGGCCCAGCTGCCAGCGATCTGCGCTCCACCAGCTGCCTGACAATAGACCAAGCTGACGGTTACCCACTCGTTTCCCCGCAGTTCCACCCTGGCGAGATCGACGGGACCTTTGCCAGGTGGTATGACTTGCACGACGACAGGCGTCACCTGGTTTCCCGGTGCAGTACTGCGCACTTGAATGTCGACCGCCGCACCACAGTCGTATGGTTGGACCGGTTCAGTGGGTACGCGCCACTCGAGCGTGGGCATCGGCGTCGCCGTCGGGGTGGATGCGGGTACAACGCCGAACGAGTCACTCAGGATGGGGCGCGTCGGCTGGTCGCTGCGATACCAGCGAACCGTCCACGTACCAGGCAACTGTTCGGCACGCGGGACGATACTGCAGAGGGAGGCTCGCAGTGTTGACCACTTGTTGCCTGAAACTTCGATCGGTGGCAGGCTGAGTTGCCGACCACTCGGCGACTCGACGATGGCATAGACCTGGAGCGACTCATTCGGGTCGGCGTCTCTCGCTCGGATGCCGAGTTCGACGATCGTACGGTTGGTTTTGCAGTCACCAGCGGTTATCGAGGTGCGAGGGACACTCGACTGCCAGGTGATCGTCTGAGCCGATCGAGTCGTGAAGGAGATAGCGGCGAGCACGCGGTCCGGCTGCGCCCGCTCGATCCACTCGGCATGCCACTCGCCGGCCGTGGTGGTGCCGCTCAGCTGAGTCAGGTCGACTTGCACCTGAATGGTTTGGCCCGGCTGGACAGAATAAGGTCCCAGCGTTTGGGGCTGGCCTTCGGGGGGCGTGATGCGGAGCTCGATCTGGCTCACGCTCGTTTCGGCCGGCGCGCGGATCGTGAGAACGACTGAAGAACTCCCTGCGTCGACCGGAGCAACAGGCCCATTGGCAACCCAACGCTGGGCGCTCGCCGGTTGGGGCGATTGGGTCGGTGTGGTCGTGACGGCTCGGTTACAGGCAGCGAGCAGAAGGAAGCCGAGAATGAGCCAGCTGACCGGTGGCCGCTGTCGGTGTCGAGGATCCACGTGCATCCGGATCGCTCCGAGCAATCTATCAGCAAGCAGCGACGACGTTTTCCGAATAGAGAATAGCAGGGGAATCGGTCTCGTCAAGGTCACGGGTTCGCTGCTCGCGGTCATTTCGCGCGCGGAAGCGCAACGGGGAAGGGACACCAAGCGTGCGCTCGAGAAAGCAGTGAGTGACGGGGGTCTCCCAGCGCGCCGTGCAGCGCAGCGCCGCATCGAATAGTCGAGACGCCAGTGTCAGCACGGGTCGGAAGCTGGCACTCGCGACCAGCGTGTTGCACGGCGTGCTCGCGGGCCCGCTTGGTTGGGCGATACCGCCATGCAGCGCAGCATGCCCGCTGCCCGCCGGCACCGGCCTGCGAGAACGATGCAGGGGCAGGTGCTCACCTGCCCCTGTACCACCGGCTCTACGACCGAGAGCTCACGGCTTCTGGACGACCGCCTTGACCGGGACATGACCTGCCTTGTCGAGGTGGAGTTCCAATTCGATCTCGTCACCGGGATTCAAGTCGCGCGTCAACCCGATGAGCATGATGTGCAGCCCACCGGGCTTGAGCTCGACTGTCCCCTTGGCGGGGATGTCGATGCCATCGACCGGCTGCATCTTCATGACGCCACCTTCCATTTTGGTTTCGTGCAGCTCGACCGTCCCGGCCACGTCGCAGTGGGCATGCAGCAAGCGTTCGGGCTGGTCGCCAGTGTTCTCGATCACCATGTAGACAGCGCTCAGGGCATCGGCTTGCATTGCGGGACGTGCCCAGACGTTGCGGATGACCAGCATGCCGGCCTGGAATTCGTTGTCGACGGTCGGCATGGCGCTGCCCATACCATGCCCGCCATGCCCGCTCATCCCGTGGTCCATCGTCGGTGTTGCGGACGCGGTGGTCGGCGTCGGCATAGCGGTCGGAGTCGGGACGGCGGTCGGTGGCGGCTCACTCGGACTCGGCTGCACCGCTGCGGCCGATGTCGGGGTAGGGACAGGAGTCGGCGTCGACGTGGTCGCACCGCCGCACGCGCTCACTGCGAGGAGCGCGAGAGTGACCGCCATGGTGAACACGAACCAGCCTCGGATTCGATCGCGCACCGTTGGCATCTTTCGACCTCCTCGACGACTGTTGCCGATCGAGCACAACGCTTAGCGACGCAACAGGGCGCGGAGGTCGCTCGCTACCTGCTCCGGAGTGAGTCCGAAGGGGAGGATGGCTCGCAGTTTCCCCTGGGTATCCAGGACGAAGCTGGACGAGGTATGCTCCACCAGGTATCCCAGGGCAGACGTCGATTCTACCTTGGCATAGTGGATGCCGAAGACCGTAGCCAACTTGCGGATCCGGTCCTCGTCTCCGGTCAGCCCTACGAAGGTAGGATCGTACTTCGCCAGATAACTCGCCAGCCGTTCAGGGGAATCGCGTTCCGGGTCGACCGAGACGAAGACGAGCTGCACGCGATCGGTCTGGCTGCCGAGCATGGCGCGTGCCCGAGCCATCGTCGAGAGAGTCATCGGGCAGACGTCCGGGCAATGCGAGTAACCGAAGAAGACGACCGTCACCTTCCCCTGGAAGTCGGTCAAGGCATGAGGCTGGCCGTCGCTCCCGGTGAGTTGGATGGCGGGGATCTCTTGGGGCGGGTCGAGCAGCGTCCCGTTCAGCGACGGGGCTGCCCGCGACTGCCAGACGTACCAGCCGACGACAGCGAGGACGATGGCGATGGCCGCGAGTTCGGCGACGACGAGGCGACGAAGCCATGGTCGCGTAGGCATATCGAGACTCCTCAAACGTAGCATCGGAACAGGTGAGCCGCCTCGTAGAGATAGCGCCGCATACCCTGGCTCTCGCGGATCTCCCGCTCGAGTGCTTCGAGATCGCGGGCCAGCACCGCTGGTGACGGCTCGATCCGGTACTCGGCACGGACGATCCCGAGCGGATCGACGACGACGATGATCGGGTCGACCGTCCCGTCGGAGCGCCGGGGCACGCGGAAGCCGCTCAGTGTGAGATCCAACGCGCGCTGGTCCGAACTTCCTAGAACCCTCCATGGATGCCCATGCTGAGCCAGCGTCTCGCTCAGCACAGCGAGCTGCTCGCGGAAAGCCGACTCGCTGGCGATCCAGATCAATTCCACACCCCCAGTGGTCTCCGTTCCCGCGGCGGCTGTGGCGAGGAGTTGGCCGCGACTCGCACAGTCGGTCCCGCACTCGGCACTGCCGAAGGTGACGACGAGGATCTGGCCGCGCAGGCTATCGCTCGAGACGAGCTTGCCGCTCGGATCCTCGAGTCCGAAGCCCGGAGCCAGGCGCAGGCGCGGCAAAACGCGTGGCGCAGCCAGCGCACTCCAGACGATCGAGAGTGTCGCCAGCAGGAGAACCACGATCAGGGCCGAGCGGCGCACCATATGAACCATCCTCGATGAACGGGCATTTCCCCTGCTACCGAGAGCAGGACGAGTGATCATCCGCGCCGCTCATCAGCGTGGGGGCGGAATCGGTGGGCGATGGTCGACACCGGGTGGGATCGTGCCGGTCACAAACAGGGGAGATCGGCGAATGCCGAGCTGAAGAGTGAGGATGGCGGTGGCGACAACCGGTACGAGCGTGCCGAGCGCGAAGGGCATCGCTGGTGCCGTCACGACCGGGCCGTCGGGAAGATCACTGGTCGACGCGTGCTCAGCGGGCGAACCATGATCGTGACCGGGCAACTCGAAGAGGGTGTGCGGATGCGGGGCTGCTGCGCCGCAGGTGCAGGTCGTCGGGACAACAGTCGCGGCGAGCGCAGCGCCGAACAGGACAGCGATGGTGACGAGCGAGGCGAATCCTCGAAACACTGCCGACCCTACTTCGGTGCTGAACCCAGCACCGACTCATTCAATGGTACGGCACGAGGGCCCGCACGATACAGTAGGGAAAACCTCGACTCGCTGTAGCGCTGTAACCCTGCTCGTCCAAGGCTTATCGTGGTCAGCTTCGAGAGAGCGCGACGCGAGAGGCGTTCGTGGCGGAGCGAGCGCCGGACGGTCTTGCCAACTCAGCACGGTCATGGCGACGGCAACGTGCGGCAGGGCGCGGGCTGATGCCCTGGAGGGCACCGCGAGACGGAGTGGTGTCTCCCGCAGGCCGACTATTCAGAAGGGTCAGCTCGCGAAGAGCGGCATCACGCGTTCGACGAACGCCTGGAGCGCCTCGAAATCGACCGGTGGTCGAACCGTCACGTTGATCCAGTCCGCTCCAGCCGCATGATACTCCGCGAGCAGTGCGCTGATACGGTCGGGGCCACCGATGAGCCAGCCTGGCTGGTCGAGTGCTTGGGGCCCGACCTGTTCGGCCAGTCGCTCACGGAGACGGGACACGGTCCGCTCGTCGTCTTCCGTTGCCATGTAGAGCCCGACCTGAACGGCGATCTGGAGCGTCGCGGGGTCGCGCCCTTCGACCTCGCACCAGTGCTCCAGCGCCGCTCGCTTCTGGCGGAAGCCTTCCGGGCTGACGTAAGGAATGTTCCAGCCATCGGCATGTCGTGCCACGATGCGGGCTGTCCGGCGCTCACCGGCACCGCCGATCCACAGCGGCAGCCTCGGCTGGAGCGGTTTGGGATAGACGCGGGCCTCACGGAACTGAATCCAGCGACCCTCGAACGTCACCGCATCTTCCTGGAGAAGCCGGCGCAAGGCCGTGATTCCTTCTTCCAGCTGATCGAGTCGCTCGCGATCGGACAGGAACGGGTAGCCAAAGGCGCGATATTCCGGCTCGTGCCAGCCAGCGCCCAGCCCGACCTCCAATCGCCCGTTGCTCAAGTGATCGATGGTCACGATCGATTTGGCGAGCAGGCCGATGTTGCGGAACTGAACGGCGAAAACCATACAGCCGAACCGGATGCGCTGGGTATCGCAAGCGAGTGCAGCGAGCAGGGCGACAGCCTCGTAGTGTGGGATGCGGTCGGATGTCCGGGCATAAAAGTGATCCCAGACCGAAAACCAGGAGAAACCATGGGCATCAGCGAAGCGCCAGAGTCGGCGGAGTTCGTCAGTCGTGTTTTGCGGACCGACATGAATCCCGAACTGCATCCCCGGCATACCGTGCCTGTCTTTCCTGGTTCAGGTCCTGTCCTCTCGAATGATGCTACCGCGGAGCGGTTTCCTTGGCTATGGGCAGCCGAGAGCAGTTTGCGGAGCTTGGCCGCCCATGGTCACTCAGGTGACGAGATCCTGCAGGGTGTACAGTCCAGGTGGTCGGCCGATGAGCCGGCGCGCTGCTTCGAGGGCACCCTGCGCGTAGGCCCGGCGACTCTGCACCCAGTGGGTCACCTCGATCGCCTCGTCGTCGGTCGCCAGCAGGACAGTGTGCCGACCGACTTCGCCACCGGCACGGACGGCATGGATGCCAACTTCGCCGGGTTGCCGAGGGGCGGTCCCCGGCCCGCGGCCGTAGACCAGCGGGCTGGGAGCGGGCTCGCGCGCGGCGAGCAGTGTTAGTGCCAGCGCGAGCGCCGTCCCGGAGGGAGCATCTCGCTTATCCCGATGGTGCCGCTCGATCAGTTCGACATCCCAGGTCGGCAAGCGCGCAACGAGTTCGGGGAGAAGCCAGTGCAAGAGAGCGATGCCGAGACTGAAGTTGGCGGCCTGGACGACAGGAACGTGCTGGGCGGCCCGCAGGATGACCGCCTGGTCGTGTTCGCTCAGGCCGGTCGTCCCGCTCACCAGCGGGATACCCGCGTGCGCTGCGGCCTCCGCGACCGCTACGGTCACGGCCGGATGACTGAAGTCGACCACCACATCAGCTCCCTGGACGAGTTCGACCACTCGGCTGGTGAGCGCGAGAGGTGCTGGGAGCTGTGCAGCGACCTCGTGGGGATCACGCGCTGGACGGATGAGCCCACGTACGAGCTGAATATCCGGAGCGCTCGCGGCCAGTTCGAGGACAGCGCGTCCCATTCGTCCGGTGACACCGGTGAGCGCGAGGCGGAGCATCCTCCCCCATCGGTCGTGCGAGAAGCGAAGCAGTGTGTGGACAGCTGGCCAGCGCAGCGAGCAGCCGCTCGCGGTTGGCCGGAGCCAGCGGTGCGAGAGGGAGACGGACAGTCGCGCTGCACAACCCCAACAGTTCCGCTGCCATCTTGACCGGCACCGGGTTGGTCTCGATGAACAGTGCGCGAGCCAGCGGGAAGAGTTCGCGGTGGAGTTGGCGTGCACGGGCGAGGTCGCCGTCGAGTGCTGCGCGAACCATCGTCGCCGTGGCCGCAGGAGTGATATTCGCCAGGACAGAGACGACACCTTGGCCGCCAACAGCAATGATCGGTAACGTGAGCGAATCGTCACCGCTCAACACCGAGCTCCGATCACCCACCGCCAGGACGAGTTCGCTCACCTGGTCGAGCGACCCACTCGAGTCCTTGAAGGCGATGACTGGTGCGATATCCAGCAGGCGACGCGCCGTCTCGGGAGCGAGATTGACGCCGGTCCGACTCGGGACGTTATAGATGACGAGCGGGAGGTCGACCGCATCGGCGATCGCGGCGACATGACGGTATAAACCGTCTTGCTGTGGCTTATTGTAGTAAGGCGTGACGACCATGGCAGCGGTCGCACCCAACTCGCGCGCCAGGCGGGTTCGTTCAATCGTGACCATCGTGGAATTAGTTCCCGTACCGACGATCACCGGGACGCGGCCCGCCGCCTGCTCGATCACGACCGCCGCGACGCGCTGCCATTCGGTATCGGACAAACTCGGCGTCTCGCCAGTCGTTCCGCACGGGACCAGCCCATCGACCCGGTTGGCGATGAGCCAGTCGACGAGGTCGCGCAGTCGCGGCTCGTCGATCTCCTCACCAGCGAAGGGCGTGATTAAGGCAACGAACGTTCCGCCGAGCATGCTGTTCCCTCCCCGTTGCATCACGCAAAACGACTCGAGTCCGCGCCGCAGCACCGCGATGAGTGCGCTAGTTCCCGGGACATCCCTGCCCGCTCATCGCCGGGTGCCCGGCGAGATGTCGATCGGTTGTTGCCTGGAGTGTCTCAGCTCGTGAGGGAACAGCGTTTCAGGGGATAGACACGACGCGGGGCTCGTGCCGAGCAGCGCGACTGCTGGGCCGACGTTATCCGATCGAGGGCTCGTGCACGTTCGCTCATCTCCTGCATCCTCCGGTCGAGCCCGCATCTTTTGTGAGAGTAGCAAGTCTCCGACGCCTCGTCAAGAGGGGATGATGTCAGCGATGGGCCATTGCCTCGCGAGCGTGTTCGACTCGGTCTCAGCTGATTGCATCGCCGAGGGCAGAGTCGAAGACCGGTTGGTTCAGATCAACGAGGCCGCGCTGCACGGTCGCACCGAGCAGTGACTGGAGCTGCTCGATGAGCCAATCGGCGGCTGCGACGGCAGCGGCCGCCGTGACACCCTGAAAGGCATCGATCGGGAAGAGAATCGTGCGCGAATACGGCCTAACGAGGCCAGTCCGGCTCTGGCGCCACACCCAGCGCCGAGTCCGAACGTCGTGGTCATGGACGTACACGATTTCTCCGACCTCCGGCTCTTCGGGTGCGCCGTCACCGACAGGCAGGAAGCGATCGCCAGGAAGGCTCGCACGGACGGTCAGGCCGTTCGGAGCGGTGGCCAGATCGTGCGCGCCGATGGGGACCAGAAAAAGGAGCGACGCTGCATTGGCGAGATCGACGGCCGGGTTGATGCTCGGGGGAGGGTTACCCTTCAGTGTCCGGCGGACGAGCGCTTCGACCGAACTCTGATACGTACTGGCGGACCAGCCGAGCCGCCGAAATGCCCGTCGCCAGACGTCGATCTCCGGCAAGGCCTTGGGGTCGATCGCTCGCCAGCGCTCCCAGGCGAGACGGGTGCTTTCCGCGAGTAGTGTGCGGGCTCGTTCGACGTGACGCCGGTTCTCGACTCGGTCAGCGATGAGCACGATGACCAAATAGTCGGGAAACTGCTCGAAGACTTCCGAGGAAACGCAGAAGACGGCCATCCCGTCTGTCGCCTCTCTCTATCCTGTCGTGCCGCATGGGTGGAGGATCCCGCGGCGCGCGACCTGCTCGTAGAGCCTGGCGACGACTGTCGTGACCCGATGCCAAGAGAAACGGAGCGCGGCCTGCCGAGCACCGACTTGCAAGCGCGTGCGGAACTGGTGGTCGGTGAGAACACGAACAGTCGCGGTTGCCAGTGCGGCGGGGTCGTTGGGCGGAACGTGCAAACCGGAAACCGCGTGTTCGACGCTGAAACGCAAGCCGCCGACCTGACTGGCGACGACCGGTGTGCCGCAGGCCATCGATTCGACGGCGACGAGGCCGAACGACTCGTAGTGGGAGGGGATCAGGCACACGTCTGCTGCATTGTAGAAGAGCGGGAGTTCTCCCTGTGGTCGCGAACCGAGGAAGCGGACCGTTTCGGCGATGCCGAGTTTGCGGGCATCAGCCATGACGCGCGAGAGGGCTGCGTCCGGTCGCAACCCAGCTGAGGAATCGAATCCACCGCCGAGGAAGAGGAGGAGCGGCTGGCGCGGCGCCAGTTCTTGCGCGATCCGTTGCCAGGCGCGCAACAGAACGTCGATTCCCTTGACCGGGTCGATCCGACCGATGAAGAGAGCGACCGGGCGATCGAGCGGAATTCCCAGTCGACTGCGGGCGGCTGCACGATCGAGGGGTCGGAAGTGCTCCGCGTCGACACCCGGTGGCACGGTACACAGCCGAGAAGGTGGCGCGCCGAGTTCGTTGACGATCGTCTCGCGCTCGTCCGGATTGGCCGCGATGATCGCATCGGCGACCCGCGCCAGGCCCTGCTCGACCTGGAGACGGAGCACCGATTCCGGTGGACTCGCCTGCACACTGTTCTTGAGGACAGCCAGGGTGTGGAACATGTGCACGAACGGTACGTCCCAATAGCGCTGCAAGAGGTGCGCAGCCCAACCAGAGAGCCAGTAATGGGCGTGGACGATATCGTAGGAGAGTTGCTGGCGATGGACGAGATAGGCCAGTTCGCTCACGAACATGGGAAGATAGCAGAAGAGCTGTTCCTTCGGTACGACGGTGGCGGGCCCAGCGTCGAGCGCGTAGACGCGAACACCCTGGAACGGCTCGACGAGCGGTGGGACGGCAGGATGATCACGGCGAGTGTAGATATCGACTGCGACGCCGCGCTGGGCGAGATGCCGACTCAGTTCCCGGATATAGACGTTCATCCCGCCAGCGCTGCCGATACCAGGCTGGGCGAGCGGTGATGTATGCACGCTGAGCATCGCGACGCGCTGGATTCCCGGGGCTGGGAAGAACTCCCGGTGTTCGCGGGTGGGCTCCACGCCTCTCTCGCTCCCTCTCTTCCGCACGTGCTCGAAACAAAACCACCGGAGGGGAAACCGGTGGCGCGAGACTCGCGTACTCGGCGCCCGCGGAGGGACTCGAACCCCCGACCACAGGGCTTAGGACGCCCCGGCTCTTTCCCCTGAGCTACGCGGGCGCACACCCCAGCGCATGCTCAATTCTAGCGAAGGATGATGACACGGCGCCAACGCTCCTTGGCAGCTCCTTAGACAGTCTGCTATACTGCTTGCGGTTGGACGGGGAGTGGCGCAGCCCGGTTAGCGCGCCGCGTTCGGGACGCGGAGGTCGGAGGTTCGAATCCTCTCTCCCCGACTGCGGGGGCCGGTCGAACCGGCCTTTTTTGTTCCAGGCGGAGTCGCATCATGGGCGATGAGAAGAGCGCGCCGGCGAGGGTCGAGCAGCAGCGACTGCGCGCGCTGCCGTCGGTCTCCTCACTGATCCAGCATCCGGCGATCGCACCGTATGCACGAGAAGTCGGGGCGCGGAGCCTGACGCGTCTGGCACAGCTCGTTTTGGAGGAAGCTCGCCAGGCGATCCTGGCTGGCCGTGCGACTGGTGATGTCGTCGCTGTACTGCAACGGAAACTCCAAAAGCTGTCCCAGCCACGCCTCCGCTCGGTGATCAATGCGACCGGCGTCATCATTCATACCAACCTCGGCCGGGCGCCGGTAAGCGATGAGGCGGCGCGTGCCATGGCGGAGGTGGCAGGCCGCTACACGGCGCTGGAGATCGAGTTAGAGAGTGGGCGGCGGGGCGGACGGATGAGCGAACTCAGTCAGCTCCTCTCGCTTCTGACGGGAGCTGAGGCTGGGCTCGTCGTCAACAACAACGCAGCTGCTGTCTTGCTCGTCTTGAGCACGTTCTGCGCCGGCCGGGCAGTTCTCGTTTCACGCAGCCAGGCCGTGGAAATCGGAGGCGGTTTCCGGATTCCTGACGTTCTTCGCCAAAGCGGTGCCCGGCTCGTCGAGGTAGGGACGACCAATCGGACCTACGTCCGCGACTATGCCGAAGCGATCAGCAATGACACGGCGGCGATTCTCTCTGTCCACTGGAGCAATTTCCGGATCATCGGCTTCACGGTACAACCGGAGCTCGGAGAACTCGCCGAACTCGCTCATGCGCGTGGACTTCTGCTCATCGAGGATCTCGGGAGCGGCGCATTGCTCGATACTGCAGCCTATGGGCTCGCCCACGAACCGACTGTCCAAGAAGCGATCGCTGCCGGCGCCGACCTGGTCTGTTTCTCGGGCGACAAGTTGCTCGGCGGTCCACAGGCAGGGATCATCGTTGGGAGGCGAGAACTCATCGACCAGGTCGAGCGACACCCGCTGGCGCGTGCGCTCCGGGCGGACAAGACCGCGTTAGCGGGTACGGCGGTGACTCTGCGACATTACCTGCGTGGGGAAGCGATCGACAAGATTCCTGTCTGGCGCATGATCGCCACACCGCTCGCTCCGTTGGAGGCGCGTTGCCAGACCTGGCAAGCGGCGCTCCGGGACCTGGTCGAGACGGAGATCGTCGCGACCGATGCGACGGTCGGTGGAGGATCCTTGCCCGGTGAAACTCTTCCCAGCCGGGCGCTCGCACTGGGGGCAGAAGCGATCGCCGAGGTCGTGCCTGGCCTGACCGTCGAGGAACTCGCGCGCCGCTTGCGTACTGGCCAGCCGCCTGTCGTGGGGCGAGTCGAAGCCGACCGCCTGCTCCTGGATGCCCGGACAGTCTTGCCAGAGCAAGACGAGGCACTCGTCGAGGCGCTACGCCGTTCTCTCGCCATCAGTTGACCGGATCCCGCGTATCGCGGAAATAGGGGCTGCGTTCCGGATAGAACTCGGGGAAGCGCTGCTTGAGCGCTTCGATCAACTCCAACGCACGCCGGAGTTCGTCCTGGTCTCCCCGCTCTTCGGCATCGCGAACCTCGCTCAAGAGCGAACGCAATCGCTCGTCGTGACGTTCGCGACGGAGCCTGCGAAAGGCTTCCCGGATAGCCTGGCGAGCGAGCGGCACTGGGAGGTCGGGTTGTGTCGCGAATCGCTGGCGCAACTGGGCGATGTCGTCCCGGAGATCCTCGGCTAGCGCTGCGTCGTCGAGCGGTTGACCGGCGAGGAGTAGGCTGACGAGTTCGCGATAACGGGCATCGGTGATCGTCTCCAGGTCGATTTCGCCGACTAGAAGGGCTGCTGCCTCGGGATAGCGTAGGAGAAGGCCGACGAATTGCTGCTCGGTGGAGAGCGGCCGAAGGATTGCCGCTGCTGTCGTCTTGGGTGAGGGTTCTCGAGTCGGTTGGCGTCGGAGCGAGGCGAGAAGGCGTCTAACCGTCTCTTCAGGCAGACGCAGCCTGGCCGCAACCGTACGCGTGTAGAGATCGACCTGAACCTGGTCGCCGAGTTCGAGGAGGAGCGGGGCGATGCGTTGGAGCAACGCGGTGGCCGCTCGAGGATTCGCGGGAGGCTGCTCACCGAGGAGCACGTCCAAGTAGTAATCGACGAGCGGCACTGCATGGGCGAGCGCTTCGTCCCAACGGGTGCGATCTTGCCGGATGAGATCGTCGGGGTCGAGGCCCTCCGGGAGCACCACGACGGCGAGTTCGACATCCAGGGTGCGCTCGAAGCGAATGAGTTGGCGGGGATCGACGACGGCACGTTCTCCCTCGGCGAGAGCGTGGCGAAGCAGCTCCAATCCACGCAAGGTCGCCTGGCGTCCGGCGACATCGGCATCGAGCGCGAGCAGGATACGGTCGGCGAGGCGGCGGAGGTGTCTCCCCTGCCGCTCGGTCAAGGCGGTGCCGAGCGCGGCGACGGTGTTCGCGTAGCCGAACTGATGCGCTGTGATCGCATCCAGATAGCCTTCGACCACGATTGCGGTACGCTGCTGGCGAATCGACTCCTCGGCGAGATCGATCGCGTACAGCACGCTTCCTTTGTCGAACAGTGGGGTTTGTGGCGAGTTGAGGTATTTGGGTTGTGCCTCGCCCAACGTGCGTCCTCCGAAGCCGAGGATGGTACCGTGTCGGTCTCGGATGGGGAAGATGAGTCGGTTGCGGAAGCGGTCTACGAGAGAGCCATCGTCTCGGCGCACGACGAGGCCGGCAGTGACGAGTTCCTCCGGTCCGGCACCGTGCTGAGAGAGGTAACGGACGAGTGCACTGGGTGCATCGGGTGCGTAGCCGAGCCCAAAGCGCTCGGCGGTAGGGCGATCGATACCACGCCGTTCGAGGTAGGAACGCGCTGCATCACCGAACGATGTCCCCCACAGCACGTGCGCGAACCATGCTGCGGCCAAGCGATTCAGTTCGGCCAGTCGGCGACGCTGCTCGTCTTCGGCACGTTCCTCCGGTCGGGGTGGCGAGAGCGTGATCCCTGCCCGCTCGGCCAGTCGCTCGAGGGCATCGCGGAAGTCGAGTTGCTCGATGCGCATCAGGAAGCTGATCGCGTCACCGCTCGCCCCACAGCCGAAGCAATAGAACGATTGCGTTTCGGGAAAAACATAAAAAGAGGGGGTTTTCTCCTGGTGAAAAGGACAAAGGGCCTTGAAGTTTTTCCCGGCTTTGCGCAGCTGGATGTACCCGCCGATCAGGTCGACGATATCGATGGCTTCTCGGACTCGTTCGACGTCCTGGCGTCCCATCGATCTATCCGAGGAATGTCCAAAAGCGCGGTAGCCAGATCGCTTCGAAGCAAGCGAGCGCGTAGCGATCCGTCATGCTCGCGACGTAATCAGCAGCGATGCGTTCGACCGACTCGTTCTCGAGCATCTGGCGGAACGTGGCTGGCATCTCGTCCGGATGCGTGACGAAGTGCTCGAAGAGGAACTGGATGATCCGCTCCGCCTTTCGCGTCTCTTCCAACCGGTTGAGCGGCTCGTAGACGCGCTCGAACAGGAAGCGACGCAACTGATTGGCTGCTCTTTCCATCTCCGGCGACAGACGAATGACTGGTTGGCCAGGAGTGCACTCGTCGAGCAGGGGAGCAGAGGTCGCGACGACATCGGCGACGAGACGATGGATCCGCTCTCCGTGCGTTCGTCCGAGCGTGTCGAGCACGTCCGCTGGGGCATCGGTCAAGGTGATCATGCCCGCGCGAAGGGCGTCGTCGAGATCGTGATTGATGTAGGCGATACCGTCGCTGATCTTGACCACTTGTCCTTCCGGCGTCGAAGGCCAGCCGGCGATTGGGCTACTGATACTTTCTATCGTCTTCGAGTGACGCAGGATACCGTCCCGCACTTGCTCGGTCAGGTTGAGCCCTTGGCCATCGCGCTCCAAACGATCGACGACTCGCAAGCTCTGTTCATTGTGGCGAAAACCGGGAAAAACAGCGGCGAGAGCACGCTCGCCGGTGTGACCGAACGGCGTATGACCTAGATCGTGAGCGAGGCCGATTGCTTCGATGAGATCCTCGTTGAGGCGGAGTGCACGGCCGATCGTCCGGGCGATTTGCGTGACTTCGAGCGTGTGCGTCAAACGGGTCCGGTAGTGATCCCCGGGTGGTGCGATGAAAACTTGTGTCTTGTGCTTGAGACGGCGGAATGCTTTCGAATGAATGACCCGATCACGATCGCGTTGATAGGGCGTGCGGAACGGGCATTCCAGCTCCGGCTGCTGACGCTTGGCGTGCTGACTGGACGTGGCCCGCGGATGTAGCCACTTCGCTTCTCGCTCCTCCAAGAGGAAGCGTATGGTCGGCAGAGCCGTCTCTTCCATCTCGTCGCGCACCTTCCTGGTGAGAGAGTGTACGAACGCTGTCCGTGCTCTGCCAGCCCACTTCTTATCGTTTGGAGAAGAGCGAGCCCCCGGCGCAACACGGGGGCTCGTGGCGAGACTCGGTTGGCGTCGTACGCGTCCGTTACGACCGGCGGGCGCGGGCGACCTGCTCGCGGTAGCGGCGGGCTGGTTCTGCGGAGGGGGCGGGACCGACCGTCACCCACACCTCAGTCTGCACGTGCCGCTCGACCGACGGCTTGCGCGAGCCCCCGTTCGGCTCTCCCCAGACCACGCGCCGTCGCGTCCCC
>Ga0308396_1000581_pt1 | contig 23503 bp, 17 predicted proteins | sample Hotspr2SamplePe2_FD_202359 | JGI IMG/M metagenome (GOLD analysis project Ga0308396, IMG submission 202359) | Hot spring phototrophic mat microbial communities from Mushroom Spring, Yellowstone National Park, Wyoming, United States - 20050930_Pe2 ... | reverse complement strand
CTTCACATTGTAAAAAATGCAGTCGATAAGTTAAATGGGTTAATAAACGTAGATAGTCAAATTGGTGTGGGCACAACTTTTACTATAATTTTACCTTGTGTATTTTTACATCAATAATATTAAGGTTACCAAAAATATTACTTTTTTTAAATTAATTTTGTTATTTTCGAAATACTGTATGTGTTTATAAATTTAATCGAGCTAAAAATGAAAAAAAAATATCTAATAGGTATAATTGCAGGATTAGCGTTCATAGTGCTTGCAATTTATTCGTTTGATACAAGCAAAATTGAATACTCCGACTTTGCAACTGCTCGCAAAGAAGGCAAAACTGTGCAAATAATCGGCTCTTGGATAAAAGAAATGCCGTATAATTACGATAGCCAAAAAAACGAGTTCGTTTTCCATCTCAAAGATGAAAAAAATGGGATTGCCGAAGTGCTTTATCACGGTGGCAAACCAAATAATTTTGATATTGCACCAATGGTCGTTGTAAAAGGAAAATTCGTTGGTGAGCGTTTCATTGCAAAAGAAGTTCTTACAAAGTGCCCAAGCAAATACGAAGGAAATTTACAAAAGTAATTATTAAACATAAAGGTTTTTTATGATAGGTAAATTATCAATTTATATTGCACTTATATTTTCTACTGTTTCAACACTTTTTTATTTTTTAGCATTAAAAAATAAAAAATACATAAAAATTGCGGAAATATCCTATTGGGCATTATTTGCCGCAATTGTCTTTGCATCTGCATTTCTTCTTTCGAACATACTTTCTTATAATTTCCAATACTACTACATCTGGTCGTATTCATCAAAAGAATTACCTCTCGGATTGCTTATAACTTCATTCTACTCAGGACAGGAAGGCTCAATACTGCTCTGGGCTTTGATGATGGCTGCCTTAGGCTTTTTTGTTCAGCCTTACGCAAAAAAACACGGTTACCAAGAATTAGTTATGGGGCTTTACTCGCTTGTTATTGTATTTCTTTCCCTTATGCTCATATCGAAAAGCCCATTCGAATATATATGGGAAGCTTTTGCCGATAGTGGAACGCCTGTCGGATTTACTCCACCAAACGGACGCGGACTTAATCCAATATTGCAAAATTACTGGAATGCAATTCATCCGCCAATCGTCTTTGCTGGTTATGCAATGATGTCCATACCGTTCATTTTCGCTGTTGCTGGGCTTTGGCGTCGCGAATATCATCGCTGGATAGATATCTCGCTCCCATGGACTCTCGCTGCAACTGGTGTGCTCGGACTCGGTATTATGCTTGGTGGCTTCTGGGCATACGAGGTGCTCGGCTGGGGTGGCTTCTGGGGCTGGGATCCCGTGGAAAACGCATCACTTTTGCCTTGGCTTGTAGCTGTTGCGCTCGTCCATACAATGCTTGTACAAAGACGCACAAAGGGGCTTGTCCGAACTAATTTCGTGCTGTCGATCCTTGCTTTTATACTTGTTCTTTTCGCTACTTTCTTAACACGAAGTGGTGTGTTGGGAGACATCTCGGTGCATTCCTTTGGCGAGCCAGGCAAATTTATTTACTCGCTTCTAATAATTTCGCTTATTGTGTTCTTCTTGATTGGAATTGTCTCTCTTTTAATCAGAGCAAAAGAAATTTCTTCAATTTCAGAAGCAATCGATTTTAAATTTAATTCTCGCGAATTCTTCCTATCGCTCGGCTCTATTATCATTCTTGCTATTGCTATTATTGTTTTCATCGGAACAAATTGGCCCCTTTTCTCCGAGATTGCTGGCTCGCAAAAATCAAGTGTCGATATCTCTTTCTATGATAAATGGAATTTGCCTTTCGCTATTTTGCTTCTGCTTACAAGTGCTTTCTCGCTTTACTTGCATTGGAATTCAACTGATCTGAAAAATAAAATTAATCGTATTGCAATATCTCTTTCAATCTCAATAATTTTCTCACTTATTGCATTCTGGCAAGGTATTAATGTTGTTCCTTATTTGTTGCTTGCATTCGCTGCAATTTATACTATAGTTGTCAATCTTGAGTTCATCATTCGTAATTGGAAAAGCTATAAGCACGGTTTTGGGACTTATCTATCGCATATGGGGGTGGCTTTCCTTCTGCTCGGTGCTCTGCTTTCGGGTGCATACTCCACTACACAGCACATTACGCTCGCCGTTGGCAGCTCCACCGAAGCACTCGGCTATAAATTAACATTCAAGGAAGTTAATCAGATCGAAAAGCATTTTCAAGATAGAGAAAAGTATGAATTTATTGTAACTGCCGAAAAAGATGGCAAATCAATTGAATTAAAACCAATTTTTTATTGGAGCGATTTCAATCAACGTATGGCACCATTTTTAGAACCTGGCATCAAAGAGAAACTTTTCTACGATGTTTACATATCTCCTAAGGCTACTGAAAACAGATCTAATGCCCCAATGGTGCTACTTACACGAGAAGAAACTGCAAAAGTCCCGCTGGACACCAGCATTAAAATAACACTTCTCGGTTTTGATATGAACCACGCTATGGAGATGACTGTTGATAACCGTGTGCGGCTTGGTGTTGCTGTCGAATTCAATAAATCAGGCGATAAATACATTGATACACTTTATTCCGCTATTGATATAAACACCAAAACAGGCAATCCCGAACCAAAGCTCATCAAAGGCACCTCCATCAAAGTCGGTTTCAGCGAACTCATAGCAAGTATGCAAGGTGGTTCGCAGGCGGCTTTCGTTTTCTTGCGTGAAGGCGAAGAACCACCCAAACAGACACAAGTCTTCACATTCGATTTTGCTATAAAGCCCTTCATTAATTTTGTTTGGCTTGGCACAATTCTTATCGTCGTGGGATTCTTCTGGGCAATCTTCCGCCACCGCCGTGAAAATATAAGTCAATAATCGTCGCTATAGTTCACATATTTGAATAAAATAAATGTGCCACACCTAATGAGTGTGGCACTTCTCATCTAAAAGCTAATTTTTATCTTAAATCTTTTCTTTTGAATACAAAATAATTACCAAAAAACTTACTCAATATGTAGTTTTCGCGTATATATTCATCGAGTATGCTTTCGCCGGTGAATTTCTGCTTTTCGCTCTGTGGATCGTAATATAGCACAAGCAACGGCAAATTATGAGCTTTAATTTCGCCTATAATTTGCTTCTGATCGTTGGCTTCGGTTGCCTGCCCTGGGTGGAGTTCGTGGAACTTGCTTGCTGGTTTGCGATTCGTTAGATGGTAAAGCATTATATCGTTTATAAAAATTCTGTCGTGGTGCAGAACACCTGAATAAAGATATTCGCCTTTACTAAAAATCTTTATATACTCGATCAAATTATTATAATTCTCGGCATCTTCTTTGAGTAATTTTATAAATCTTGCGTTTGACGTTTTTATTTGTTCTGATTTATCTGAAAATACATAATAAATAGTCTGAAATTTCTTTGCTGTTGGTGCAATAACAATGAAAAATAGCAGGGCAGCAAAAATAAATTTATTTGTAATATTAAATTTCTTTAAAATTGATGTGGCTAAAATTGTGCTAATAATAAGCGAAGGAATTATATGTTCATATCCCGAACGAACCATCCCTTGCATACTGAAAATAATTGAAAAAATTGCCAAAGTGAAGAAAAATAATGCTTCGCTCTCGAAATCAATTTTAGATTTGGAAAAAAGATAGAACACGCTCAATACAACCACAAACGGAATGTAAAAAACGATTGATTGCCATAAATTAAATATTCTGCTTGATACTGGAATTTCGAAATTTAACAAATCCATAATTGGATTTGGAAATGGCAAAGAGCGTGTTGCCGCAAACTTCTCGAATACGAACTTAAATGCGTACTGAAAGTATTGCTCCAAAGCATCAGCATTTGCAAGCAGCAAGATAAATATTGTTAATATCACAATATAAAAAGCGAAAAGAAAAGCGATATTTTTAAAGTTCCTGTAATTGTAAAATTTGTATTCAAAAAGCAATACCAAAATTGTTGCAGAAAGCGCGTACATCCCAAAATCATGCCTTATTGTAAAAAGTGTTGCCAAAAGAATTCCAATCGCTGCAAAATCTTCTCTTTTCTTCTTGTTCAATAGTAAATAAATTATCCCTAAAGTCAATAATATTGCAAGCGGAACAGCCCTTCCATAAAACGGGCTAAGGCTCAAGAACATTGTCGTAGCAAGCGTTGCGAGATATGGATTTATCCGCCGCTTAATCAATGTTTTGTATATTAGCAAAACGCTTAAGCTGTTTATTAGTATAGTGAAAACTCGCACCGCAATCAGCTGACTGCCGAAAATTTTCATCCATAGTGCAAGCACATAAAACCAACCAGGCGAGTAAATAGTCCAAAAATCACGATACGGCGCCTCTCCATTTAATACTCGCAAAGCTCCTACTATTCCTATACCTTCATCGTAAACATTAATCCCAAAATTGCATCCTAAAATAAACCAAACGAATGCAAAAATGAAAACAAACATTGGTGCTATATATTTGTTCTTTTCCACTTTATTATTAAAAATTTCTAATTAAATAATTATCCAATTATCTAAAATAATTTTTTTATATTAAACTTCATTAAAATATTTCATTTACGTAAGAATATTTTGAAAATAAATTGGAGCTTAATGAATATGAAACCATTGCATTCGTTTGTAGTTACAGCAAATTTACCAGCAAGAATTGCCAAACTCAAAGAACTTGCCTATAATTATTGGTGGTGCTGGAACTCCGATGCCCGCGAGCTGTTCATCCGCATTAATCGCAGTCTGTGGGAAGAAGTTAATCATAATCCAGTGCTTCTCATTAACAAAACTCCACAAGAACAGCTTAAAAAATTAGCAGAATCCCAAGATTATGTTAGCTTCCTCGATTACATACACGGGAAGTTCCTTGCTTATTTGAATGCTGATACCTATTATAAATCAAAGCATATATCTACTGATGGTGTAATTGCTTATTTTTCCATGGAATATGGAATAAACGAAAGTCTCCCTAATTATTCTGGTGGTTTGGGAGTCCTTGCTGGCGATCATCTGAAATCCGCAAGCGATCTCGGTTTGCCTCTTGTTGGTGTCGGTTTGCTATACCAACAAGGTTATTTCCGTCAGCGTATTACTCAAAACGGTTGGCAAAACGAGCAATACATATACAACGACTTCTTCTCGCTCCCGCTGACTATTGTCCGCCAAGAAAATGGAGAGCCTTTGAAAATAAGCGTTCGCTTACCAAAAGGTGATGTTTATGCTCAAATATGGAAAATTAATATCGGACGTATTAATCTTTTTATGCTCGATGCCAATATCGAAGACAACAAAGTGCAAGAATACAAAGATATTACTGATCAGCTCTACGGTGGCGACCGCGAAACACGCATCCAGCAGGAAATAGTTCTCGGCATTGGTGGTATGCGAGCTCTCGAAGCAATGGGCATAAATGTTGAAGTCCTGCACATTAACGAAGGGCACGCTGCTTTCGCTCTTTGGGAACGCACTCGCCAACTTATGAAAAAATTCAATTTGGATTTTCGCTCCGCTAAAACTTTGTGCAAAGAAAGCTCTGTTTTCACAACACATACTCCTGTGCCTGCTGGGAACGAAACATTCGAGCTTTTCCGTATTGAAAATAATCTGCTATATTACAAAGATGAATTCGGTATCTCCCGCGAAGAGTTGCTCGAAATGGGGCAAATCGGTGCCTTCAATCCTGATAATGTTTTCTCTATGACAGTTTTGGGTCTTAAAATGACTTCTTACCACAACGGTGTAAGCAAACTTCACGGTCATGTTGCAAGAAAAATGTGGCACTCGCTTTATCAATGCTTCCCTGTAAACGAAGTCCCTATTCGCGGTATTACAAACGGTGTGCACACTCAAACCTGGATTGCACGTGAATTCGCTGAGCTTTTCGATAGATATCTCTCGCCAATTTGGCGCAGCGAAACTGATAATAACGAAATCTGGAAAATGGTGCACTCTATCCCATCCGAAGAAATCTGGCGCGAAAAACAACGCCGTCGTGTTCGCCTTATTCTTTTTGCACGAAATTACCTTAATACAAAGCAAAAACATTCCCTGCCGCCTGATCAAGTGAGTAAAATTAACGAATTGCTAAATCCTGATACTCTTACAATTGGTTTCGCTCGCAGATTTGCTACATACAAGCGCGCCTTGCTCCTTTTCAAAAATATGGACAGACTTAAGAAAATCCTTACTAATCCAGAGCATCCAGTTCAAGTAATTATCTCTGGTAAAGCTCATCCTCACGACATACAAGGTAAAGAAGTAATCCAGCAAATTATCCAAAGAGTGCGTCAATGGGGGCTCGAAAAACACGTAGTTTTCCTCGAAGACTATGATATGGTTATTGCTCGTATGCTTGTGAAAGGCTGCGATGTTTGGCTAAATAACCCCATCCGTCCTCTCGAAGCAAGTGGCACAAGCGGTATGAAAGCAGCTATCAATGGAACTCTTAACTTCTCTGTTCTCGATGGCTGGTGGGATGAAGGTTTTGACTCGCAAAATGGTTTCGCTATAGGCACTGGCGAAGAGCACGATAATAGCCCCGAAATGGAAAACATCGAAGCCGAAATGCTTTATGATATGCTCGAAACGGTTATCGTTCCTATGTTCTACAAACGCGGTCCGAACCGTGTCCCCGAAGAATGGGTGCAATATATGAAAAACTCGATCGCAAGTATCGCTGGGCGATTTTCCACTCATAGAATGGTGCGTGATTACGCTGACGAATTCTATTTCCCAGCTGCTGCGAAATATCGCATACTTGCCGATAATAACGCTTACGAAGCTCGTCAGTTCCAAATCTGGAAAGACAAAATTCGCAATCAATGGCAATTCGTCGATATTTTGCAGGTCGATTTCGAACAAAAACGCGATTACTACGTTGGACGTAAAGTCCCTGTCTCCGTTAAAGTAAAGCTCGGCGATTTGCGCCCCGATGAAGTTTCAGTCCAAGTTTATTATGGTTCAATAGATCACCACGGCGAATTTCAAAATGCTGTTTCAGATGAACTGCTCTATATCAAAACAGAAGGCGAATTGCATTACTTCAGCGGAAGTTATCTCTGCCCCGATACTGGTATGCAAGGATTTACTGTACGCATTCTTCCTAAGCATAAATACCTTGTCCATCCAGCGGAAATGTATCTGTGCAAATGGGCAAATTTACATAAATAAGTGTATTTTGAAATTTTACAAGAAACGAGCATTCCTATAATACTTGGAATTGCTCGTTTCAAATTTAAATCAAATTTTATCTTATGAAAATCATTATCTTAATACTTTTATTCTTTGCTTTTTTTGTCTCATCCTGCAAAGATGAACAACAAACCTCCGAGCCTGAAATCGGACTTCGCTTAGGGCAACGTGCCCCTGATTTCTTAACTTATGATATTGATAATAAGTTCCTCCGTTTATATGATTTTAGACGTAATAAAGTTGTTCTTCTGCATTTTTGGGCTACTTGGTGCCCATATAGCAGAAATTCGATTGATAATGTAAAAAGCCTATGGGATAAATACAATAGCCGTAATTTCCAAATTATCTCAATCTCTCGCGATTACGATCTTAATGCACTAAGAAATTTCATTTCTCTGTATTCTTTGAATTGGATCCACATTCACGATACCAGATACGATGTTGCTCAGCACTACGACGTGAAAATTATTCCAATGTGTTATCTTATTGATCAAAATGGGATAATTAAATTTGCCAATTCTCCTTTGGAAAAAAATCTTGATACAATTATCAATAATCTAACCAAATGAGTAAGCACGACAAAATACTCCCATTGATACTTTTCGCTATTATTACATTAATTTTAATTCCATTTATTAACATTGAGTTATTCAACGAGGATTACCTTGTCCTGCATTGGTGCAATCCACAAACTTTTTCCGATTGCTTCGGCGATTTCCACCAAAGAATCACAGGTGGACCTTACTGGCGCCCCGTTGTTTGGAGCTCGTATTTTGTAACAAAATACTTTTGGAGAATGAACGGTATCCCGTATCACTTAACAAATATACTGGTTTATTCTTCGATAATTTCGATGCTTTTTGTTTTATATAGGAAAATAGGAATCACCGCAAATTATGCTTTCTGGGGGCTGGCTGTATTCGCACTTTTGCCTGGAAGGGAGCTGAATTTTGCTTGGGTGCCTGGGCGAACAGATCTTTTTGCCTCATTTTTTCTACTTTTATCGACATATTTTTACTTGAAATCGCTCGATAAAAGGCTCTGGGCAGTTCCATCCATCTTAGCTTTCATCTTGGCAACACTTTCAAAGGAAATTGCATTTGCTGGTGCTGCAATACCAATTCTTTTATTACCTTTAAAGCAAAATGATGAAAATTTACGCAAATATGCATTCTTCTCTTCATTAATCGCTTTGTTTGCAGTTGCAATTGTGCTTGCTTATAGGGCAATAGTCATTGGTGGCACTCCTTTCGAAACGTCAAACTTCGATAGCATAAGTTTAATCTGGATCGTTGCGAATTTCTTTATCTACTTACCATTGAGCGTTTTAAATGCCGACCAGCTCGAAATGCTTTATCTCGAACTTACAAAGCTAAATTTCAGAGTTTTAATCCCAATCTTTTTGATTATTCTATATCTTAGCAGAAATATTTTTGTTCTTCTAAAAACTCGAACGCCGAATAGAAATATTTTCCTGTTCGGTTTGCTTTGGTTCTTAGTTTTTATAGTGCCAGCTTTGCCACAACTTATGCAGTGGTATGGTTTTATTGCATACTTTGGTTTGTTTGCCTCATTCCTTGTGGTGTTGGATGATAAAAAATTCGAAAAAGCTAAATTTGCAATTGCCTTAATGCTTGTAATTTCCCTTTCTTTGTATAACTATTCAAGAGCTGAGCTTTGGAGCGATGTTGCCCACATAACAAATTATGCACTCACGGATTTAGCTCACAAGATCCCAGCCGATGCGGACACAATATACATTATTGCCGCACCAGACAAAATAAATCGAATTAATTCAATGAAAATCGGCTTGCAAGAAGCAATATCGACGCATCTGAATAGAAAAATCGAAGTGCTTTCACCAATTCGCTGCGAAATAACAAAAAAATCACAACTCTCGATCGATAGATTTGAAAATTCAGGATTAATAAAAATCAATGATGGTTATTTCAAAATGCAAGGCACTCGTTCATCGTACTTTGGGAATAATGAAAAATTGGAGTATGAAGATGCTTTTGCTAAATTTTCAATAAAAAATGATAAGTCTTTGAACTCCAAGTTGGAATTTACATTAAAAACCTATATGACTACCGTCTTTATTTTCAATGGCGAAAGGTTTATAAATTGGAAGAATTGAATTTAGCAATACTATAGATAAAGATAATATTAGTTTATTCAGTTATTAGAAAAAATACATTACAAATAGGCTTTGTTCATTTCAATTTTGGGAAATCAATCTTTTGTTTAATTTCAAATACTTCTTGGACGAAGGATAATAATTTTTCGCAAGTTTCTCTTGTTATAGGTATCTGTCCGTGTGCTAATCGTGAATGATTTCTTACGGATAATAGCTTTTTAAACTCGTCGTATTTTGAAAAAAAAGTTTTTGCCCTTTTGTTTTCGCTCTTTTCGTGAAGCACTCTGAAAGAATCCAACAGCCCTAATTCAACTGTTTCTTTTTGTTGATTGGGTAAATATTTATTTCTTAAATCATCTGGCAAAATATCAAAATTCACTTTATCGGTTTTCATTTGAAATTCTCTTTCGAACTCTATTTGGGCAACCATTTCAATAAGTCTATATAGCCGTGAAACGCAGTCGTCGTATTTTCCTTCTTCAAATCTTCTAAGTGCATTAGAGAGCAAATCAATTAAATCATCTTCGCACAACTTACCTTGACTATTTGCTTCTTTCAATTTATAAAGTGTGGCTTTGTGTTTTAAAATTATATCTTTTTGTTCTATTTTAGTTGCAAAATTTAAATCTATGGAGTTAAGATGCTCGAATGCTTGTTTGAAATTAAATCTATCCCATTCCGCATAAGCTTTTGATAACTGCAAATAATAATTTGTTAAATCTCTGAAATTGTAATGTATTGTTGCATTGTTTAGCAACTCAAAAGCACTATCATATTGATAGCGATTAAACAACTTCTTAAAAAACTCAATCTTTTGTTCCGTAAAAATGGCGTTTGGTGATAGTGGGCTGAGCCGTTCAGTGTTCGATATAACTCTTCCTTGCTCATCTCGAAGCCCGTAAACATAACTTAGCACACCAATTTCTTTTGCGATTGCAGCGCTAACAAGTGCAGCGGACATTGATTTCGTCCCACTTGTATAATCTGCAACAATTTCATTCGGCAAATAGCCTCTGCTTATAATTTCATCTAAGTACTTAGAGTATTCTTGATAAAGTATCTCAACATCGTTTATTTCGTCGAATCTTTTCAACAAAACTTCTTCATGCTTTTTTGACAACCTGTTTAATACCGCCTCTAAGGTCTTTTCGCTTTCTTTTGAGTATATGAAGCATAATAAATCGGGATTTTGCTGCCGAACGGAAAAAGCAACTCCGTTATCAACGCCAAATCCTGTTCCTATTGTGATAATCATAGCTTTTTTCATTGTTATATCATTATTTTGATGGATATTTTCTTATTTAGGTATTTTATCATCGTTTCTTTGAAAAAATATAAAATAAATAAATTAGAATCAAAACATTTTTGTATCATATTTATTTAAAGACATTTAACGGATTTATAAAACATTGAAAAATTAAGCTGGATAAGGAAGTTAAAATAATAAATATTAGATTTACAGTCCGGAAAAAACATAATCATATCCAAAAAAAAGAGAAATAACAAAGCTTTATCAAAAAAATGAATAAAAAATTTTAAATTTTTTTAAAAAAAATAAAAAAAGTGAAAAAAGTATTTGGAATTTAGTGGAAAGGTGATTAATTTTGTATCCCTTGCTTACGTCAAGGGAAAGAAGAAAGAGTTCTTTGAAAACAGGAAGCACAGAAAGCAGCAGTAAGTTTCGATCGAGGATTGTACTCTTCGTAAGATATGAGAAAAGAATACACAATGGAGAGTTTGATCCTGGCTCAGGACGAACGCTGGCGGCGTGCCTAACACATGCAAGTCAAGGGCTACTTTCGGGTAGCACTGGCGCACGGGTGAGTAACGCGTAGGTATCTGCCCCTATCTCTGGCATAACATCGAGAAATCGGTGCTAATATCAGATGAGGCCTGAGAGGGTCAAAGGTCGCGAGACTGGATAGGGATGAGCCTGCGTCCGATTAGCTAGTTGGTGAGGTAAAGGCTCACCAAGGCGACGATCGGTAGCTGGTCTGAGAGGATGGTCAGCCACACTGGAACTGAGACACGGTCCAGACTCCTACGGGAGGCAGCAGTGAGGAATATTGCGCAATGGGCGAAAGCCTGACGCAGCGACGCCGCGTGCGGGAAGAAGGAGCTTTGCTCTGTAAACCGCTGTCGGACGGGAAGAAAGAGTTCCTACGGGGGCTTGGGACAGTACCGTCAGAGGAAGCACCGGCTAACTACGTGCCAGCAGCCGCGGTAATACGTAGGGTGCGAGCGTTGTCCGGAATTACTGGGTGTAAAGGGTGCGTAGGCGGGCGAGTGCGTCGGAGGTTAAAGGCAACGGCTTAACCGTTGAAATGCCTTCGAAACGGCTTGTCTTGAATGTGGGAGAGGATGATGGAATTCCTGGTGTAGCGGTGAAATGCGTAGATATCAGGAGGAACACCGGTGGCGAAGGCGGTCATCTGGCCCACTATTGACGCTGAGGCACGAAAGCGTGGGGATCAAACAGGATTAGATACCCTGGTAGTCCACGCCCTAAACGATGTATGCTTGGTGTTGGTGCCGCAAGGCATCAGTGCCGGAGGAAACCCGTTAAGCATACCACCTGGGGAGTACGATCGCAAGGTTGAAACTCAAAGGAATTGACGGGGGCCCGCACAAGCGGTGGATCATGTGGTTTAATTCGATGCAACGCGAAGAACCTTACCCGGGCTTGAAGAGTAGCGGAATGACGGTGAAAGCCGTCAGCCTTTCGGGGCCGCTATAGAGGTGCTGCATGGCTGTCGTCAGCTCGTGCCGTGAGGTGTTGGGTTAAGTCCCGCAACGAGCGCAACCCCTATCCTTAGTTGCCAACGGGTAAAGCCGGGCACTCTAAGGAGACTGCCCACGCAAGTGGAGAGGAAGGTGGGGATGACGTCAAGTCATCATGGCCCTTATGTCCGGGGCTACACACGTGATACAATGGTCGGTACAGAGGGCGAAACCGCGAGGTGGAGGGAATCCCTAAAGCCGGCCTCAGTTCGGATTGCAGTCTGCAACTCGACTGCATGAAGCTGGAATCGCTAGTAATCGCAGATCAGCATGCTGCGGTGAATACGTTCCCGGGCCTTGTACACACCGCCCGTCAAGCCATGGAAGCTGGGGGCGCCCGAAGCCGCAAGAAATTGCGTCGAAGGCGAACTTAGTGACTGGGGCTAAGTCGTAACAAGGTAGCCGTACCGGAAGGTGCGGCTGGATCACCTCCTTTAAGGAGAAAAAGAGCTTACTGTTGTTTGAGTGCTTTCTGCTTGCGAAGAGCAAGAAACTGGGGGCCTGTAGCTCAGCTGGTTAGAGCGCACGCCTGATAAGCGTGAGGTCAGTTGTTCAAGTCAACTCAGGCCCACGTTGAGTAACAGACGAGGGCCTTTAGCTCAACTGGGAGAGCGCCGCCCTTGCAAGGCGGAGGTTACCGGTTCGACCCCGGTAAGGTCCACAGTGAAAAGTTCTATGAAAACGAGGATGATACTATAGGGAGCTATAGTATAAGAGGAGAGAAGCGCAACGAGGCAAAGCGTGAGTGTGAGTATAACAACACAAGAGGCGGTAAGATAATAAGGGCATACGGTGGATGCCTTGGCACCGAGAGGCGAAGAAGGACGCGGCAACCGGCGAAACGCTACGGGGAGCAGGAAGCATGCAATGATCCGTAGGTGTCCGAATGGGGGAACCCGGCGGGGGTAATGCCCCGTCATCCCGCAAGGGAGGCGAACCCGGGGAATTGAAACATCTCAGTACCCGGAGGAAAAGAAAACGAAAGTGATTCCCTGAGTAGCGGCGAGCGAAACGGGAGAAGCCCAAACCAAGCTGCAAGCAGCTTGGGGTAGTAGGACCTCGAAACGATTACCCGTAGGTATAGCAGAACTGTCTGGGAAGGCAGGCCAAAGAAGGTGAAAGCCCTGTAAGCGAAATACCGAAAGGGATCAGAGGAATCCTGAGTACCACGGAACAAGAGGAATTCTGTGGGAAACAGCCCGGACCACCGGGTAAGGCTAAATACTCCTCGGTGACCGATAGTGAACCAGTACCGTGAGGGAAAGGTGAAAAGAACCCTTCAGAAGGGAGTGAAATAGAACCTGAAACCGTGTGCCTACAAACGGTGGGAGCAAGTCGTCGCAAGACGATGAGTGACCGCGTGCCTTTTGCTTAATGAACCAACGAGTTGCACGTTACGTGCGAGGCTAAGTGTCGAAGAAGACACGGAGCCGTAGCGAAAGCGAGTCTGAATAGGGCGAACAAGTACGTAGCGGCAGACGCGAAACCGTGTGATCTATTCATGGCCAGGATGAAGCGTGGGTAACACCACGTGGAGGTCCGAACCGGTGTGGGTTGAAAACCGCTCGGATGAGCTGTGAATAGGGGTGAAAGGCCAATCAAACTCGGTTATAGCTCGTACTCCCCGAAATGTATTTAGGTACAGCCTTGCGTGAAGTGTCCAGGAGGTAGGGCTCTGATAGGGCTAGGGCCATAACCATGGTACCGACCCCTGATAAACTACAAATGCTTGAGACACGCTGCGCAGGAGTGAGGCAGTGGGGGATAAGCTTCATTGCCGAGAGGGGAACAACCCAGACTAACGACTAAGGTCCCCAAGTAAATGCTAATAGATAAAGGATGTTCAGTTGCATAGACAGCCAGGATGTTGGCTTAGAAGCAGCCATTCATTTAAAGAGTGCGTAATAGCTCACTGGTCGAGCGACTGAGCGCCGACAATAAACGGGACTAAGCATTTCACCGAAGTCATAGGATACGAAAGTATCGGTAGGGGAGCATTCTGTAAGGCGATGAAGGTGCACCGTGAGGTGTGCTGGAGCATACAGAAGAGCAAATGTTGGTATAAGTAACGATAACGGAAGTGAGAATCTTCCGCGCCGAAAGTCTAAGGTTTCCTTGAGCTCTGTTCGTCAACTCAGGGTTAGTCGGCCCCTAAGGCGAGACCGAAAGGTGTAGTCGATGGGAATCAGGCAAATAAAATATTCCTGAACCACCGAAAACTTTAAACACAGGGACGCAGGAGCATAGGTTATAGATGTTAATGGCTATCATCTATAACTGAAGCACACTGCCGAGAAAAGCTGTGTGAATAGTTTAGGTGACCGTACCGGAAACCGACACAGGTAGACGGGTTGAATATACTCAGGCGCGCGAGTGAGTCGCTGTTAAGGAACTCGGCAAATTGACCCCGTAACTTCGGGAGAAGGGGTGCCACGGAGACGTGGCCGCAGAGAAATGGCCCAGGCGACTGTTTAACAAAAACACATCTCTCTGCTAACTCGTCAAGAGGAAGTATAGGGAGTGACACCTGCCCGGTGCTGGAAGGTTAAAGGGAGGGGTCAGCCGCAAGGCGAAGCTCCGAACTGAAGCCCCAGTAAACGGCGGCCGTAACTATAACGGTCCTAAGGTAGCGAAATTCCTTGTCGGGTAAGTTCCGACCTGCACGAATGGTGTAACGATCTGGGCACTGTCTCAACAGCGAGCTCGGTGAACTTGTGGTACCGGTGAAGACGCCGGTTACCCGCACTGGGACGGAAAGACCCCATGCACCTTTACTACAGCTTACTATTGGGTCTGATTGCATCATGCGTAGGATAGGTGGGAGACTATGAAACGGAGCTTGCGGGCTTCGTGGAGTCAACGGTGAAATACCACCCTTGATGTAGTTGGATTCTAACCTGGCGGAGTGGATCCGCAGGGACAGTGGTAGGTGGGTAGTTTGACTGGGGCGGTCGCCTCCCAAAAAGTAACGGAGGCTTACAAAGGTCACCTCAGCACGGTCGGTAATCGTGCGAAGAGTGCAAAGGCATAAGGTGGCTTTACTGTGAGACCGACAGGTCGAGCAGTTGCGAAAGCAGGTCTTAGTGATCCGGCGGTTCTGTGTGGAAGGGCCGTCGCTCAAAGGATAAAAGGTACGCTGGGGATAACAGGCTGATCTTGCCCAAGAGTTCACATCGACGGCAAGGTTTGGCACCTCGATGTCGGCTCATCGCATCCTGGGGCTGGAGAAGGTCCCAAGGGTTTGGCTGTTCGCCAATTAAAGCGGTACGTGAGCTGGGTTCAGAACGTCGTGAGACAGTTCGGTCCCTATCCAGTGTGGGCGCAAGATACTTGAGGGGACCCGCTCTTAGTACGAGAGGACCGGAGCGCTCGGACCGACGGTGTATCTGTTGTCGTGCCAACGGCATAGCAGAGTAGCCATGTCCGAAAAGGATAAGTGCTGAAAGCATCTCAAGCACGAAACCTACCCCAAGATTAGGTATCTCTTAAGGACCCAGATAGACGATCTGGTCGATAGGCTTCAGGTGCAAGCGCAGTAATGCGTTCAGCCAAGAAGTACTAATAGTCCGTCGGCTTACCTGCCCTTGTGTTGTTATACACACACCCACTCCTCTTCACTCTCTCCTCTTACACAATAGCTCCTTTCGCTTGGTGACCATAGCCCAGGGGAAACACCTCTTCCCATCCCGAACAGAGTAGTTAAGCCCTGTGGCGCCAATGATACTGCTACGGCGGGAAAGTAGGTCGTCGCCAAGCCCCTCTTATCTAATGGCTGCACATCATTATGGGCAGCCTTTTTTTATTTTATAATCTTAAATTCATATTAGTTATAATTTTTACCCAATTGTTTAAATAAAAAAGCAATACTCACCTTTTATGTGAAATATTTACTATTTGATAACTAATGTTTAAAAATTTTAATAATTCATCCTTTGCTCTTTTTTCTTTTCTTTTTTATCTTTATTTTTATTAAAATTTAACATATATTTTTTCAATATGTCTAAATCTACTCACTGGGCAAAAGAAGACATACTTCGGCTATCGCTTTTGCGAGCTGTTCCTTATCGCTTGCAAAATAAAATAATCGAGAGCTTCCCGTCATTAGATGCTTTCCTGCAAAATCCGCCCGATTGGTTTAACGCCAAAATTAACGATATTTTTAATAAATACCCCGATAGCAAAGACTTTGATATTATACTGGAAAAATTACACAAAAATAATATTGCTTTTACAACTATTTTCGAAGATGATTACCCACAAAATTTAAAACATATTGAATATGCTCCAATTGTCCTTTACTACAAAGGCATCATAAATAATGACCGCAAATGTATTGCTATTGTTGGAACACGCAAAAACACTCTCTACGGCAAAATCGCTACCGAGAAAATTGTTGCCGAACTTGTTGCAAATGGGATTGCTGTTGTCTCTGGCTTGGCTTATGGCATCGATAGCATAGCTCACCGCGAAACACTGAAAAACAAAGGAATAACCTACGCTGTTGTTGCCTCTGGAATTGATGAAATATCACCACAAATATCGAAAGAACTTGCCGCAAAAATTATAAACTCCGGCGGTGCAGTAATTTCTGAATACCCACCTGGGATGAAAGCAAAACCACAATACTTTCCCCAACGCAACAGAATTATCAGCGGTATCTCAATTGCTCTTATTGTCATCGAAAGCGACACCAAAGGTGGTTCGATGATTACTGCACGCTTTGCCGCCGATCAAAATCGTGAAATTTTTGCTCTGCCCGGGCAAATCTCATCCAGCAAAAGCGCTGGCTGCAACAGGCTAATCCACGATAATGCTACTGCGATCTTATCGCCTGAAAGCCCACTTGTCGATCTTGGTATTGTTGATAAAATTGATTTCTCACAAAAAAATCAAGAAATTAAATTTGATGATGATTTGCAAAAAATGATTTTCGAAGAAATTTCGTCTGAACCTCTACATATTGACGTTTTAGCTGATAAACTAAACACAGATGTTGCAACTTTGCTTGTAAAGCTGCTCGAGCTCGAATTTAAGGGTCTTGCTCGTCAACTTCCAGGCAAATATTTTATTAAAAAATAAGGGGTGAATATGAATTTTGAAACAACTTTTAATGAATTACGCAACAAAATAGAAAATCGTATCAAAGAAGTTACTCAAATTTTTGAACCACGTGATCTTTATGAACCATACAATTACTTTATGGCTGAAGGCGGTAAGCGCATCCGCCCTGCTCTTACTATGATCGCCTGCGGTGCTTCCGGCGGCAATCCAGATGATGCAGTCGACTGCGGAGTGGCAATCGAGATAATGCATAACTTCACTTTGGTGCACGACGATATTATGGACGGCTCCGATTTCCGTCGCAATCGCCCAACCGTTCACAAAAAATGGAACGAAGCTATTGCAATTCTCACCGGCGATGCTATGATCGGTTTTGCTCTGAAATTAATACCTGATTGTAACAGATATTACGACATTATTCAGACTTTTACCCAAGGGCTCATCGAAGTCTGCGAAGGGCAAGTCTTAGATATGCAATTCAATACTTCACAGAATGTTAAAATTGATGATTATCTGCGTATGATTTCTAAAAAAACTTCTGCTCTGCTCGAAACTTGCTCTAAAATCGGTGCCCTGAAAGCTAATGCAAGCGATGAAATCGTTAGCTCATTAGTTAATTATTCAAAAAATTTAGGACTTGCTTTCCAAATACAAGATGATTTGCTCGATATGATCGCCGATGAAAAAGTTTTCGGCAAAAAAGTCGGGCTCGACATCCAAGAAGGTAAAAAGACTTTCCTTGTTATTCTTGCTAACGAACGTGCCGAAAAACCTGAACATAAAGAGTTACTTAAAAAATATTACCAATCCAATGGATTGCCCTCTGATTACGTTGCTAAATTCAACGAAATGTTCCACGAATTAGGTGTTTTCGATTTTGCTAAGCAAGAAATTCAAGTTTATTTCGAAAAAGCTAAAAATTCTCTCCAATATGTGCCTGATAGTGAATATAAAGATATGCTTGTCTGGCTATTAGATAAATTAAACAATCGCAATTATTAATTTCAATACATTGCAAATTCATTCGTTAATTTAATTTTAAATATTAGTCAGAACTTACGAGAAAATTATGAGCAACGATTATCCAAAGCTTCTACTACCGGATATAGCGGATTATCATAAACTTGAAGTGTATCAAAAACACGGCGGATATGAGCAATTTCGCAATGTATTGAAACTTTCACCTGACGAAGTAATTGATGTCGTGAAAAAATCTGGTCTTCGCGGACGCGGTGGGGCGTGTTTCCCTACTGGTTTGAAGTGGTCCTTTATGCCTAAGGGGAATGATAAGCCCAAATACCTTTGTGTAAATGGTGATGAATCCGAGCCCGGATCCTTCAAGGACAGGCAAATATTTGAGTATAATCCGCATCAATTGATAGAAGGAATTCTCATTGCTGCTTATGCTATGGGTATTACTGCTACTTACGTCTATATCCGTGGCGAATATCACAAATGGATTAACCTTTTCCAAAAAGCTTTGGACGACGCTTATGAGGCTGGTCTTGTTGGCGAACGTATGAAACATACTTTTGCAACCACATTCTCAACTGAAATCTACGTCCACAAAGGTGCTGGCGCTTATATCTGCGGCGAGGAAACAGCCCTTATGAACTCCATTGAAGGGCAACGTGGCTACCCGCGTGTAAAGCCACCTTTCCCTGCTCAGTATGGTTTGTGGGGAATGCCTACCACAGTCAATAATGTCGAAACTATAGCAACAGTGCCCGCAATTTTCAAAATTGGTGCCGAAGCTTATTCTAAGATTGGTGCCCAGGGGCATCCCGGAACTTTGCTATTCGGTGTTAGCGGGCATGTGAACAAACCTGGAGTTTATGAATTGCCAACTGGTATTTTGCTTACTGAACTGATTTACGATATTTGCGGTGGTATCCCCGGTGGTAAGAAAATAAAAGCTGTAATCCCTGGTGGCTCTTCGATGCCACCATTACGTGGTGATGAGCTCGAAGGTGTTCATATGGACGAAGAATCGCTCAAAAAATATGGCACACACATCGGTACCGCTGGCGTTATGGTGATGGATGAGGATACCGATATAGTTGCTGTTACTCTGCGTATCGCTCATTTCTATCATCACGAATCATGTGGGCAATGCACACCCTGCCGTGAGGGCTGCGGCTGGATGGAGAAAATTCTCAAACGTATTGCTCATGGCGACGCCGCTTTAAGCGACCTTGATCTGCTTGTTGATATTGCGAATAATATCGAGGGCAACACTATCTGCGCTCTCGGCGATGCTGCTGCTTGGCCTGTTCGTGGTTTCGTTACAAAATTCCGTGATGAATTCGAGCGTGCAGTCAAAGAAAAACGTATTTTCGTTGCTCCAAATGTTGTTCACGGTAAGCGTGCTACTGCGCAAAACCTTGTTTTCGATGAAAAATTTGAATACAAGCCAGCTATATAAATGACCAAAAAATATATTACATTAATTCTTCTTTCTTTTCTGCCGACTGCTCTACTGCTTTCGGCAGAAAATTTTTTTAATTCTAATTCCCATTATGCAAGCTTTCAAAACCGTTCGAATTTTAATTTGGATCAATATGCAAATAAAGTTCTTTTCTCAAATCTTTTCATCAAGGCAATAACAGATAAAAATGAATATTTTCTGGGCGAACCTATTGTTGTTGATTATCTTCTCTACGTAAACGATAAAATTATCTTAACTGAAATTATCGAACAAAAAACACCTGTTTTCGAAAACGCACTAAGCGAAGAAGTCGATATTGGCAAGCTAAAATATGAATACGAAACAATTGGTCAGGATCTTTTTCGCAAGGCGCTACTGCGAAAGTTCGTAATTTCCCCAACAAAAGCAGGAACCTACACAATCCCAGTTTTTTCGCTCAAAATCAATGCCTTGCTCGAATTCAGTCCCGATTATCCAACAGACGAAAAATACTTCACAAAAACCAATACTTATAGTTCGCAGCCGCTTTCCATTAATATTGTTGAAATCCAACCTATACAAAATTTTTCTGGTGCAGTCGGTAATTTTTCATTGAAAAATATCATAAATGTCGATTCTCTGCAGCTCGGTGAAAGCTTCGAATATACTTTGGAGCTTAGCGGCACTGGTAACTTCTACTTGATAAAAGCTCCAAAACTCGCTTTGCCAGCAGGATTAATTCAAACTAATGAACCCCAAATTATCGATAGCTTGAAAATCGATAGCTCGATTTCTGGCAAAAGAATTTTTATCTACAACATTAAGTCACTCAAATCTGGTTTGCTGCAAATTCCTGAACAAGTCTTTACATTCTTCGAACCAACAACTCGTCAGTTCATTACGCTTAAAACGCAAGCTCACAATCTGTTTGTTCTTGGTAGTGCCTCTGTTGAAATTGAGCAAAAATCATTTGATACAAATATAGTATTCCAATATTTCTCCTATGCAGCAATTGCAGTAATTCTTATATTTTTAATAATTTACATTGCAAAAAGAATCACCTCTCGCGACTTTAGCAAACATCAAGTTCCAAGAGAAGATGCTTCCCAGAGCAAAGCCGACTTTGATTTCCAGGAATTCCAATTCCAAGATAAAAATGAATTGCTTGATTATATCTATAAATCGATAGTTGAATTATTGGTTAGAAAAATTAATTTGCCTAAAAATCAAATCTCAACCGAAAAGATTGTCTCACAAATGAAACTTTTCAATTATTCGCAATATGAGATTGATAAAGTTGTTGAATTCCTGAACTTGCTGAAAGAACTAAGATTTTTTAAAAAAGAAGAAAATATTGATGTTAATTTTCTAAAAAATAAAACTTTCGAATTTATCAGTATAATTGATAAAAAGTCTAATTTTTGACGTAAATATAAGATTAATAAAAAATCATCATTAAAATTAAAACTAATTCAAAAAGTTTTTCGTTGATACACAAGTTATAAATGAAAACTAATCAGGTAACTATATGTTCGAGTTAATACAGTATGTTGTGTTATTCCCTTTACTTGGTTTTTTAATCATTGGGCTATTCGGCAAATACTTAAAAAGTGAAAAAATAATTGGGACACTCGGTTCAGCAACAGTAGGAATATCATTCCTTATTTCAACAATATTATTTTTCAATATTATTTCAACAAATCTGAAAAAGCCATACATTGTGGATGTTTTCACTTGGATTGCAACAGGCGACTTTGCTGTGAAGGTTTCCTACCAAGTAGATCAGCTTTCGATACTATTCTCGCTGATTGTTACAGGGGTTGGTTTTCTCATACACGTTTACTCAATTGGCTATATGCACGGCGATAGAAGCTTCGCACGCTTTTTTGCGTATTTGAACCTATTTATTTTTATGATGCTCAACCTTGTGCTATCGAGTAATTTCTTGCTAACTTTCTTAGGATGGGAGGGCGTAGGTCTTGCTTCGTATTTGCTTATAGGCTTTTGGTACGATCGTCAGTTCCCAGGTGTGCGAATCACTTGGACAGGCGATGCGGCAAATAAGGCTTTCATCGTTAACCGTATTGGCGACTTCGGCTTCCTTATCGCAATGTTCCTTATTTTTACTAACTTCGGCACTTTGAGCTATACAGGCGTGCAGGATGTCGCATACTTAGGCAAAAATATATATTACGACTCTGGTTTAATAACAGCAATCACATTGCTTTTATTCTTAGGCTGTACCGGCAAATCTGCTCAACTTCCGCTTGCTGTGTGGTTGCCCGATGCAATGGCGGGTCCAACACCTGTTAGTGCACTTATCCATGCAGCTACGATGGTTACCGCTGGCATTTTCCTAATCGCACGCAATTCAGTCCTATTTTCGCTTGCACCGATTACAATGGACGTCGTTCTTATTGTTGGTGTAATTACTGCATTCTGGGCGGCTACAATTGGCATTACACAAAATGACATCAAGAAAGTGCTCGCATATTCAACCGTTAGTCAGCTTGGGTTTATGTTTGCTGCTCTCGGTGCAGGGGCTTATGTTGCAGGTGTTTTCCATGTGATGACCCACGCATTTTTCAAAGGATTGCTTTTCCTTGGTGCTGGCTCTGTCATTCACGGTATGCACGAAGAGCAGAACATTAAGAAAATGGGCGGTCTTGCTAAATATATGCCCGTAACATATAAAACATTCCTTTTGGCATCGCTTGCTATTGCTGGTGTGCCGTTTTTCAGCGGCTTTTTCTCCAAAGATGCTATTCTTTGGGAAGTTTATAGCAATGGCGGTTTTCTGCCCTGGCTCATTCTGACAATTGCGGCTTTTTTCACGGCATTCTATATGTTCCGCCTTGTTTATCTTGTTTTCTTTGGTAATGAACGCTTCGATCATCACAAAGTGCATCCACACGAATCACCAAAAACTATGACAATACCGCTTATTGTATTGGCATTTCTCTCGGTTTTCGGTGGATTTTTGGGTGTACCTTATGTGCTTGGATTTTGGTTCTCACACCATCCAAATTTGCTCGAAAATTTCCTAAATCCTATTTTTGCTAATGCCAAGAACGTGCTCGGAGTGCCTTTGCACCACGAGTTGCACGCAATCGAATATTTATTCATTGCTATCGCAATAGCTGTTGCACTTTTTGCTATAAAAGTTGCAATAAATTATTACAAAGACGAAAAGCTTTCCCGCCCTCGTCGCCTTGCCGAAAAATTCAAATCAGCTTATACTTTGCTTTGGAATAAATATTATCTCGATGAAATTTATTTCTATCTAATAGTCGATCCAATTGTAAATGGTTCGCGTTCGCTTTTGTGGAAGAAAATTGACGTCGCAGTCGTCGATGGTGCTGTCAACGGCTCGGCAAAGGTTGTTGCAAGCTTGGCTGAATTTTTACGCCGCCTTCAAACTGGTATCGTGCAAAATTATGCATTGCTGATGATTGCTGGTATTGCTGGCATATTGATTTGGATTGTTTCTGGTTTTTAATTTGTGTGAAATTTTAAGATTATAGATATGACTGAATTATTAGTTACTTTGTTTTTACCGATTGTTGGTGCTCTTACTTTGTTATTTATCAATAAAGAGCAAACAAATTTAATAAAACGTGGAGCATTATTATTTTCAGTTGGAACTTTTTTAGTTTCTCTTTTGTTGCTACTAAAATTTAATCCATTAAATCCTCAAATTCAGCTATATTATGAAGCTATTTGGGTGCCAACACTCGATGCTGGCTTCCGCATTGGCTTAGACGGGATGTCGATGTTGCTTGTTCTTCTTACAACGTTCATCTCACCAATTGCAATTTATGCATCGTTCGAACCAATCAAGAAAAGGCAGAAAGAATACTACATAATGATGTTGCTCTTGCAATTTGCGATGACTGGCGTTTTTGT
>Ga0308396_1000562_pt1 | contig 23823 bp, 15 predicted proteins | sample Hotspr2SamplePe2_FD_202359 | JGI IMG/M metagenome (GOLD analysis project Ga0308396, IMG submission 202359) | Hot spring phototrophic mat microbial communities from Mushroom Spring, Yellowstone National Park, Wyoming, United States - 20050930_Pe2 ... | reverse complement strand
TGCGCCGATCTCAAACTGGGCGCTGAATCAGCCTGTGTTCAAGCGCGCCCTGGGAATCGCTGAACCGCGCGCGCTGCCTTCGTTCACCCGTCGGACATTTGACCGCTGGTGGCGCAGCCGGCCTGCCATAACCAGGCAGGCGCGCTTTCGCGCTGTGTTGTTCGTAGATACCTTCTCACGTTATAACCACCCAGAGGTAGCCATCGCCGCGGTGCGCGCGCTGGAAGCCGCCGGCGGCGAAGTCGTTGTGCCGCCCTGGAAGTGCTGCGGACGTCCACTGATGTCGCAGGGTCAGCCGGCGGCTGCGCGTAATCAGGCGCGCTTCAACCTGGCGCAGCTTGCGCCCCTGGCCAAGCAGGGCTTGCCGATCCTGACTCTGGAGCCGAGCTGTCTGAGCATGCTGAAGGATGATTACCGCGATCTATGGCCAGGCGAGACGAGCGAAGTCGTCGCCCAGGCGGCCATGTCGGTCGAGGATTTCCTCGCCACGCACCTCCCTCCGCTGGAGGGCATGCCCGATGCGCAACAGGTCCTGTTGCATGGCCACTGCCATCAGAAAGCCCTTTGGGGCACACAGGGGACGCGCGCGTTGCTCGAAGCAGCCGGCTACCGGGTGATCGAGATAGAAAGCACGTGTTGCGGCATGGCAGGCGCGTTCGGATACGAAGCGGAGCACTATGCGCTCTCGCACAAGATCGGCGAGCTCAACTTGCTGCCGGCGGTGCGCACAGCCGCTGCCGATGCCTTGATCGCTGCGCCGGGCACCTCATGTCGAGAGCAGATTCAACACTTCACTGGACGGTCAGCTTGGCACCCTGTGGTGCTGATCGCTCAGCGCCTAGCTAGGTCGCTCGCGGCAGGCTAAAGCTAAAGCGCGCGCCGGTTTGTCCGGCTTTGTTATCTTCTACCCAGATCCGTCCCCCGTGCGCCTCGACGATCGCTTTGCTCAGATATAGCCCCAGGCCAGTGCCCGGCGTGCCGCGCCGCACGGCGCGCTCGGAGCGATAGAAGCGCTCAAAGAGCCTGTCCCGCTCCTCCGGCGTGATGCCAATGCCTTGATCGGCCACTGTGATAATGACCTCCTTGGGCGTTGTGCGTCCGCTGATGCGAATCTCGCTGTTGGGCGGCGAATACTTCACTGCATTCGAGATCAGGTTGCTAAGCACCTGTGTGATCCGCGCTTCATCAGCGAACACCAGCGGCATATCGGACGGCACGTCGGCGATGATCCGATGGTGAGGGGTCTGATCCTGAAATTTCTTCGCCACCCGCACCACGAGGTCGTCAATATCCAGCTCAACGGGCGTGAGCTTGAAGCTGCCGGCTTGGGCGCGTGAGGCGTCCAGCAGGTTCTCGATCAGCTCAGCCAGGTGATCAGCCTCTTCTTCGATCACCTTTAAGCTCTCGCGCACGGTGAACTCGTCCCACTGCGCGTCGGCACGGCGCAAGGTGCTGGCATAGCCCTTGATCAGCGCCACGGGTGTCTTCAGCTCGTGTGACACAGCGGAGATGAACGTAGCTTTCATCTCCTCGGCAGCGCGGATGCGGGTGAGGTCGTGCACATCGGCGATGATGTTGACGAGCTTGCGTTCGCGGCTAAACAAAGGCGCAAAGGAGATTTCTACGCTGACCAGGCTGCCGTTGCGGCACAGCAGGTCACCCTCGACGAACAGCGCCGAGGACGCCCCCACCAGTGGCCAACCCTGGGCCTCGGCTTCTTCCAGGGTAGTGCCAGCGCGCTTTTGGCGCAGCACTATCACGTCCTCGAACTTTCTCCCGATCGCCTCGCTGGCTGGGATGCCGAGCAAGTTTGACATAGCGCGGTTGAAGATCTGGATGCGATGCGCCGCGTCCATGATCACAACCCCGTCGGCGCTGAATTCGAGGATGGCGTTCAGGCGGCTCTTCTCTTGGTTGAGCTGCTCATACAACCGCGCGTTGTGGACGGCGATCGCGGCCTGATCGGCAAAGCTCTGCAACACACGACGGTCGTCGCGGCTAAACCCGCCCCCGCGCATCCGGAAGACGTAGATCGCGCCGAGGAATTCCTCGCCTTCTATCTTGAGCGGCAGCGAGACGACCTGCCAGAGGCCCAGTCCAACCGCCCGCGCAATTGCGATCAAGTGTCGCTCCAGCGCGCTAATTGCTTCGTCCACATCCTCTAGCTTGTTCAGGATCGGTTGAAGCTGATCGAGCAGCGGCTGAGGGATGCCATAGGACTGTCGGATGGCGTAGCGCGCATCTGGCTCCACCAGCGCGATGAGGGCCGCATGGCCATTGAGCATCTCCGCGGCCTGCTGCAAGATCAGGCGCAGGACTTCGTTCAGGTTTAGGCGCGAGGTGAGCGCGCGGCTGATCTCCAGCAGGTAATCGCGCTGACGGACGCGGTAATCCGGTAACATGAACCTGAGGCCAGCACCGATCGCTCGCCGGCCTCTCTCCTAGCTTAGACGAAGCGAGTGCGCACTCGCGCGAGCACGCTTATTCCTTCACGCGCTCAATATATTCACCGGTGCGGGTATCTATCTTCAGCAGGTCGCCTTCCTTGACGAAACTGGGAGCCTGGATCACCGCGCCGGTCTCCAGAGTGACGTTTTTCATCACGTTGGTGGCAGTATCGCCGCGGATGGCAACGTCTGCCTGGACGACCTTCAGAGTCACAAACGTGGGCAGCTCTACACCAGCGATGTGCGAGCCGTCTAGGATCAAGAGGTTCACCGTATCGTTCTCGCGCATGAACTGCGCTGCGTCACCGACCATCTCCTCATCCAGGGCGATCTGGTCGAAGTTCTCGCTATCCATGAAGTAGTAAGTGGATCCGTCCTGGTAGAGAAATTGGGCCGGCCGCAATTCCGACTGCACGATGTCTATGTCGCTCCCCGCGCGGACGCGATCTTCGATCACCTTGCCGTTGTAGATGTTCTTTAGCTTCATGCGCACCATCGCGCGCCAGTTGCCGGGCGCAATATGCTGATATTCCAGCACGCGCCACACATCGCCGTTGTAGCGGATCAGCATTCCTCTGCGGAGGTCAGATGTCGTCGGCATACTTAGTTTCCCTTTAAAGCTGCTTTAGAGGCGACCCAGCGCTATCCAGTTTCTTTTTAATTTTACCCAAACACATATTAACATCCGCCCATGGTCCAGCGCGTATTGCTCTATCTCTCGCGCCTGTCGTGGGCGCAGGATGCGCTCACCCGCCTCCCTGTAACACATCAGATGGCTCGCCGGTTTGTCTGTGGCGAGACCATCGGCATGGCGATAGCGGCTGTGTGCGCTTTGAACGCCAAAGGGTTATGTGCAACCTTGGATTTCCTCGGCGAGAGTGTGACCAGTCAACAAGAGGCGCTCGACGCCGGCGATGAATACTTGCGCGCGCTCGATGCGCTCAGCGCATCCGGCGCGCGATCGAATGTATCGCTGAAGCTCACCCAACTTGGCTTAGATCTGAGCGAGGATTTCTGCCTGCGGAATGTGCGACGAGTGGTTGCGCACGCCAAAGCGCTGGGCAACTTTGTGCGCGTGGATATGGAAAGCACGGCCTACACAGATCGCACGCTGGCGATAGTGCGTGCGCTGCACGAAGAGTTTGGCAATGTGGGTGCCGTGCTGCAAGCGTATCTCTATCGCACTGAGGCCGACCTGATCGCGCTGACCGAGGCTGGCATTCGCATCCGCCTATGCAAGGGCGCTTATCACGAGCCAGCCGATAGAGCCTTCCCGCGCAAGTCCGACGTGGACGCTAACTTCGCCAAGCTAATGCGCATGCTTTTGAATCGCTGCAGCCAGGATCACCGCGCTATAGATGGGCGCATCCCTCCCTTGGCTGCGCTGGCGACCCACGACGAGAAGCTTATCGCGGAAGCTCAGGCTTATGCCGCAGAAGCACAGCTTCCGCGCGACCGGTTTGAGTTCCAAATGCTCTACGGCGTGCGGCGGGATCTACAAGATCGCCTTGTTGCTGAGGGCTATGCCGTCCGCGTATACGTGCCCTACGGCACGCACTGGTATCCCTACTTCATGCGCCGGCTGGCCGAACGACCGGCCAACGTATGGTTTTTTGTCAAAAGCGCCCTGCTTAGATGAGGAGCGCTGCTTCTTAGCGGTTGGCTTTGATGATCTCCACCTGAACGGTGGAAGGCACCACGCTCTGTATGCTCAGGTCTTCGGGAACGGTCACTTTCGGCGTCAACTGGTGCACTCCTACGTCTAGCCCTGTGACATCCACCTCCACCCGCACGTTGTCCAGTGTCAAGCGGCTCAGGGTCGGCTGCGGGCCGGCCAGGACAATGTCCACCGTTAGCGGCGAAACCTTCGCGCTGAGCGCCTCGTCAAGGCCGACAACGATAGGACGACGCGATACTGTGCGCGCGCCCTGTTGTGGCTCGATGCGCACGCGCACCAGCACCGTCACATTGTCGCCGATCGGGGAGACGTTAGGCGGCACGTTTAGCCCTACGCGCTGCTCTACATCCTGGGTCGCGTCGGCCACCGAGACCTCCAGCGTGTCAATGAAACCGGGGAGCTGCTGTATGGCCTCGCGCGGCCCAAACACCGTTACCACTTGTGGCGAGACTGAGATGCTGGTGATGGCGTAACCCTCAGCCGGCTGGCCAACCGGCCGCACCCGCACCGCCAGGTCTTTGAAGTTGCTAAGTTGTTCCAGCGGGACGCGCACAGAGACGACCGTCGGCGAGAGGACAACGTTTGAGAAGCTTCCACCGTTGCGGTTGCGAGTTACCGGCCTGGCTGTTTGTTCAACCGCTGAGCGCGCACCCTCAATGTTGATCTTGACTTCCAGCTGTTCAATCTGCTCGATGATCTGCCTTGCACCAGTGACGAGCACCTGAGAGGGTTCGGCGAGCGGTGGTTGTGCGCGGTAACCGATCGCAGGCGTGCCCTCCAAGATGACGCGAACCGGCATGCTGACGGCGATGACTTCGGCGATTACCACGCTGGCGGTGAGCGGCCGCCATGAGATCAGCTCGGCTGGTGAGGCGCGGATCGCTGGTTCTAGCGGGATGGTGTGCTCGCCTATGCCCAGTTGTGAAAGGTCAACCGACACTTGGATGCTGCCGGCGCTGAGCGAATCGAACGTGCTCTGTGGCGCGCGCATGCGCACGGTCACCGAAGTCGGCAGCGTGCTGGCGAGTACCGTCTGATCGCTGGGCGGCGACCCGGTGATCACCACAGGCGCGCTGAGCGTTCTTTCAACGATTGGGTCCTGTTGCAGGGAGGCCGCCACCCAGACGAGGAAGGCCATCAACACAGCCAAGATCATTAAGCTCGCGTTGTTGGCCAGCCAGCGCGCCATTCCTTAATGATTTTATCGGCACGGTCGATCACGCAACAAGAAGGGGTGTATTCACAGCCAGGAGCAGAAGCTTGGGTGGGCAACGGCACTGCCGTCGCCCACCCTCTATAGATTTGCCTTCGCTGGCAGCAGAGCTTGTGGAAGATGCCCCTGTTGGTGAATGCACCCACAAGAAGAGTGCGTTCGCCGATACAAGGCACAACTCACTTAATAAGCAGTGCGCTAGGGCTGGGCTCAAGGCCGGTAAGTCTGGTTGAACGCCGTGAGAAGGATAGTTCATTTTAAATGGTCGGCGAAAAATACTGGCAAAGCAGGGTGATCAGACTTGCGCTGGCCGTGAAACGCACTCTATGTGGATTCGTTTCCGCAGGCTTCTTGCACAGCTTGTATAAAGCATCGAAAGCTCTGCGATGTGCTGCGGCCTGGATCAACATGTGCGCCGACGGCCTTCGCAACTTCGGTCTTCCGCAACCCGCTCTTGAAGTATCCGCTCTTCTTCATTACCCACTCAAATGTCTCCCATGTGCCATTTGGAATGGCATCCGGATTACAGGACTTCAATTTACGAGGCAAGCGTGCGTTTGGATAGGCAGCACATACCGCTGCCCAGTCGCCAAAGTACCAAGCCTCTAACTCTTCGATAGCGACCCGATTGACGATCTGCCATTGTTTTTTACCGCCAGCCTGGGTGCGCGTGCGGAGTCCAGCACTGCAAGCGATGCCTTCGAGTTTTTGTTTGAGCTCTCCACAATCCTCTTGATCTAAATCCACTAGGACCACAATGCGTTCATCTCGTTTAAGCTGGCCTGCGTAGCTGCGCAAGCGCGCCTCTAGATTTTTGAGCAGGTCAGGTTTGCCTTGAAAGGCGTTGAGCTGAAAGCGACAATCCCCTGGCATAAAGCGACGCAACAGAGGGCGCAAAAAGGCCTCCATCGAGGCGTCCTCGACGAGGAAGATGACGTGATGGGCCATGCTCAGCGACTTATCGCAGGTCGAATTGGCGCGCCTTCGTTTGCCAGTGGATCGCCCACGCCGAACTGGCCTTCCATCCAGAGCCACCCTAATAGGGCACCCTCTTCAACGAATGCTCTGACGCGGTGCAAGTCGCTGATGCGTTGTGTGCGCGTGTACCCCTGCTCGTCGCGCCAAAGCACGCGCACCTCCTCCGGACGCAGCGCGTTTAGGAAGAACGGCGAATGCGTTGTCACCAGCAGTTGCGTGCGCTCGCTGGCCCGGCGACATTCCTCACCCAGCCCTGGCAACAGTCTTGGATGGAGAAGATTCTCCGGCTCTTCAATGCCGATGAATGGTGGAGGATCAGGATCGTAGAAGAGCACAAGATACGCCAACATCTTCAACGTCCCATCGGACGCAAACCTTGCCAGCACTGGCTGGTCGAAGGGCGCATCCTTAAGCTGTAGCAGCAGTCGCCCATCCGGCATGGTCTCCACCAGAACACGCTCGACGCGCGGCACGCAGCGACGCAAAGCGTCGAGAATCTGCGTCAGGCGATCGCTGTGACGTTCGGCCAGGTACTGGATGACGTTAGCCAGGTTATCGCCAGTGCGGCTCAAGCGCTCTTGTGGGCCAGCTTCCGGCTGTCCTCGTGCGCTATCTGCAGATAGATAAGACACATACCAGCTTGTGATGAAGTTACGCAGCGCAGCGACGCGCGGATGTTCAGCGAGTTGGCCCAGCGCGTTAACAGCCAGTAGGTCAGGTGAACTGAGTGGGATGTAAATGCGTTGGTCCTGCTCATCGGGCGCTTCGCCGCTAATTGCCCTCCCTTCTCCCTCGCGGTATTCAAGGAAGTTGAACGGCCGCCCGCGACCACGGCGACTCCAGCACAACCGCTCCTCAACCACCACTGGCCCGCGGTCGCGTTCATCAATGGCCAGGTAGTAGGTGATCGGCGGCAGGCCAGGCTCACGATATCTGATCTCGATAACTACAGGACTATCGCTGCCACGAGTTTTCAGTTCCTTTGCACGACCGCGCTTATCCCAAGCTCGGCGCAACCCCAGCTCAAAGCACTCGGCGAGAAAGGCGAATACGTCAAACACCGTTGACTTTCCGCTGCCATTCGGGCCGATCAGGACTGTTAGCGGGGTTAAATGGTCAAACTCGACATCGCGCAGCGCGCGAAAGTTCTGCACCTTTAGGCGCTCGATGCGCGCACGCCCAACATCGCGCTTCGCATGATTCGCGTCTGCTGCTCTCATGACCCCAAGTCAACTTTATCACTGTCACGGGAAGGGTGCATAGGTGTATTCACAGCCAGGGGTAAAACCTTGAGTGGGCAACGGCACTGCCGTCGCCCACCTTCTATAGACTTGCCTTCGCTGGCAGCAGAGCTTGTGGAAGATGCCCCTATTGGTGAACGCGCCCGGATGCATGAGGGGCGACGCGATCTTCTGGAAGCGCTGCATGCTAGGCGGTCAAAGATGCCGGCAGGGATGCTGCGCTTTCGATAGTCTTCCGCGTCTCCGCGTAGCGTAGCCGTGAATGCCCCCTACCGCCTGCCGTCATACAATCGCCCGTCGTGAAGCTGCCTGCCTTCTTCCGCCGTTCGCCTCAGCGCCTGTTCGTCTTTGGGCTGGACTGCGCCGCGCCGGCGCTGGTCTTTGAGCGTTGGCGGGGCGACTTGCCGACCCTCAACCGGCTGATGGCCCAGGGCTACTGGGGGGCGCTGCGCTCGTGCATCCCTGCCATCACTGTGCCGGCCTGGAGCGTGATGCTCTCCTCGCGCGATCCAGGGGTGCTGGGCGTGTATGGCTTTCGCAATCGGGCCGATGCATCCTATGACCGAATGGTCACCGCCACCTCCGAGCACGTGCGCGTGCCGCGGGTCTGGGATTATCTGGGCGAGGCCGGCAAGCGCAGCATCGTCATTGGCGTGCCACAGACCTTCCCTGTTAAGCCGCTCAACGGCTTGTTGATCTCCGACTTCCTCACACCTGGCCGGCATAGCCTGTTCAGCTATCCCCCTCAGCTCAAGGAGGCTGTCCTGCGGATCGCCCCGGACTATGAGTTCGACGTGCCGGACTTTCGCACCGACGACAAAGACCATCTGCTCAACCAGATATACGCGATGACCAACGCGCGCTTTAAGGTCGTAGATGCCCTGCTGGTCAAGGAGCAATGGGATTTCTTCATCGTGATGGAGATCGGCGTAGACCGCATGCACCACGGCTTCTGGAGCTACCACGACCCTCAGCACTTTCGCTACCAAGCCGGCAACCCATACGAGCGCGCCATCCACGACTATTACGTGCACCTGGACCGCAAGCTGGGCGAATGGCTATCGGTGTTGCCCAGGGACACGATCGTGCTGGTCGTGTCGGACCACGGCGCACAGCGCATGGATGGGGGGATTTGCCTAAATGAATGGCTCTGGCGCGAAGGCTACCTGTCGCTTTGCCGAACGCCGACGGCGGGCGAGGTCGTCACGCTAGAGCAATTGAACGCGCAGGGCGCAGTGGACTGGTCGCGCACGGTCGCCTGGGGCAGTGGTGGCTACTATGGCCGTGTGTTTCTGAACGTCAAAGGGCGCGAGCCACAGGGCGTGGTCGCGCCGGCCGATTACGAAGCTACCCGCGACCTACTGGCCGCTAAGCTGGCCGCCATCCCAGATCACTGCGGGCGACCGATGCGCACGCGCGTCTTTAAGCCACAAGCGATCTATCAACAGGTGAACGGCCTGGCGCCAGACCTCATCGTGTATTTCGATGACTTGTTCTGGCGCTCGGTAGGCTCATTTGGGCACGGAGGCATCTATACCTTCAGCAACGATACCGGCCCAGACGATTGCAATCATGCTGAGGATGGCCTGTTCATTTGGCATGACCCACGGCGGCCGGGCGACGGTCAGCGCGTCGAGGGCGCGCAGATCATGGATATCGCTCCCACAATTCTGCGCGCGCTGGGGTTGAACGTCCCGGCTGCGATGCAGGGGCGGGCGCTTTTTTAGCCGCTTAACGCTTTGAGAGGCGACTGACCTCGAACACGTTGCGCACCTGCTTGAGCTTATTCATCACTGCCGGCACCTGGCTGGCGCTCGGCAGCTCCGCCTTTAACCAGACCTTCACCTCGCCAAAGCGCAGGTCGCGCTTGGCAATGCCTAGGTCAACGATGTTGATCTGGTTATCGGCCAGCACCTTGGTCAGCTCGGCCATCAGGCCAGGTCGCTCGGCGGCCACGATCATGAACTGCACGGGGAAGACCTCGCTGGGCTTGCCGACGTAGGTCACCTCGACCAGCCGCTCCTGCTCGGCGTTCACGATGTTTTTACAATCGCGGCGATGCACCTTGACGCCCTGGCCGCGAGTGACATAGCCGATAACCGGGTCGCCCGGCAGCGGATTACAGCACTGGGCAACTGCACAGCGCAGATCGTGCACGCCGGCGACGACGAAATAGCCCCCTTTGTCAGTGGGCAGGGGGCGCTTCGGCAAGATCAGTTCGGTCAAGCCGGCCAGGCCGTTGCGCCGTTCTTCCTGCTCGCGCTGGCGGCGGCGCTCCTCCTCGAGGATGCGCGACGACACGCTCATCAGCGTGACGTTCCCGTAGCCCACTCGCTCCAGGAACTCCTCTTCTTTGCCGGGCTCGACCCTGAAGAGGCGGAAGACGTCGGCCAGCTTCATCCAGCCGGACACGCCCATGCGCTTGAGCTCGCGCTCGATGATCTCGCGGCCGGCAGCGATGTTTTGTTCGCGATCCTGGCGGCGAAACCATTGGCGCACCTTGTGCTTGGCAGCGCTGGTGGCGAGGTAATCAGGATTGTGCAGCCAGTCGCGCTTGGGCTGGGCGTTAGGCCGGGTGAGCACCTCCACCTGGTCGCCGTTCCTGAGCTTATAGGTCAGTGGCTCCGGCCGGCCGTTTACCTTGCCCATGTAGCAGTGGTGGCCCAGGTCAGTGTGAATGCGATAGGCGAAGTCGAGCACGGTGGCGCCGGCCGGCAACTCGATCAGCTTGCCCTTTGGGGTAAAGCAGAAGACTGTGTCCTTGAACTGATCGGTCTTCAGCGCGTCCACGAACGAGGTGGCGTCCTCTGCCTCGCTACCCAGCGCGCGGATGGCCTCGCGCAGTTGCTCGATGTGTTTCTGGTAGTCCGCGGAAAGCGGCGCGTCGTCCTTATAAAGCCAGTGGGCAGCCACGCCGTACTCAGCAGCCCTGTGCATGGCGCGGGTGCGGATCTGCACTTCCAGGGTGTTGCCGTCCTCAGTGATGACCGCAGTGTGGAGGCTCTGATAGCGATTGTCCTTAGGTACGGCGATGTAATCGTCGAATTCGCCGGGGATGGGCTTCCACAGGCGATGGACGATGCCAAGCGCAGCGTAGCACAACTGCACAGCCGGCTGGCTCATCAGTTGGTCGCGCTCAGCCAGTTTCTGCGCCCGCGCACGTAACTGCGCTTCGCGATCGCGCTGGGCTACTTTCTGTAGTTTGCCGACGATTTCGGCGACCTCTGCTTCGTCTTTGGGCGATGTGTCGGAGGATTCGTCTAATTGATCGCCCGCGCTGCTATCCTGGGATGGATTGTCAGCCGGCTGTTCATCGCTGCCGTCTTCGATGATCACGCGGATCGCCTGGGTGTCGCGGATTTTGTCGAACGAGGTGTTCTTGCGCTGCATCTTGCGCCAGATGCTGTAGATTTGCTTAGCGCGGCCGGTGATCTCGACATGCGAAATGCCGACCTCGGCCAAGGCATCGCGCAGGACGACAATGTAGCGCCGCACCTGACGCTCGCGCTCCTCAGCGCCGGCCTCCAGCATGCGCGCCAGATAGGCATACTGCTCTGGGTCGGCGTAGCGAAAGCCCAGGTCCTCCAACTGAGTCTTCCATTCCCAGATGCCGAGCCGGTTGGCGAGCGGGGCGTAAATATCCAGCGTCTCGCGCGCGATGCGGCGCTGTTTCTCCGGCGGCATGCTGCCCAGCGTCTGCATGTTGTGCAGCCGGTCGGCCAGCTTCACCAGCACCACTCGCACGTCATCGGCCAGCCCCAGCATCATCTTGCGCAGGCTCTCAGCGTCGCGCTCTGTGCGGTAGTTAAAGGTCTCGCTGGTGATATCAGGTGGCGCACTGGCAGCAAGTTCGCTCTGGTCACCAGTGCGCTTTTTGAGCTTGGTCACCGCGTCCACCAGCTTCACCACCTCATCGCCAAACTGGGCGCGGATGTCGTCGAGGGTGACGGGGGTGTCCTCCACGACATCATGTAACAGTGCAGCGATAATCGTAGGCGTGTCGAGCTTGGTGCGGGCCAGGATGCCAGCCACCGCCAGAGGATGCGTGATATATGGCTCGCCGCTGGCGCGTCTTTGATCGCGATGGGCAGCTTCTGCTAGACGATAGGCGCGCTCAATCAGCGCGAGGTCTTCTCGACTGCTGCGCGGTGCCATCAGCGCGAGCAACTCCTCGATCGTTTGGACAACCTGGCTACGCCCTTCGTCCAATCCGTGTGCCTCCCCTTTTTGAAATTATAACACCCGCTTAATACTTAGCACACCATACAAATCGCAATAACGGATATCTAACTTCCGTCTAAGGGTTAGTTACTCGGCGGTCTACACAGCCAACAACGCAAGCCTTAAGGTTCGATGACTACTTTGATCCCCTCGCGACGATTAGCGATTTCAAAAGCTCTGGGGGCATCCTCAAGCTTATACCGATGCGTGATCAGCGCGTGCACGTTGACCAAGCCGTGCGCAACCAACTCGATGGCGCGCGGATAAACATGTTTCATACGGCGTACCAGCTTGATCGTCAGTCCTTTGCGGCGAGCTACAGAGGCGATGAACGAAGTGTGGTCCTCGGAAGGGATGCCGCACAAGATGACTTTGCCACCGATGCGGACAGAGGCAAATGCGGCGTCAACTGCGTGCTGATCGCCAGCGCACTCGAAAACGACATCTAGGCCGCGTCCACCGGTCGCAGCAAGGATAGCAGCGCTTTCCTCGTGGCCCTCACCCTCGGCAAGAAGCACATCCGTCGCACCGAGCTCCTGCGCAGCATGCAAACGATGTGGCCGGCGGTCAGTCGCAAACAGGCGCGTCGCGCCGGCTAGGCGCGCCACTTGCAGCGTGAGCAGGCCAATTGCGCCACAGCCGAACACGCCGACGTGCATGCCAGGCCTCATACGCGCCAGGTCCACGGTATGGATGGCTACGCCGAGTGGTTCCAGCATTGCGCCGCCGGCATCATCAATTGCATCCGGTAAAGGAAATAATGCGCGTTCTGGCCAAGCCACGAATTCGCGTAGCGCGCCGTCATCTTTGCCATGGCCGCTAAAGCGGGTATGTGGACACAGGTTAGGGTGTCCTGACTGGCACCATTCGCACTGACCACAGGGCAGCGCAGGGTCAACGGCCACGCGCATTCCTGCGCGTGATCCTGTGGCTATCACGCCGGCAAATTCGTGGCCGAGCACAAGCGGGTGATGCAGTCGTGCATCACCAATGCCTGCCTCGTTGTACCAATGCAAATCGGAGCCGCACACCCCAACTGCTTTGACCCGCAGGAGCACCTCGCCAGAGGAAGGGGCAGGCACTGGTTCGTCGTGCACGCGCAGATCACGCGCAGCATGAAGACGAACGGCTTTCATAAACGCCGGTTCAGGTTCGCCCAAGTTCAAAAGGCCCTTTAACTAATAGTCTATCCGTTTTGTGTTGTCCCGGGCATTCATGGTTAAGGGGCGCTGATAATCAGCCGTCCCCAAACCGTGGATTCAACCCCCTGCTGTTACCGATAGATCCACTCACTATTGCACGAGGCGAATTCCCTTATCATTCCCAAATGTTCAATGGTATTCTCTCAGTCTATGAAGTCTGGCCACGGTTTCGAGCAGCTCCAAGAAGCGTTCATCCCCGAGATCAACAGCAAAGCAGTCCTTTACCGCCACGTCAAGACCGGCGCGCAGTTGCTCTCCCTCATCAATGATGACGAGAACAAGGTCTTCGGCATCGCCTTCGTCACACCGCCCAGCGACTCCACCGGTCTGCCTCATATCCTAGAGCACAGCGTGCTGTGCGGGTCGCGCAAGTATCCGGTGAAAGAACCCTTTATCGAGCTGGCTAAGGGGTCGTTGAACACCTTCTTGAACGCGATGACATACCCCGATCGCACGATCTATCCGGTAGCCAGCCAGAACGTCAAGGACCTCTATAACCTGATCGACGTCTATCTTGACGCGGTGTTCTACCCACGCATCACGCGCTGGACGCTGATGCAAGAGGGATGGCACTACGAACTGAAGGCGCCTGATCAGCCGTTGCAATACAAAGGGGTGGTTTTTAATGAGATGAAAGGTGCATACTCCTCGCCTGATGTGGTGCTGGGGCGCACCGTTCAGCACACCCTTTTCCCGGACACGGTCTACGGCCTCGACTCAGGCGGCGACCCCGAGGCCATCCCCACCCTCACCTACGAGCAGTTCAAACAGTTCCACGAGACATACTATCACCCTTCCAACGCGCGCATCGTGTTCTACGGGAACGATGACCCAGAGGAGCGGCTGCGCTATCTGGATGGCTGGCTCAGCGCGTTTGAACGCAAGGAAATCCAACCAGAGATCCCGCTCCAACCCCGCTGGGACGCTCCTAGGCGGATCGTTGAACACTACGATGCCAGCGAGGAGGAAAAGCCGCGCGGCATGGTCTCCATTAACTGGCTAATCGCCGATGAAGACGACCCGGAGTTGAACCTGGCGTTGCACATCCTCTCGCACATGTTGGTGGGCACGCCGGCCTCGCCGCTGCGCAAAGCGCTCATTGATAGCGGCCTGGGCGAGAACCTCACCAGCAGCGGCTTCGACGATGAGCTGCGCCAGTCCACCTTCTCGGTCGGCCTGAAGGGCATGAATCCCGACGACGCCGACAAGCTAGAGCAGCTCGTCTTCGACACACTGCGCGGGCTGGCCGAGCACGGCTTCGACCCCGACCAGATCGAGGCCTCGGTCAACACAGTCGAGTTCCGCCTGCGCGAGAACAACTTCGGTAGCTTCCCGCGCGGCATCGTCTTCATGACCGAGGCGCTGCGAACGTGGATCTACGGCGGCGACCCAATCGCTGCCCTGCGCTTCGAGCAACCTCTGACAGCGATTAAAGCGCACCTAGCGAACGGCGAGCCGCTCTTTAGCGACTTGATCCGCCGCTACCTGCTCGACAATCCACATCGCACAACAGTGATCCTCAAGCCCGATCCGCATTTGCGCGAAGCCCGCGAGGCCAAAGAACGCGCTCGCTTAGAGCAGGCCCGCGCCCAGATGAGCCAGGACGACTTGATGCGGATCATGGAGGAAACGCAGACGCTCGAGACGATGCAGCTAGCACCCGATCCGCCTGAGGCGCTGGCCACTATCCCGACGCTCAAGCTGGAGGACCTCGATAAGCAGAACAAGCTAATCCCCATCGAAGTTCAACCGCTGGCCGGCGGCGAGGCGACGTTGCTCTACCACGACCTGTTCACTAGTGGCGTGGTGTATCTGGACCTGGCATTTGACATGTGCGCGCTGCGGCCAGAGGACGTGCCGTTCGCTGCCCTGATGGGCCGCGCGCTGTTGCAGATGGGCACGGACAAAGAGGACTTTGTCAAGCTGCTCCAGCGCATCGGGCGCAAGACCGGCGGCATCTCAGCCAGCCCATTCAGCACACTAGACCGCCCCCAGCGCGGCCTGGTGCGGCATTTCTTCCTGCGCGGCAAGAGCACCGTTGCTCAATTCGACGCCCTGCTGGACATTTTGCGCGACGTGTTGCTCAACGCTCGGCTAGACAACCGCGAACGCTTCAAGCAGATCGTCCTGGAGAACAAAGCCAGCTTGGAGAGCAGCCTAGTGCCTAGCGGCCACGCCTTCGTCAACACCCGCCTGCGCGCGGCCTTCAGCCCGGCCGAATGGGCCGCTGAGCAGATCGGCGGCATCAGCCAGCTCTACTTCCTGCGCGCGCTCGTTGAGCGCGTTGAAAGCGACTGGTCGAGCGTGCTCGAGCGCCTGGTTGCGATCCGAGATCAACTGATCAGCCGCCGGGGGCTGGTGGTCAACGTAACGTTGGACGCAAAGCAATGGGCACAGCTCCAACCCAAGCTGGAAGCATTTGTCCGCGATCTGCCCGTGCGCAGCGCGACGCCGACCGACTGGTCAGTCAGCCTGGCGAACGGCCATGAAGGACTGGCCATCCCAGCTCAGGTGAATTATGTCGGCAAGGGCGCCAACGTGTATGCCCTCGGCCATCAACTCAGCGGGACGTGGTTGCCCGTCCAAAACTACCTGCGCACCGGCTACCTATGGGAGCGTGTGCGCATGCAGGGTGGGGCCTATGGTGGCTTCTGTAGCTTCGACATCCGCACCGGTGCGTTCACCTTCCTTTCCTACCGCGACCCCAATCTGCTGGACACGCTGCGCATCTACGACGACGCAGCAATGTTTCTGCGCCAGCACCCGCCCAGCCAGGACGAAGTTACCCGCACGATCATCGGCGTGATTGGCGACATGGACGACTACATGCTGCCCGACGCCAAAGGGTTCGTCTCAATGGTGCGCTACCTGACCGGTGAGACCGACGAAGCGCGTCAGCAGTTGCGCGACGAAGTGCTCAGCACGACGCCGAGGGACTTCGTGCGCTTCGCCGACGTCCTGGATGATGTGCGCGATCGGGGTCGCGTGGTGGTGATGGGTGTGCCAGAAGCCATCGCCCAAGCCAACGCAGCGCTTGGCGATGGTTGGCTGCGCGTTGAGAGGGTGATGTGAGCACGCAGCGCGGTGCGCGTGGCGAGGCCTGGGTGGTCGCCCAGTTCACGCTGATCCCACTGCTGGTCATCCTGACGTTGGCGCTGCCGCGCGGTGCGCCTTGGCCGCCGCTCCTGAGCTGGGTTGCGCGGCTGGCCGGCCTGGTGCTGGCGATCGGCGGCGGTTGTCTGTTCCTCGGCGGCATTGGCGCGCTGGGACGCAACCTGACGCCGCTGCCCAAGCCGATTGAGGACGGCTACCTTGTGCAGACAGGCCCCTATGCCCTGGTGCGCCACCCGATTTACAGCGGTGCCACGCTAGGGATGCTGGCGCTTGGTCTCTTCCTCAACAGTCCGCCAGGGTTGGCGTCTGCACTGCTCGCTTTTCTCTTCTTCGACGCCAAGGCCAGCCGCGAGGAGCGCTGGCTGCGCGAGCGCTACGCGGACTACGCTGCCTACAGCCGGCGCACGCGCAAGCTGATCCCTTTCATCTATTGAGCAGCAGCGCTGGCAGTAGCGCGTAGAAGCGCGTTGCTGCCACTACGTCGTCCAACCGCACCTGCTCCTGGGCAGTGTGGGCGTGCACTTCGTCGCCGGGGCCGAAGCCGATCGCGGGAATGCCGGCTTGTCCGACCCAATACGTGCCGTTGGTGCTGAAGTCCCATCTGCCAGTGGTGGCGCGCCGGCCAAAAGCCAGCTCGGTGGCGCGCAGCGCAGCCTGGACGAGCGGATGGTCTTCTTCGAGCAACCAGGGAGGGAAGTATTTATCCAGGACTAGCCTGAAGCCAGTGTAGCTGGGGATGTCGTAGGTCAGGATGCGCAGCGCGAAGTCGTCGCGGGCTGCACCGGCGTGTGCGTCAATGATTGCCTGCACCTCAGCCAGTGCCTGATCCACCGTATCGCCAAAGGTCAGTCGCCGGTCAAGGTAAATTGTCGCCTCGTCCGGCACAGCATTCAGGCTAGGCGTGCTGACGCGCATGTCGCTGACGGTGATGGTGCCCTTGCCGAGGAAGTCGTGCGCCCGCAGGCGCGCATCCAAGTCACGAATGTCGGCGACGATCGGCAGCAGCTTGTAGATGGCGTTGTCGCCTAGCCAGTTGCTGGCGGCGTGTGCGCTGCGCCCCTTAACGGTCACTGCCATTTCCACTCGCCCTTTGTGGCCGCGGTAGACCTGCATGCGCGTCGGTTCGCCGATGACCACTGCGTCCGGCCGCACGCCGGGGTCGTGTTCGACGAAGGCGCGCGGGGCGATGCCGTCGCAGGCCTCCTCCATGTTGCCGAAGTAGTAAGCCGTCCAGCCTTCCAATAGCCCCAGGTCGCGCGCGAAGGCCATGCCATACACCATGCCAGGCGTGCTGCCTTTCTCGTCACAGGCGCCTCGCGCATAGAGCACGCCGTCCTCCACCTTGCCCTCGAAGGGATCCCAGGCCCACTGGGCGCGATCGCCGACTCCCACGGTGTCCAGGTGAGAATCGAACACGATCACGCGCGATCCATCAGCTGGCGGCGGGCCGATCCGGCCCAGGATGTTGCCCATGCGGTCGAAGCGCACTTCGTCGAATCCCAGGCGCTGCATCTCCTCGCCCACCCGTTGGCCGACTGCCTCGATCTGCGAATCGGTGCTTGGGATGGCGCAGATCGCCCGCATGAAGCGCACAATCTCGTCGTGGTGCGCGTGCACGCGCCGGCGGAGCGCAGCGACCAGGTCAGCCATGATGGGCTGATTCTAGCCAGCGCGACAGGAGGAGTCCCCTGCATAAGGCAGGCCTGTCCTTTGCGCGCGAGATGGGTGCACTCACCAGTAGGGGCGACGCGATCTTCTGGAAGCGTCGCCTTCTAGGCGGTCAAAGATGCCGGCAGGGATGCTGCGCTTTCTATAGCTTTCCGCGGTCCCGCGTGAGGATCGGCGTAGCCGTGAATGCACCCCCCGAGATCAGCGCGCGGAGCGCTTGCTACAATCGCCTTAAATGAGCGATGCCATCGCCGTGCTCGACTTCGGATCGCAGTATTCACAACTAATCGTCCGGCGGGTGCGCGAGGCCAACGTATATTGCGAACTCTTCCCCTGGGACGCCCCGCGCGCGCAGGTAATGGCATTGCAGCCCCGTGGCTTCATCCTCTCCGGTGGTCCGAACAGCGTTTACGATGCCCACGCGCCGACCTTGCCGGAGTATGTGCTGAGCAGCGGGCTGCCGGTGTTGGGCATTTGCTATGGGATGCAACTGCTCGCCCATGCGCTCGGTGGGCAGGTGGCGCTGTCAGCGCAGCGCGAATACGGCCACGCTCAACTGCGCATCTTCGAGAGTGATCTCTGGCCCGCTGCGCTCAAGCAAGCGCAACGCCCAACTACGGTCTGGATGAGCCACGGCGATCGGATCACGTCGCTGCCGCCTGGGTTTCAGGTCATCGCGCAGACAGCTAACTCGCCGGTGGCTGGCATGGCCGATCCCGCGCGCCGGTTATACGCGCTACAGTTTCATCCAGAGGTCAACCACACCGAGCACGGCAGCGCGATCATTGCCCACTTCGCCCGCACCATCTGCGGTTGTCGCCCGCTGTGGACGACCACCAACATCATCGAGGAGCGCGTCGCAGCAATCCGCGCCCAGGTGGGGGTGCGAGCAGTGATATGTGGGCTGAGCGGTGGCGTGGATTCGGCGGTAGCAGCGACGCTGGTCCATCGCGCGGTCGGTGACCAACTGACCTGTGTATTCGTGAACACCGGCCTGCTGCGCCGAGGAGAGCCGGAGCAGGTGGTGGAGACGTTTGAGCAGGCCCAGGGGATGCGGTTGATCGCCGTGGATGCCAGCGAGGACTTCCTGGAAGCGCTGCGCGGGGTAACAGATCCCGAAGAGAAGCGCCGGCGGATCGGCGAGCGGTTCATCCGCACCTTCGAGTCGGTAGTGCGCCGTAACTGGCCAGCAACATCGCCCCTGCTTTGTCAGGGCACGCTCTATCCCGACGTGATCGAAAGCCGCGGGCCGGAACGCCAGGCCGCGGCCAAGATCAAAACCCACCACAACGTCGGCGGCCTGCCGGCTGACATGTCCTTCGAGCTGTTGGAGCCGCTGCGCTACTTGTTCAAGGACGAGGTGCGCGCCATTGGTAGCGCGCTTGGCTTGCCCGATGCGATCGTCTGGCGCCAGCCCTTCCCAGGCCCTGGCCTGGCCGTGCGCGTCATCGGCGAAGTAACGTGGGAGCGCCTCGAACGACTGCGCGCCGCGGATGCCATCCTTCAGGAGGAATTGTGCAGCGCCGGCTTGTCGCAAGCAACCTCCCAGGCATTTGCTGTGCTGCTGCCGGTGCGGTCGGTGGGCGTGATGGGCGATGGGCGCACCTACCAAGAGGTGATCGCCATCCGCGCTGTGACCACCGACGACTTCATGACCGCCGACTGGGCGCGCTTGCCCTTCGACGTGCTGGCTCGCGTCAGCAGTCGGATCGTGAACGAGGTCGCCGGCGTCAACCGAGTGACCTACGACATCACCACCAAACCGCCGGCGACGATCGAGTGGGAATGAGTGCGCTGTTCACCATCGGCGCTGCTGGCTCAGCTCCTCGCGCAACCGAACGTAAGACTCGTAGCGCGCCTGGCTGATGCGCCCCTCGCGCAGCGCGCGGATCACGGCGCAGCCTGGTTCGTGGATATGCGTACAGTCGGAGAATTCGCACTGGCTGACCAGCGGGGCGATCTCCCGGTAGTAGGCGTCCAACTCTTCAGCTCGCACGTCCCAGATCGCATAACCGCGGATGCCTGGTGTATCAGCGATCCAGCTCTGCGCGTCGAGCTGGATCAGCTCCGGCACAACGGTGGTGTGTTTGCCCTTTTTGTAAGCCTGGCTGATGCGCCCCACTTCTTTATCCAGCCCTGGCTTGAGCGCGTTCAGCAGGCTGCTCTTGCCCACCCCACTTTTGCCGGTGAGCACGCTGATCTTGCCCCGTAGCCGATCATACAGCGCCAGCACGCCGGCAAAGGCTGGATGATCAGGCAAAATCGAGGTGTAGATCACCTCATAGCCCAGTTGCTCATAGATAGCAAACATCTGGCGCGCCTGATCGCACCCCACCAGGTCGGTCTTGCTGGCCACGATTAACGCGGGCAGCTTCTGCGCTTCGGCTCCCACTAGGTAGCGATCTAGCATGCGCGGGTGGAACTCCGGCTCGGCGCAGGCGAACACAAATACTGCCAGGTCAGGATTGGCCACCAGCACCTGGCGCACCTCCTGTCCAGGCTTGCCGCGCGCGTGATACACGGGATCCAGGCGTGAGAGCGTGCGCTGGCGCGGAGCGACAGCGACGATCCGCCCATTCACCAGCCCCCCGCTCTGAATCGGCTCAACAGTCACCCGATCGCCAACAGCCAGCGCATCCTCTTCATACTTGCCTTTGGTCAGCCGGCCAGCAGCAGCGCACACGAACCGGCTGCCGTCGTCGCAATACACGGTAAAGAATCCACTTTGCGCTTTGATCACCAACCCCTTTCGCTCCATGCCACCCAGAGTTGCTGTCAATCGCTTGAGCGCCGATCGCTCGGCGTCGGTGAGATGGGCAGGCCATAGTAAGCCTCGATGATCTGCCGCACGAGTGGCGCCGCTAGGTTCGATCCTTCGCCGGCATCCTCTAGGACGACCGTAACGACGATCTCCGGCGCGTCGGCCGGTGCGTAGGCCGTGAACCAAGCAAACGGACGGATGTTGCCGCCGGCCTGCGCTGTGCCACTCTTGCCCGCCACAACCAGTCGTCGCGCGCTGGCCCGCGCGCGAGCCGGCAGCTCTCGGCAAGCCAGAGGGCGACCATCTTGGAAACAATAATCGAATCCGGCGAAACGGTGCGTTGCTGTGCCCAGGCGGGGATTGCGGGTGACGCCCTCCATAGCGTGCTGAATGGCGGCCAGCGCCGGCGGTGCGACGGGAGATGGCACCTCGGCCTGAGGATTGGCTGCGCGCAGCGCGGCGATCAGGTATGGCCGGCGCAGTTGGCCGCCGTTGGCGAGCGCGGCGGTCATCCGAGCCACCTGCAATGGCGTGACGAGCAGAAAACCCTGGCCGATCGCCAGGTTCACTGTATCCCCTGCAGTCCACGACTCGCCAAGCGTGCGGCGCTTCCAATCTGGGTCGGGAACCAGACCGGCTGCCTCCGGCAGTTCCACGCCAGTGGGCTGGCCAAAACCAAAGCGACGCGCGTATTCGCTCAGCAGCGCGGGATCGCGCTGGTGTAGGCGCAGGCCCAGCGCGTAAAAGACCACGTTGCATGAGGCGGTCAGGCCGTCCTGGAGCGTGATGCGCCCATGACCGCTGCGCAGCCAGCAGGTCTTGCGGAAGGCCCGCCCAAAACCATCCCAGTAGCCCGGGTCGCGGAAGCTTTCCGCTGGCTGCGCCAGGCCCTCGCCGATAGCAGCGGACATGGTGACCATCTTGAAGGTCGATCCAGCCGGATATTGTCCCTGCGTGGCGCGGTTGAGCAGTGCGCCGCGAGCGCTCGTCAGCTTGTTCAGTGAGAAGGTGGGCCAACTAGCCATCGCCAGCACAGCGCTATCGGCCGCGCGCAGCACCACAACGGCGCCTGTGCGCGCGCCGAGCAGGCGCTGGGCCGCCAGTTGGAGCGGCGGGCTGATCGTCAGCGTCACATCCTGAGCCGGCTCAGGTGGGCGCGCAGCCAAGATGGTCACGCTGCCATTCGTGAACAGCTTGAGCTGGCCGCCAGGCAGGCCAGCCAGCGTGCGGTCGGCGGCGGCCTCGACGCCAGCCAGGCCGATCTGCTCGTCGCCCTGATAGCCCAGCGCGCGATAGGCGTCCAGCGATTCGGGCGGGATAGGGCCGACAAAGCCGACCACGTGCGGCGCTAAGTCAGGCTGCGGATAGGTCCGCCGGTAGAAGAGGCGCACGCTCACGGCAGGGAAGCGCTCCAGCGCTGAATAGGCGCGGGCGGCTGCGTCGTCCAGCTCGGCGATCGGCGAGAACCAATTGGCCGGCCGATCTGCGTATTTGGCCTTGATCGCCTCTGGCGATAGGCCGGTGACCTGGCTGAGCAGCGCGAGCAGCGCCGCCTCTTCGTCAGCGTCAGCGATTGCGCTGCGCTGCACGCCGATAACGGCATACGGCTGTTGGGCGGCCAGCGGCGTGCCATCGGCGGCATAGATCGCGCCGCGGATCGGGGCTTCGCGGTCCAGGCGCAGCACGCCATCCGAAAGGCCAGGGATGATCGCGTCGGGCGACCAGTCCACGCGCCAGCCGGCTGCGGTGAAGGTCAGCGCCAGCGTGCTGGTGACGACGAAGGGGCCAACAGCGCTGCTCTCCCACAGCGTCGCCAGCGCGGCCACGGCGTGCCCATCCTGCACCAGCAGGCCGCCGCGCGGCTGGATGTGAAAGCCCCGCGCCAGGGCAGCTTCGCGCACCGCCTGATAGCTGCGGGCCAGGGCGTCCGGGCTTCGCAGCGCAGCGCGTGGCCCGTCGGCAAGCAGCCCGAAGGCTGTTGAGAAGTCTTCGCGGTTCAGCGCGTCGGCAAACGCGCGAAGCGCCTCGACCGCAAGCGCCAGTTGCAAGTCTGGGGTGGGCGTGGGCTGAGGGCGTTGTGTCGGTTGGACGGTCGGGAGCGCAGCGCCGCCGACGCAGCCGGCGAGGAGCGCAACGACCAGCGCTGCGATCACCCGAGCGCAACGGTTGAACGTGCTGATAACGTTGATTATGCTGCGCTGCCTGCCAGGAGATCAGCGGAAGTTAGAACTGCCCGCAAGCAGCGGAGCCGCGCGGCTGTGGCTTATCATGCCATAACTAACTGGCCTGCGCGCGGGTGCATTCAGGGCAAAACCTTGGGTAGGCGACGGCACTGCCGTCGCCCACCCTCTATGGGATTTGCCTTCGCTGGCAGCATAGCTTGTGGAAATTGGTGAACGCGTCCCTGCGCGCCGATAGACCGACGCAGCCTGCGACAGCGTTCAGGCAGGTCAGACAGGCGGCGTGTGGCGATATTTGCTATAACTCCTACCTGCGCCATGGCGAACACAAAGAACAACGGCACTAGCCTCGAAGCTCGGCTCTGGCGCGCCGCCGACGCGCTGCGCGGCAGCATGGACGCGGCTGAATACAAGCACGTCGTGCTGGGCCTGATCTTCCTGAAACACATCTCCGACGCTTTTGAAGCGCACCGTGATAGGCTGGAAGCCGAACAGTATGCCGACCCGGAAGACCCCGATGAATACCGCGCCCGTAACATCTTCTGGGTGCCGCCCGAGGCGCGCTGGGCGCGCCTGCAGGCAAACGCCAGGCAACCGACCATCGGCCAGCTTGTGGATGAAGCAATGGCGGCGGTTGAGCGCGATAACCCAGCGCTGAAGGATGTGCTGCCCAAGGATTACGCCCGCCCCGCGCTCGATAAGGCCCGCCTCGGCCAGCTCATTGACCTGCTGAGCGACCTTCAGATCGACAGCCCAGCCGGAGACATCCTCGGCCGGGTCTACGAGTACTTCCTCTCGCAGTTCGCCAGCGCCGAGGGCAAGAAGGGCGGCGAGTTCTACACCCCGCGCTGCGTGGTCAGGCTGCTGGTCGAGATGGTCGAGCCATACTATGGGCGGGTGTACGACCCGTGCTGCGGCTCAGCCGGCATGTTCGTCCAGTCGGTGGCCTTCATCCGCGCGCACGCCACCGGCAACGGCAACGGCGGCAAAGCCAAGGCCGACATCTCGATCTATGGCCAGGAATCGAACTACACCACCTGGCGGCTGGCGAAGATGAACCTGGCCATCCGCGGCATTGACGGGCAAATCGCCCACGGCGACACCCTGCATGACGACCGCT
>Ga0308396_1000544_pt1 | contig 24239 bp, 22 predicted proteins | sample Hotspr2SamplePe2_FD_202359 | JGI IMG/M metagenome (GOLD analysis project Ga0308396, IMG submission 202359) | Hot spring phototrophic mat microbial communities from Mushroom Spring, Yellowstone National Park, Wyoming, United States - 20050930_Pe2 ... | reverse complement strand
TGCGCGCGCGCAGCTCGACGCCGGCGAACGTCGGCATCGTCCCCGCCGCGCGCGCCTCCTGCGCCGCCGCGACCAGCAGCGCGCCGTCGCCGCACGTCGGGTCGACGACCGTGACGCCGCTGCGCAGTGGCTGCGCCAGGCGCGCCAGCAGCCGCGCGATGGGCGGCGGCGTCGGATATTCGTCGGCATCCGCGCGCGCGGCGCCCGAATCGTTGAGCAGCGCCGCATGCGCTGCTCCCAGCGCATGCGCCAGGGCCACGGCGTCCGGCGGTGCGTCCTGCAGCACGCGCCATGCCGCGCGCAGCGCCGCCGCGCATGGATACGCGCGCGGGAGCGGCGCCGGTCCGCCGCACGCTGCCGGACGCACCGCATCCGGCGCGTGCGGACCGGCGCCGAGGTCCGCCAGCAGCGCCGCCAGCGCCGCCGCCGCATCCGGCGCCGCCTCCCAGGCGACCGCGGTTCGCCCCGCCGCCCACGGCGGCGGAACGTCCCGCCAGAGCCGCAGCGCCGCCAGCCAGACGACCAGCGCAAAGCGCTGCGGCGGGTCGTCCCACGGCCCATGCCGCCGGAGCAGCGCCGCCTGCGCCGCCGTCAGCGCCCGCTCCCACGCCGCCGCTGCGTCCGCCGCCGACCGTTCCGCCGCCGTGGGCGGCGCAGAAGGCGCTTCCCGCGCCGCCGACCGTTCCGCCGCCCCCGTTGCATCGCCGAATCCGGCGAACGCGGCGGGCGCGGCGTCCATCTCCGGCGCGTCCCACAAGCTCCGCTGCACCACGGAGTCGGACGCGCCGCCGGGATGATCGGCGCGTTGTCCGTCCATGCTACGGCGCTCCGGGCGCGCCGCCGCGCAGCGCCTGGATGACGCTATCGGCGTCATCCAGGCGCGCGACGCCGACCTCGACATCGGCGTTGTCGCCGAGCGCCGCGGCCCACAGCGACGGGTCGGCAACGGCGGACTCGACCCGCGCGCGGACGGCGGCGGACAACCCGCCGGTCCACACCGCAGCGTGGACGCGCCATGGCCCGCGCCACGGCGCGGCGGGGTCGGACGGCGGATCATCCCGGAACGCCCACGTCACCGCCACGCGCGCCGGGCGCGCGGCGGGCGGCAGGGCGCCGAACACGGCGTGTCGCGCCGGGCGGCGCAGGTCCGTGCGCCGCTCCAGCGCGGCATGGACCGCCGATGCCACCGGCGCCATGCCGCGTTGCACCAGCGGCTGGACGCGCCGCGCCGCCGGGATGATCGGCGCGAGGCCCGTCCACCATCCCGGAACGCGCGGGCGAATCACGCACCGCGCGATGACGACGTCCCGCAGATCGGGCAGGACGTCGGCGGCGACGCGGCGGCGGCGCGCCGCCGGCGGCGGCCACGACGCCGTTGCAATGACGGCGTCCAACGGACCGCCGTCGACGATGGCATACGCGCCGTACCCTTCCGGGAGGCGCATGCCGATGCCGCCGATGCGCTCCAGCAGCGCCAACAGCGCGGCCAGGCGCGCGACGGCGACGTCGTCCCCGGACAGGCGCAGGCGGAAGGCGCCCACCCGCGCGGGCGGGGTTGCCCAGCCCCACCCCCGGGTTCGCTCCGCCACCATGATCCCTGCCGGGATCGGCTCGGTCGCGTCTACCGTCACGGTCGCCGCAACCCGGGCGAACGTGCGGCACGCGACGCATTCGTTGCAGCGGACGCCGTCCGGCGCATCGCACACGCGCTGGTCCAGCGCGCGCATGGCGGCGTCGAACCACCAGCGCATGCTGGCCAGCAGTACGTCCGGGCGGATGCGGTCGAACGGACCGTCCGCTTCCTCTGCCGTCGGACGTTCCGCCCACATCGGCCAGTGGCCGTAGGGAAAGAACGCCGACGGGCGCGCGCACGCCGTCCAGATCGGCGTGCGCGCGCGGATTCCTACCTCGATGTTCATGTTTCCTCCTCTCTCCGGCGCCCTGCGGCGCCGGTCTGCCTCTTGCCGCCGTCATGCGGCGGTTTCCCGTCCACGATACCGCCGGGAATGCCGTCGATCATGGCGCGTCCGGCGGGAAGAATCGGATGGAGCGGCGCCATCGCGCGCCGCGCGGTCACGATCGCCGGCGCGCGATGGCGGACGCGCCGGTGCTTCAGCGAAGGGAGGGAGCAATGCGACGACTCACGGAATCATGCATCATGCGGGCGGCCGAGCGGGCGCGCCTGCGCCCGTTCTTCATGGCGAGCGTCCTGGCAGCGTATTGCCGGATGCACGATCTGAGCGCCGACGAGTTGGCGCGGTTGCTGGGGTGTTCACCGGACGATGTCGTGCGCCTCGCGCTCTGTCGCCGTCCCATCGCCCGATCGCCGACATTCCTCGGCGATATCGATCATCTGGCGCGTCGGTTCGCCATTCCAGGCGAACGGTTGATCCAGATCATCCGCGACGTCGACGCGCTCCCGGCGCCCCGCGATCCCGGCGACGCCGGGGAGGAGCGGCGCCGGGAGCGGTGATCGCATGCCCGGATGCGTCGGGGAGGTGATCGGCGCGGACGCGGGTTCCCCCGCCCCAACCGCGTCCGGCGCGCCCCCGCCTGCCGCCGGTCCGATCAGATGCGCCGTCGCGTCCAGGGCCGCCGCGTCCGCCCAAGGCGGACGCGGCGCGCCCAGCAGCGCCAGCAGCGCCAGCGCCGTCAGCGGCGCCAGCAGAAACCCGTTGCGCCCATGCCCGACGGCCGCGATGACCCGCCCGCCGCCGGCGGCGTCCGCGCCGACGGTGATCGGCGGCGCGCCGCCGCAGCGCCGGGGACGCACGCCGGTGAGCAGCGCCTGCCGCTCGCCCCGGCGCCCCAGCAGCGCCGCCGCCTGCGCATGCAGCGCCGCCGCCGCGTCCCACAGCGGCAGCGTCGCCCCGGCGCCGTCGACCGCCCAATCGCCGGTCGCCCACACCCCGCGTCCGTCCGCCGCCGGGGTGAGACTGACTCCGTCACCGCACAGCGGACGGTCCAGCGTCACCCCGCCCAGGTGCAGCGCCAGTCCGGCCTGCCCGCGCAGCGCCGGCGCCGCGCCCGCCAGCGCGCCGCTGCCCATCCCGGCGGCGACGATGACGACGGCGGCATGCAGCGCCACGCCGTCGGCGCACTGCACCGCAACGCCGGCGGCGGTGCGGCGCAGCGCCGTCGCCGTCGCCCGGCGCACCGCCCCGCCGTGGCGCTGCAGCGCGTCCCGCAGCCGCGTCAGGTGCCACGCGCCGGGCGTCCATCCCCCGACGACCGTGCGGTCGGTTCCGCCGCGCCGCATCGTCACCCCCGCCATGCGCAGCAGCGGCGTCTCCCCGACCAGCGCCGCCAGCCACGCATCCCATGCCGGCCACAGCCGCCATGATGCGTGCGCCGCCTGCCCGATCCGCGCCGCCGCCAGGCGCCCCGTCGGCGGCAGCAGCAGCGCCGGCGCGCACCCCGACGCCCCCGCGCCCTCCCCGCCGTCCGCCGCCAGCAGCAGCGGCGCATACCCCGCCGCCGCCAGCGCCACGGCGCTGCTCAACCCGATGACTCCCCCGCCGATGATGATCACCTCCGCCGCCGCCATGCGCCGCCTCCGCCGGTCATGATCCATCCGCTGCGCCGCCCGGCATGGTACCATGCCCCCGCGCGTCCGGCTGTGGACGCCGCCGACTCGTCGATCGCCGATGCAGAAAGGAGACCCATGACCCGCGCCCTTGCCCGCACCCTTGCCCACGCCCGCCGCGCCGCCCAGCGCGCTGCAGCGTTCCTGCACCGCCAGGGCGACGCCGCCAGCGCCGCCGGCGCCGCCGCAGATGCGGCGCAGATCGCCGCCATCCTGGTGCGCCAGACGTCAGCGCTGGCGGGGCGCTGCGCCGACCGCCCCGGCGTCGCCGACGCCGTCGCCCTGGCGGAATCCGCCGCGAACCTCGCCGAATCCGCCGCCGCCGACGCCGCCGCCGACGCCGCATCCGCCGCATCCGCCGCCGCGGCCCGCGCGGCGGACGCCGCATCCGCCGACGCCGCTGCATCCGCCGCTGCGCCGCACATCGCCGCCGGCATCGCCGCCGGCATCGCCGCCGCCGCCCTGGAGATCGTCTGCACCGCCGCCGATGTCGTGCAGCAGGCGGCGAACGCCGCCCCCCACGGCGGCGCCCGCTGCCGCCGCGCGTCGCTGCGCCGGAGAACGTCCCGATGAGCGCTGCATGGATCGCCCCCCGCCGCCCGATCGCTGCGGCGCGACGTGCGCCGCCTGGACCGTGCGCCGCAGCGCGGGCGGCGGCGGGCGGCGCGTCGGCGCCGTGTCCGCCGCCATCCTCCCCGCCGACCGCTCCTTGACCGCGCTTGGATGCGCCGCCTGGACGCCGAACAAGCGCGACCCGTTCGCCATCGCGCGGCGCCGCGCCGCCGCCGATCCGCCGGCATGACGCCGCTGCGCGCGCGGCGTCCGCCGCCGGCGCCGCCCCCCCCCACGCGCCATCCGCCGACGGCGGGCGCGCATGCGCCGGCGCCGGGCTGCGCCCGCGCAGCGCGGACCGGACCGCCCCCATCCCCTCCCCGCACGCGGACGCACCCCCCACCCGCGCCCCCCCGCAGGGGGTTCCCCGCACGCGGGGGGGTGGGGGAGCGGGGTCCGCCGTCGCCGCGCTCGTCACGGACGATATCCTGAAGGGAAGAACCAAACACGCCGCCGTCGGATGACGGCGGAGGAGGAGGGTCATCATGGAAGAAGAATCAACGGGGGCGACGGTGCGTCGCCCCCGTATCGGTCATCCGCTGAACATACCGGCGGATGCCGAGGAGCATGCGCCGCTGCGCCGCGCGCGGCGCATCATTGATGATCGGCCCGTCGCCCCCCAAGCCCCCTCCGCACGCGGGGGAGACTGGGGGAGGTTCCCCGCCGGCGGGGGGCTTGGGGAGGCCCCCCGCACGCAGAACGCGCCGGCGGCGGCGCCGTGGGCGGAACCGGCGGCGCCGGGCGACACCGTCTCCATCCCGGATGGAGTCGCGATCGTGGACGCCAACCCAGGCGGGGTCGGCGTCGAGGCGGTCGTCGCCGTCGCTGCGACGCTGGCGCATCGTGCGCCCGGCGTCGTCCGCCTCACGATCCGCCCGCTTGGGCGGTTCGGCGCGCCGATCGACCTGTTTTCCATTGGTCGCGTCATCCTGGACGTGCACGCGACCGGGGGGGACGGAGTCGAACTCACCGTCATCGAGCGCACCCGGCGCGACGCCCGCACCGTGGCGGGCGTCGCGCCGTCCCACACCCTGCAAGGGGAGTGGGAATGGGACGCCGACGCCGCCTCGTTCGTCCTGGCGCGCGGCACGCCGGCGTGGGCCATGGAGACGCCCGGCGCCGCCCGCAGCGTCCCCGCCGTCATCGCGCGGGCGCTGGCGGCGGCCATCGCCCGCGGCGACCCGTCTCTGGACGGCATCGCCGTCCAGGTCGACGGAAGCGGCAGCAGCGTCTGGCGACCGGCAGCCCATGGGCTGCCGGTCGCGCTGACCGCCCGCCAGGCATGGGGCATGTCATGGCCCCATGACTGGGACACCTACCGGGCGGCGCTCGATGCAGCTCTCGATGCGCTGCGTCCCGTCGCCTGGGAGGAGGAGACGTGGCTGCTGGCCCCCCAGGCGAACGATTCGCGCATCCTGGAGGTCAAGGAGCGCGGGCGCCGCGCCCGGATCGAGGCCGACGGCGAACCGGAGATCACGGTTCGCCTGTCGCGCGCCGCGCGCGCCATCCTCGTCGAACGCGGGCTCCTCCCCGCGCGCGACGAGGCAGCATCATGACGACACGCCGCCGCCCGCTGTGCGGGCGGCGGCGCTATCGTTGGTTCGTGCGCATTGGACGGATGTCCAACACTCGTACCGGAGCATGGCCATGACCATCACTCGCCTCCTGCTGAACGCGCTGATCTCTTCCGTCGCCGTCGGATTGATCGCCGGCCTTGCCGCCGCCGGCGTCGGCGGGTGCATGGATGCGGCGCCGCCATCGTCGGCGCCGTCGGCGGCGCTGATCATCACCCTCACGCCCGCCGCCCGCGCCCGCCTGATCACGCCTCCCGCGCCCGATCCGACGAACACCGGCCTGCCGTCGCTCGACCGCCTCAACCGCGCCTGGCGCGTCACCCGCATGACGCCGGTCTTCCCCGACGCCGATCCCGCCGATCCCCTCGTGCAGCGCGCTGGGCTGCACACCGTCTATCGCCTGGACGCGGCTCCGACCGCGCTGCTCCCCCTGATGGCGCGCGCCTACGCCGCCGATCCGCACGTGGAATCGGTCGAGATTCCCGGCGAGATCGCCATCCCATGACCGCACGGACGCGCCCAGGACCGCGCCAGATGCCCCAGAAACGACGGAACCGCGCCATCCCGATTCCGGGGTCGGGTCGTCCCTGAATCGCGCCTCCTGGGGCGGCCGGCGCGGTCCAGGACGGGCGGCGCGGCGTCATCCCGATGTCCGGGGTCGGGTCGCCCGCGAATCGCGCCTCCTGGGGCGGCCGGCGCGGTCCAGGACCGATGGAACCGCGCCATCCCGCCTTGGGGGGGGCGGATCGTCCCCCGGTCGCGTCTCCTGCGGCGTCGGGCGCGGGAGGCGGGCGCGGCGGACGCCGACGGATCCAGCGGCGCCGGCGCTCACGGCGCCGGCGCCGCTGTTGGCATGGGCGTCGGCGGATACGCCGGCGATTCCATGGCATCCGGGGGAACGATGCTCAGCGCCGTCGCATCGGCGCCGTCGGCGATAATCACCGCCGCCGGCGCATCAAGCAGCGGCGACCACGGCGCCGTCAGCGTGATCCGCTCCGGGATGCCCGGGTCCAGCGTGATCGTCGGCGCCGTCGCCTCCACGTAGCGCCCGGAGGCATCCACGATCCAGGCGGTTCGCGGCCAGGGGCGGCTGTTCGCCTGGCGGTTGACGACATCCGCCGTGATCGCCACGGTCGTCCCGCAGCGCATCCCCGCCGCCCATGCCGCCGGGCGGTTGACCTGCGCCACCACGCGCGTGAGTTCCCAATCCCGCCAGACCGTCGACCGCACCGCCGCCCGATCCAGCGCCCGCACCACCAGCGGCGGCGCATCCGCCGCCATCCACGCGCCCGACGCCGGCGGCGGGACGGACGCCCCCGGCGCGGGCGTCGGCGTGCGCGCCGCCGCCGGCGCGGGCGGCGCGGGCGTCGGCGCGAGCGCCAGGCGCACCCGCGCCGACCCGTCGGGGAGACGAATCTGCAGCATCCACGCATCCGGCGGCGCATCGTCCGCCGGCAGCGTAAACAGCGCCAGCGCCCGCACCGGCATGCGCGGCGGCACGGTCACGCCGCGCGCTGCGGCGCCGCCCACGAGGGTCTCGACCTCGCCGAACGCCGGCATGCCCCCCTCCGGACATGCCGCCGCCGCCGCCGCTTGCAGCAGCGGATGCCCGCCGACGCCGCCGTCCGGCTCCAGGTCGAGGTAGCGCCGGTCGGACGACAACAGCGTGAGCGTCTGCGCCTGCCGCAGCCACTCCCACCGCAGGCTGCGATCCGCGTGCGCGTTGACCGCCGCCAGGTCAATGAGCACGCTCCGCCGTCCGACCGGCGCGCCATACGCCGGTGGCAGATCGGCCACCCAGGCGTGGACGACCGCCACCTGCCAGTCCCCGACCGGCGTCGTCAGCGCCGCATCGCGCGGCGCCAGCGCCGCCATCACGGCCGTCGACGTCGCCCGCACGGCATCAAGCGCCGGCGTGACGTCCGGCGTCGGCGTGGCGCGCGGCGCGAGGGGCCACCCCCCCGGCACCGCCGGCGGCGCCGCCATCGGCGGCGCCGGAGCGGACGGCGCTCCCTGCCATCCGGCGCCGCCGCCGCACCCGGCCAGCAGCGCAACGACCGCCAGCAGCGCCGGCAGCGCCCGCCGAAGGCGACCCACTGTTCGCATCATTCCTGCTCCTCCGGCGACAATGGCGCGGCGCGCGGCAGCGACCGCGCGCCGCGCCGTCGGCATCATCATCATCCCTCACGTCCGATTGCGCCGCGTCCCCCAACAGCGCGTGAACTGCGCGCGGAAGGGACAATCGGCGCAGTCGGCGCGCGTCGCCGCGCCGAGCGTCCGCATGAACGGGTAGCCGAAGGCGTACCCGTGGGCGTAGACGGCGCGCGTCACCGACGCGACCGCCTCCGCCCGCCATGCGCCGGCCCAGCGCCGCAGCGCCGCCGCCGCGTCCGCCTCGGCGACCCCCAGCTCCCGGAGCATGGACGCCAGCGCCATGATCTCCGGGTTGCTGCCGCCCGGCGGCGGCGGGCGCCGCGCCAGCCGCGCCGCGCACACCGGCAGGTCGCCGCCGATGGCCGCCCGCAGCGCCGCCTCCCCGTCGCCCGCCGCCGCACCCCCCGGTTCGGGAGGGTGGCGGGGAGGTCGGGGGGGTGGGAGGGGGCGCGCCGCCTCCGCCGCCGCCGCCTCCGCCGCCGCCAGCGCCGTCGCATAGGCGTCGGCGAGCGCCGGACAGACGACCGGGCGCGGCCCCGCCGCTGCGCGCGGCCCCGCCGCCGCCAGCGCGCGGATGCGCTCCATCCCGCCCGCCAGCTCGTCCGGCGTCAGCGGGATTTTCCACCGCCCGTCGCGGCGCGGCGAGTTCAGCCGCCGGATCAGGCGCCGGCGCGTGAAGAACGACGCCCCGCTGCGCGCCAGCCAGCGGTCCAGCGCCGCGTCGTCATCCAGCGGCGGCGGGACATGCCCGGTCGCATCCGCCAGCGCCTGCCGCCAGACCCGACGGTCGTCCGCCGTCGCCTGGCGCACCCCGGTCGGCGCGTCCAGCGTGACCAGGCGCATCTCCGCCCGCCACGCCGTCGCCAGCGCCTTCGCCGCCGCCGTCGCCTCCGGCGACGCCCAGCCGCCCAGCAGCGGCGCCGGCAGCGCGAGGTGAAACCCCGCCCCGCCGGTGTAGGCGATGCCGACCGCCTCCGGCGGAAGCCGGTAGACGCGCTCCAGATGCGCCAGCAGCGCCAGCGCCTCCCGGCGCGCATGCTCGACGTCCAGCCAGTCGGCGTGGGCGTCGAAATCGAGCGTGAGGTCCACCACGTGGACCTCGCCGCGAACCGGGCGCGCCGCCGCAAAGCGCTGCATGGAGACGCGCTCCTCGCAGCGCGGCGGCGGCAGCGCCGTTGCGTCGATGCGCCGCCACCGCGACCGGCCGATCTGCCGGTCGCGGTAGCGGTACCCGCGGAGGTCAGCGCGCTCCATCGCACGCCCCCCGGCGCCGCCGCCGCGCGCGCTCCCGCAGGAACGCGCGCCGCCTCACCGCGGCGCGCCGCCAGTTCGCCGCCAGCAGCGGCAGCTCGGCGCCGACGCGCCGCAGGCGGCGGCGGCGCGGGCGCGCGCGCCCGCGCCAGATCGCCCCGACCACGACCGTGGCCAGCAGCCACGGCCAGATCGGGATGCCGGCGCCCGGCGGCATCATCGCGGGCAGCGGCGGCGGCAGCGGCGACCATGACGCCGCGACCGCCGCCGCCGCCGGCGGCGGCGCGGCGCGGCGCAGCGCATCGATCCCGGCGGCGCCCATCGCCTCCGGGACGCCCAGCGGCGCGGCGCTCAGAATCCAGAGCGTCGCGCCCAGCGCGACGACGGTCAGCGCGATGCTGACCGCCGTCGCAACGGGTGATCGGCGCCCGCTCCCCGACAGCGCCGTTTCCAGCGCGTCGAGGAGCAGGCGTATGACAATCAGGTGCATGCCTCCTCCTGCCGCCCCCCCGTGCGGGGGTCGGCGTCTGTCCCATCCGACGCATGCACCATAGCGCCGACCGCCGCCAGGCGCGCGCCCGCCCCGGTGATGACCGGGGCGGGCGTGTGCGTGTCCGTCTCCCTCCTTCGTGTCCGTTCCCGTGCGCGGCGCGGGCGGCTACCCTAGCCCATTGCCCAGCCCATTATAGATGCGCTGGAAGATGATGTCCACGCGCTGCCCGAGCAGCGTCAAAATGCCGATGACGACCACGCTGATCAACACGAGGATCAGCGCGTACTCCACCAGCCCCTGTCCGGGCTCCGCGCCGCGTCCGTCCTCGCGGGCAAAGAATGCACGAACCATGCCGTTCTCCCTCCTTGCCGTTCTCCCTCCTGCTGCAGGATGGGCGACTCCTCCGCCGCCCACCGCGACTCTATCCGACCCGGACCGGCGGCGCCATCATTAGCCGTTACGGATCGCGCCGCCGGTCGTTGATCGCCGCGCGCCCGCCGCCATGCGCGCGCCGCCCCGGTGATGACCGGGGCGGGCGTGTGCGTGTCCGTCTCCCTCCTTCGTGTCCGTTCCCGTGTCCGTTCCCGTGCGCGGCGCGGGCGGCTACCCTAGAGACCATTGCCCAGCCCATTAAAGATGCGCTGGAAGATGATGTTCACGCGCTGCCCGAGCAGCGTCAAAATGCCGATGACGACCACGCTGATCAACACGAGGATCAGCGCGTACTCCACCAGCCCCTGTCCGGGCTCCGCGCCGCGTCCGTCCTCGCGGGCAAAAAATGCACGAACCATGCCGTTCTCCCTCCTTGCCGTTCTCCCTCCTGCTGCAGGATGGGCGACTCCTCCGCCTCCCATCGCGACTCTATCCGACCCGGACCGGCGGCGCCATCATTAGCCGTTACGGATCGCGCCGCCGGTCGTGCACGCTCATAACCTGCTCCAGTCCCATCCGCTCAGCGCCGGCGGCAGCCCGACGGCGCCGTTCGTTGCCGCCGCCGCGCCGCCATCCGGCGCGGGTGCGGGCGCGGGCGGCGGCGCGGGCGGCGGCGCGGGCGCCGCCGGCGGCGGCGCGGGGGCGAACGCCGGCGCGGGGGCGAACGCCGGCGCGGGGGCGAACGCCGGCGCGTCGTGCGCGTCCGGCGGCGCGGCGCCGGCGGAGAGGACGTGATCAACCACCACAATCGTCTCGACCACCTCCGCCTGCGTCTCCACGCTCGTCCCGTCCGCCAGCGTCGCCGTGACCCGCCGCTGCGTCTTGCGGTTCTCCAGCCGTCCCTCCGCCACGACCCGCGCGCCGCGCGGGTGCGCCGCCGCCAGCGCCCGCGCCTCGCGCTCGGTCAGACCGCGCACTTCCAGCGTCATCGTCACCGTGCGCGGCTCGATCATGCCGTTGACCAGCTGCGTTGAGGACGCCGCGACGCGCAGGCGCACCACCGGACCGTGGGGCGTGGGCAGCAGCTGGGCGTCGCGGGTCAGATTGCCGACCATCAACACGCGCACCAGGTCCATTACGCCCTCCTCGCCGTCTGGTCCGCCGGCGCCGCCAGCCAGAGGAGCGGGCGAAGCCAGCTCCGCCCGCCGACCTCGGCGGTCACGCCGCCGATGGCGCATCCGATTGCCGACGTCTCGCCCGCCGGCGCCGCATGGTCCGGAAACCAGCCGCACATGTCCGGCAGATCAACGAGGTCTGCCAGCCGACCGGCGCCGACCACGCGCGGCGGCGCCGCCAGGACGACCGGAACGCCCTCCCACGGCAGCGGCGGCGTCATGCGGTCCCAGGGCGCCGCTTCCTGCGCCTCCAGCGCGAACAGCGTCGCGTCCGGCGCCTGCGGCAGCCGGTGATCCCCATCGAGCGCATGGACGCGCAGCGGGCGCAGCACGGCCCGCACGAACGCCTGCGTGCGCGCCGGCAGCGCAGCTCCGTCCGGGACGCGCTCCTCCGGCAGGTACACGCCGACCACGCCGCTGCCGGCGCCGGCCAACGGACGCAGCCAGGCGGCGATGACCGCGCCGCCGCCGTCGCTGCGCATGCGGCGGCGCCACTGACTGGTGCGTCCGACCAGCTCGATCACCCGATCCATGGCGCACCTCCTTCCGGGTTCGCCGCCCCGACGCCGGGCGCCATCCCCGCCGCGGGCGGACCCGCCGGCGCCGTCAGCGCCGCGTCCAGCGCCGCCTCGATCTCGGCGCGCGGCGGAAGCGGCGGCGGGGGCGGCGGCGTCCCCGGCGTGCGGCGCGGTCCGCCGCCCGCCGCGATCAGGCGCGTCACCTCCTCGTCGGTCAGCATGCGCCCCTTGACGAGCTCCACATACCCGACGTCGACCGTCATGCGCACGCCGGTCAGCATCCGCCGCCGCATGGCGCCCACCCGCCGCTCCACCTCGTCCGCCGGACCGCCTTTGGCGCGAATCGCCTCCTCCGCCGCCGCCAGCGCCGCCTGAATGCGCGGATCGCCCCGCCGCCGCTGATAGACGCGCGGCAGCAGGCGCCCCTCGACGATGACCTGGTTGCCATGCTTGAGCAACGCTGCGGCGCCCTCCACCGACCCATCGAGCGCCACGTCCGCCGGAATCAGCGTCGTCAGCGCATGCACGGCGCGCGCGCCGGGCACAATGCTGTGCAGCGTGCGCCGACAGCGGATGCGCACCGTCGCCGTCGCCCGCCGCACGCCCGGCCCCAGCGTCTCGTCCCGGATCACCGGACCGCCGTCCACCTCGCCGACGATCCGCACCCATGACCCGTCGGGAACCGCATCCGGCGCCCGCGCGACCGCCAGCACGTCCAGGCGCGTCTCCCACGTCGGCAGCCCGGCGTCGTCGGGATGCACGGCGAAGGCGCGATCATAGGTTTGTTCCAGGCGCACCGCCCCGTTGATCTGAATCCGGGCGCCGTCGGTGAACAGCCCGCTTTCCATCAGGCGGGCGCTCACCGACAGCGGCATGCTGTAGGCCAGCCCGCCCGGCTCCTCGATGTCCATCCGATACGGCGCATAGCGCACGCCCAGCGGCGACGCGACCGGCGGACGCGCCTTGCCGTTGGGTCCATAGCGCTCCCGCCGCACCGTGCCGACCAGGATGCACACATTGCGCGCATCGGCGCCGCCGCCCGCATGCTCGCGCATCACCATGCGCAGCGCCTCGTCCGCCGCATGCCCGTTCCCGGCGCGCGCGGGCGCGGCGTCGGACGGCGCCGGCGGCGGGTCGCCCGCGTCGTCATCGGCGGCGCGACCCGGAACCGCCGCCGGAGGCGACGCCAGGAGCGCCTGCCAGTCAATCATCGTCATCGTCATCCCTGTCCTCCTGTCTGCATCATCCGGCCGCTCCTGCGACCGGGCGCCGCATCCGGCGCCGCATGCAGCGTGCCACAGGCCGCATGCCGCGCGCATCCGTGATCGTCGGCGATTCCGGCGGCGGCGCCTCACGGTCGCCCGCCCGCGCCGCGCGGCGCGGATGGGCGCGGGCGCGACGGCGCCAGCGCCTCGCCGTCGGCGGGCCAGCGCAGCGCCAGCGCATGCGTGCGCAACGCCGCGATCACCGGATCGACGCCGTAGCGCAGCATGCTCCGTTCGCGCAGCCGGATGCGCGCATCGGGAATCTGCTGCGGGTCGGCGTCCAGCGCGTCCGCCATCGCCGCCCGATACGCCGCCGCGCGCTGCGCCAGCAGCTCCGTCAGCGCCGGCGCCGATTCCGCCGCCGCCGCGACGCCGACCTCCTGCGCCAGCAGCGCCAGCGTCTGCACCGCCGCCGCCGCCGGTCCACGATGCAGCCCCCCCCGCGCCGCCGTCGTCCACGCCCGCCGCAGCAGGTCGTCCGCCGGCGGATCGACGTCCGCCGGACGCGCCCGGCGATAGGGCGCATCACGCGGCGCATCACGCGCCGCGCCGTCGCCGCTGCGCGCCGGCGGACGTTCGCGCGGGCGCGCGCTGAACAATCCGCTCTCCACATCGCCGACCGGAAAGCGCAGCAGCGCCTCCTGGCGCGCGCGCACGGCGGCAAAGTCGGCTTCCGTCAGACCGGTGTCGGCATAGGCGTCCACCAGCGCCCGCGCGTCCTGCTTGATCGGTCCTAAAATGACCAGCCCGCCCAGCGCTTGCAAGGCGGCGGCGCGCACCGCCTCGCTGTACTGATACAGCCCTTGATGCGCCCCGATGATGCCGACCCCTAACGAGCGCGTCTGCGTGAAAAACACTTCGGCGTCGTTGGGATGCTCGGCGTCGATGAACTTCTGCACCTCATCGATGATCAGCGGACAATCCCAGCGCAGGTCCGGGTCGGGCTGGCGCGTTTGCCGGGCGAACGTCGCGGTCGACAGCGTCGCAAACAACGCGGTCGCCAGAATCGCCGCCAGCGACTCGGAGAGGATTTCCGGCACGAGTTTGAAGATCAGAATCCGGCGCGCATCCATCGCGTCGGGCAGATAGAGGGTGGCATACGGCTGGCAAAACAACTGCTGCACCACCGAGTCGGTGATAAAGTGCTGCAAGCGCCGCCGGAACGATTCGATGCTGACCCGCACGCGCTGGTCCATCGCCGGATACTCCACCAGCCAGAAGTCACGCACCAGCGGGTTGCTGACCCGCCGCAGCACCTCGGCGCGGTAGGCGCTGCTGACATAGAAGCGGTCGAGATGCAGCAGCGTCGGCGTCGGCTCCCCTTCGAGCAACGCCCGCAACCCCATGCGGGCGAACTGCTGCATGCCGGCCGATTCGCGCCACACCTCCGGCGACATGCGGGCGAACAGGGTTTCCACCTGCCCCACCAGCTGCGCCGGCGACACCCCGTCGTCCGCCAGGCGGCGGTCGAGCGGGTTGAGGCACGGCACGCTCGGCGCGGTCAGGTCGATCAGAATCACCCGCTCGTGCGTCTCCGGCGGCAGCGCCGCCACAATCCGGTCGGCCAGGTCCCCCTTGGCGTCGATAATGATGCACCCGGACCCAATGCGCGCCAGTTCAAACGCCAGCACTTCGATGAAACTCGATTTGCCCGCGCCCATGGGGCCGAGTACTTCCATCCCTTTGCGCAGGTCGCGCAGCGTCGGGCCGACCAGCCCGTCGGCACCGTCCGGGTGATCGGCGTGCGCCAGCGCCAGGCGGCGCCGCCCCAACGCGATCGGATCGGTCGGCGGCGGCGCCAGGCGTCCGTCCAGCGCCGCCGCCGCCTCGTCGGGGGGCAAAAACACGCGCGCCGGCGGGGGCAGGTAGCGCACCGGACGCAGGGCGATCAGCGGCTCCAGCGCCGCCTCCGGCGGATGCCAGAGCGCCGCCAGGTCGATGACGCTCAGCAGGGACCGCCGCTTGCCCGGCAGCGGCAGGAGCGGCCAGGGCAGTCCGGGCCAGACGGGGCGCGGCGCATGCGCGGTCAGGTCCTGCAGCGCCAGACGGCGGCGCGCGGCGCGACTCCAGCCGCCGCCGGCGCGCGCCAGCGTCAGCGCCGCCCCGCCGATCAGCAGCGCCGCCCCGCCGATCAGCAGCGCCGCCGCCGCCGCCGCCGGCCCGCCGCTGCCGACGCCGAGCACCGTGGCCAGCAGCGCCAGCCCCGCCGGCGCCGTCCATGCGGCGGCGCGCGCGCGCGCCCCGCCGCGCGCGGCGGAATCCGCCGCGCGTGCCGCCGCGCGTCCGGTCGGCGCCGTCCAGCAGCGCCGCCGTCGCTGCGCCAGCGCATCCAGCGGCGGCGGCGCCAGGCGCTGGATCGCGCCGCCGCTCTCCGCCGCGAACTGCGCCAGCGCCTGCGCCAGCGCGTGCACCTGGCGCACCGCCGCCTCTTCCGTGACGGCCACCGCGACGCACCGCACCGTCACCTCGAACGCCCACCCCTCCGCCTGCTGCAGGAGGGCGTCATGCGCCGCCAGGTCGCCCGGCGTCAAGCGCGCCTGAATGCGCGCCACCTGCATGCGCAGCGCCTCGCGCCACGCCTGGTCGGCGCGCCGGTCGGCGCCGCGCACCAGGATGTCGTACCCGGCATAGATCACCGGCGCCGTCACCCGCACCGCCGCCGCCAGCGGTCCCAGCGGGTCGGACTGAAACCGGCCCAGGTCGCGCAGCGGATGCCCCGCCGGACGCGCCGGAACCAGATCGACCCACGCCACCGTCCCGTCCTGCTGCAGCGCCGCCGCCAGGTCGTCCGCCGCCGGACGCACCGTCGCGCCCGGCGTCCGTCCCTCGATCTCGTTCCGCACCGCCGCGCGCCAGTCGTCGCCGCCCGGCGTGCGCACCCGCAGGCGCGCCCGTCCGTCGGCCCCCGACTCGATCACCAGCGCCAGCGTCGGTTCGTCCCCCCGCGTCACGGCGTGCGCCGGCAGCAACGGCGCCAGCCCGGTCAGCAGATCGACGCCGGTCAGCGGCGACCACGCCAACGCCGGCGCCGCCGGAAAGGCGACGTCCCAGGTGTGCAGCCGCCGCGCGCAGCGCCTGCGCCGCTGGCGCGCCAGCAGCACGCCGCCGCGCAGCAGATCGGCGCCGATCACGGTCAGCAGCAGCGCCACGCCGATGCGCACCCAGGGAACCGCCGCCGCCGCCGCCGCGCCCGCCGCGCGCAGCGGCGGCGGCCCCCCCGCCGTCGCCGCCGCCAGCGGCGTCACCATCGTATCCGGCGCCCAGGTCAGCAGCGCCAGCAGCGCCAGCAGCAGCATCCCGCCGAGCCGCAGCAGACTGCGCGTGCGCCGGCGCGCCAGCATCCACTCGGCATCCGTCTGCGGTCGCGTCCATGGATGGCCCGACCAGCGCGCCTGCCGCCCCGCCGGTCCGCCGCGCGGCATCCCGCTGCTCCCGCCGCCGCCGCCGGGGGCGCTGCGGCGCGCCACCCGCCCGCGGTCCGTCATGGCATCCCCCGTTCCGGCGCCGCGTCCACCGCCGGCGCGCCGCTCCACCAGCGTCCGTCCGGCAGCCAGACCGTCGCCCGCCGTTCCGTCGGAATCGGCGCCGCCGCCGGGCGCAGCGCCGGCAGATCGACCCCAAGCGTCATGACCGCCGCCGCCGGCGCCGCCGCCTGCACGTCCGCCGGCGGCGCGTCCCCGACCCACAGCAGCAGCGCCAGCATGCCGGGCGCCGGCAGGCGCAGCAGCGCGAGCGCATCCGGCGGCGTGGGACCGCCGATGACCGCGATGGCCAGCAGCAGCGGCGCCGCATCCGGCATGCGGGCGCCGCGCTGCACGGCGAAGCGCCGCTCCAGCGCCAGGCGCAGTCCGTCCGCCAGCGTCGCAGCATCGCTGCGGTCCCACGCCGCCGCCTCCCCCGCCGACCACAGCGCCCGCACGCCGTCCGGGTCCGCCAGCCATGTGCGCCACCCGCTGCGCCGGGCGGCGGCATGCATGCGCGCCAGCGCCCATGCCCCGCCCTCCCCATGCGCGCAGATGACCAGCGGCGGCGGCGTCCCGTCGGCGGGCCAGCCCCACCACAGCGTGCGCCCGCGCCGCAGGGTCAGCAGCGGCGCCGCCAGCCATGCCGCGCGCGCGGGAGGCGGCAGTCCGGGCGGCGCCCGCACCCCATCCGCCGTCTCCTCCCAGCGTCCGCCAACCTGCGCGCGCGCCCACGCCGCCCGCTCCGGCGCGCGCGCCAGCAGCAGCGTCGCCGTGGCGCGGCGGGCGTCCGCCACGCCCGCCGCCGGGACGCCGGGGTCCATCCCGGCGTCCCGCGCCGCCTGCCATGCCGCCGCCATCCGCGCGTGCGGCGGCGCGGGCGGCGCGGCGGCGGCCACGACCGGCGCCACGCCGCCCCGCGTCCAGCGCGGGGGGAACTGGGGGGTGCGGGGGGGGCGGGAGGGACGGGTCCATGGCGGCGCCGGCGGCGATTCCGGCGGCGGCGGGCGGACGGGGCGCTCCGGCGCCGTCCCTCCCGCGCCCCCGGTCGCCCCCCCGCCGCGGCGCAGCACGACCCCAAAGGCCGCCACGCTGCATGCCGCCCACAGCGCCCACGCTTCCATGGGCGCCGCCGCGCCAAGCAATGCCGGCGTGCCGAGCAGCGCCGCCACCGCGATGATCGGCACCGCGCGTCGCAGGTTCATGCGCCGCCTCCGTCGGGCAGGGGCGCCAGCAGCGCCGGGTCGCAGACGGCGTGCCAGAGGTCATCGTTGAGCGCCAGCACCATCGTCCACCCGCGCCAGCGCGCCCCCGCGCGCCCCGCCGCCGCCGCCGGCAGATCGTCCATCGTCGCCAGCAGCGCGCCGTCCGGCCAGGTCTGCAGCCCGATCCGCCCGTCCGCCTGCTGCACCGCCAGCGTGATCCGCTGCGGGTCGGCGACGTGCAGCGCCAGCGTGGATGGCGGCACGCTTCCCAGCAGCAGCGGGGAGCCGCCATCGAACGGCCAGTAGGTCAGCGCCGGTCGGTCGGCATACTGCGCCACCCAGAACAGGCCGTCGCCCCCCCATCCCAGCGGCGCCAGCCCGGCCGGACGCGCCGGACCCGGCGCCAGCGTCGCCGTCTGCACCCCGCGTCCGCCGCGCGGCAGCGTCACCAACAGCGCATCCGCCGCCGCGCCGTCCGCCGCCGCCGCGCCGAACAGCACCGCCGCCGCGCCGTTCGGCGCCCACTCCAGCGCCGCCGCCGGCGTCGGCATGACGCTGACCGCCGGCGCGTGCAGCGGCGACCCGTCGCCTCCCGCCGCATCCCACACCCGCACCACGCTCCCGCTCCCCGCGCGCAGCGCCAGCACCAGATACGCGCCGTCCGGCGACCACCATGCGCCGTCGACCGGCTGATCGGTCGTCAGCGTCTCGACCCGTCCGTCGGGCGACGTCAGCGTCAACCGTCCGCGCGCGCCGCTCCGGTCCGCCGGGTCCGGCTCCCACACGACCCGCACCCCCCGTCCGTCCGCCAGCGTCGCCGTATCGGCGACGGGATAGCGGTCCAGGTCGGGGGCGCGCGTGACCGCGGTCGCGGTCACGCGCACCACCGCCGGCGGCGCGTCCCCGGCGCCGCCGGCCACGGCGCGCCAGCCGCCGCGCGCATCCGCCGTCACCATGCGCCAGACGGCGCCCGGCGCCGGACGCGGCGCCAGCAGCAGCGCCGGACGCGGACGCCCCGGCGGAAACGTCACCGTCGTCGTCATGCCGACCGTCACCGTCACCGTCCGGCGCTGCGGATAGACCCCCGGCGCCTCCGCCGTCACCGTGTACACGCCCGGCGCGCCGCGCCAGACCAGCGCCTCCCCCGCCGCCGTCATCGGCGCATCCCCGACCCGCGCCGCAGCGGCGGCGTCCGCCGCATACACGACGACCACGCCATACACCGCATGCTGCCAGACCGCCAGCCCCAGCGCCGCCAGCAGCGCCAGCCCGCCGATTCCCAGCAGCAGCCGCCGCCGCCGCCGCAGCAGACGCGCCAGGCGCGCCTGCGCCACATCCAGATGCAGCACCGCAACGCCCAGGTCCAGATCGCGCATCGCCCCCTCCGCTCCGCTAGGCCGCATCGCGCCCCACCGCCGCCGCCCCGCCGGTCGCGGCGACGATGAGCGTATGCAGCGGTTCGGGCGCCCGCGGAATGCGCAGCGGGATCGGCGTCCGCCCCGCCAGCAGCAGCCCGGTGGCGCCGCGCTCATCCCGCCGACACTGCGACAGCCAGGCGACCTCGCCGGGCGTCAGCCCGAATTGCTTCGCCGCCGCCAGCACCGGATTGCGCTCATCATCGCCGCCATGCCGCGCCGGACGCACCTGGCGCAGCAGCAGCACGGTTTCGCAATTGTCCAGGTAGGTCATGCCGCCGGCATTGGGAACCACGGCGCCTCCCGGCGTGCGCTGCACCAGAAAATCGCGCACCTGCTGCGTGATGACCGTCGCCGCCGTGCGCAGCGACCGCCCAATGCGCGCAATCGTCTCCAGCACGCGCACGCCGGCGGCGCTGCCCAGGATCGTCCATGCCTCGTCCAGGATGATCTCCATCGGGCGGTCGCGGCGCTGCAAGGCGGTCGTGATGCAGTAATTGGCGATCAGCGGCGGCAGCACGCGCTGCAACGTCGCATCATCGCTCTGCACAAACCGACCGAGATCGATGCCCAGCACGCCGACATCGTCGCGCAGACGCGACGGCGGCACGCTGAGCGGCAACGTGCTCGGCGCATTGATCAGCCGCCCCAACGCGCCCGTGGTGAACAGGTCGAGCGCGCCCAGCAGCGCCTCGTCCGCGCCGCGCGCCTGCAGGCGCGCGGCGACCTCGCCCAACGTCGGCGCATCCGCATGCCAGGTCGCCGGGTCGTGCGTCATGCCGCGCGCGTCATAGCATGCCAGAATCGCCTCCTCGAGCTGCGCCTCGGCGCGCGGAGCAAGCGGCATGCCGCGCGCCTGCGCTTCGGTTGTCAGCAGGTACTTGACCAGCGCCGCCCGGTCCATCCGCACATCCAGCCCCTGCGCCCGCACCGTCGTCAGCGCCGCCGGGTCGCCATACGGCAGCATGAGCGGATTGATGCGCACCTCCGCCTGCTCCGACAGGACCAGATAGGTTCCGCCGAGGGTCTCCTCGATCAGCGCGCGATACTCCTGCCCCTTGGGGTCCATGACGACGATGGCGCAGCGACCGTAGGCGTACCGCTGCAGCAGCAGCAACGCCTGCACATACGTCTTGCCGCCGCCGGTCGCGGCAATGACCGCCTGGTGGGGCGACGGCAACGCAAAACGGTCCAGGATGACCGGCGCCCCGGTGTCGGCATGCACGCCGTACAGAATCGGCGCCTGCTCGCCGAGCGGCAGCGCCCGTCCGCCGTCCGGAATCAGGCGCGCCAGCGTCGGCGAATCGGCTTCCCGCACCAGGCGCAGGTCGTCGCGTCCGAGCGCCGTCGTGGTCAGCACCCCCTCCCAGTGCTGGTAGTCGCAGCGCACGATCTGCACCTGCTCGTCCACGCACGCATCGCGCAGCGCACGCTCCCGCGCGCGCAACTGCTCCAGACTCTCGCCCGCCACGGTCAGATACCAGGCATAGCGGTGGTGCCCGGTGCGCTCCTCTGCGAGCGCCCGCAGATGGCGCCGCAGGTCGCGCAAGGCGACATCCGCGTCGGGCTGCCCCTCATCATCCGCCAGCGACACCCCCAACCGGCGCGCCAGTTCCGCCAGCCGCTGCTTGACCGCCGCGCGCGGCAGCGGCTGATTGACCACCGTCATCTGCACCCCCGGCAGGCGCGCCAGCCGCCCGAATGTCGTCGGCGCCAGGCGGCGCGGCGGCGCCAGCACCGCATACGCCGCCATGTAACTGCGCCCGGAGCGCACATAGTCATGGGCGCTCCGGTCGACGCTCGACGGCGCGACCAGCGCGGCGTCATCCGTCGGCGTTTCCCGCGCCGCCGCCGCGCCGCCGCCGCTGCGCGCGCGCCGCCGCCAGGTGATCAGCGGCGCATTCGGGTCCACGGCGCGCTCCGCCCGCCACGGCGGGCGCGTCCCGCCATCATCGCTCCACGTCATGCCAGCACTCCTTCCGCATGCCACGGCGGACGCGGCCGACCGGACGTCTCCGGCGGCGTTTCCCGCGCCGCCGCCGGCGCGTCGGCCGGGGGGACCTCCCCGACCCGCGGGGGCGACTCACCCCCCGCGTCCGGCGGCAGCGCGTCCGGCGCCAGATCGAACGGCAACGCCGGCCCATCGGCGATCGGGGGGACGCCGGCATGCGCCCCGATCGGGTCGAACCCCATCCGCAGCAGGTCGCGGATGTCCCCCGCCCGCAACCGACGCGGCGGCGGTTCGACGCCCAACGCGGCAAACATGCCGATCAACCGCTGGATGCGCCGGAGCGCGTCCGCCGGCGCATCCCCCGGCAGCGCGCGCGGCGGCGGCGGCGGCGCCAGATCGCTCCACATGCCCGGCGTTGCGTCGTCCGGCGCTTCCGTCGGCGCCGCCAGAATCCAGCGCACCACCGGCGTGTGCGCCGCCGCCTGCGCCAGCCGCTCGACCGTCAGCGCCAGGGTCTCCAACACCAGATGCCCGGTCAGGTCCGGCGCCGCCGCCGCCGCGCCCCGCATGCGCGCCAGCAGCGGGCGGATGTCCGGCGGCGTGGCATACGTGTACAACAGAAACCGGTCCGGCATGCGCGCCAGCGCCGCCGTGTACTGCGCCAGCAGCGCCGCCAGCGCCGCATCGTCCAACAGGCGCATGTCCGGCGGCGTCAATTCCGCCAGCCCGACGGCGACGCCATCGGTGCGCAGCACATAGCCATCGCCGATCCGCGCCACCCCGATGGCCGCGGTGACATCGCCGACCCGGCTCATCGCCGCCTCCCATCCCCGGCGCGCCCCATGCGGTGCAGCCGCCGCACGCGCCGATAATGCCCGATGATCGCCGCCGCCGCCGCCGGCGCCGACCGTCCCCGAATCCGCGCCTCCGCCAGCGCCGCCAGCAGCGCCGGCGGCGCCAGCGTCGCCGCCGCCAGCGCCTCCCACGGCGCCGGCGTCAGCGCCGCCAGCGCGCCCCAGACCAGGACGCCCACCCCCATGATCGTCGCCGCCCGCGCCGGCAGCCGCAGCGTCACCCCCGGCACCGGGCGCAGCGTCACCATCGGACGCACGTTGAGCGCCGGCGTCTCATGCACCAGGTCGGCCCGATCCGGCCGTTCCGCTCGTTCCGCATCCATGGTTCCCTCCTCAGGGCGCGGCCGCCGCCGCCGCCGCCGCAATGATGGCGACCACCTGACTCAGCACCAGCGCCGCCAATCCGAACCCGCACGCCGCCAGCAGCGCCTTCGTCACGGTGACGTGCTGCGGCTCCGCCGACCAGCGCCGCCAGATGGCCCAGAGCAACGCCAGCGCCGCCGCCGTCGCCACGCCCCGCGTCACCCATGTCACCGGCGACGCCAGAAAAAAGGCCAGCGGCGGCAGCGGCCCATAGACGCCGGGCGTAAAGGCCGCCACCGCCAGATGCGAGTCGCGCACGACCCGCACAATGAAGGCCGCGCCGACCGCCCGCAGCGCCAGACCCCACCACGATACCGAATCCGGATCGCTCAGCAGGTCGAGCACGGCGGTGACGAGAATGACCAGCGCCGCCGCCAGCACCGCGCCCTCGCGCACCCAGGTCAGCAGCGGCGACAGAATCTCCAGATATCCGTCCATGCGTCCGCGCCTGCGCGATCACCGCGTCCCGGTCCCCCCGCCGGGGGGGGTGAGGAAGAAGGAGATGATCTGCGGCGCGTTAAAGGCGATGAACGCCACCAGCCCGACCCCCAGCGCCTTAAACACCGCCCCCCACCACGAGAATCGTTCGGGGTTGTTGGCCCACGAATCGTAGATGTTCCAGACCAGAATGATCGCTGCAATCACCGCGACGCCCGCCAGCGCCCATTCCAGCACCGGTTTCAGAAAATTTTCCAACGGCGGCAGTCCTCCCCACATACGCTCCTCCTTGCCATGATGCACACCCGGCGGCGCATCGCGCCGCCGGGTTCCAGCATAGCCGCCGCCGCCGCGCCGGACATCACCGAAAAGTAGGGAACTCCATTAACAGCCGAAGAGCCAGCCGAAGAGGAACTGCAGCACCTGCTCCAGCCAGGTCATCACGCGCGGACCGCCCAACGGACAGCGCGCCCCGCGCGCCCGGTCGTCGTTGCCCGGACTCCACCACGCCCCACCCGGATCGCCCGCCGGCGGCGGAACGACGAGGGTGGACGGGTGGCCCGGCGGCGGCAGTTGCAGCGGTTGATCGGCCAGCAGCGGATCGCCCGCCTCCCCCCACCCGACCGGCTCCATCCGCCCATCGCCCGCCATGCGCGCGCTGTCTTCCATCGCCAGCGGCAGCACCGCCAGCGGGTCCATCCAGATGCTCCAGCAGCCGTCGGCGCCGGGCGGCGGCGCGCCGTCCGGCGCGTCGGGAACCTGATACGGCGGACGGCACAGGTCGACCGGTTCGCCGCCAATGCGCGTCTGCAGGAACACGCCGCCGGTCCACGGCGCCGGCGGCGGGCGCCCCGTCGGCCCGATCCACCCGACCCGCCCGCGAAACTGGCGCACCACATCGCCGCCGCCGACGGCGCCCGGGTCCGGCTGCACGGGGGGACCGCAGCCGCGCAGGTAGCGCACCCCGACATCGGGATACCCCGGCGGTTCCGGGACACAGACGCCGTCGCCGGTCGGCGCATCCGGCGGCGGCGGCGCGGGCGCGCCGGGGTCCATGGTCAGCGTTTCGCACCCGCTCACGATCCGGCGCGCCTGCCAGAAATGGCGCTGATAGAAACTATTCCGCGCCACATCGTGCAGGATGCAGCCGGTCGCGTGGTTGTAGCAGTCCATGAACAGCCCATTGCCGACATAGATCGCCACGTGGTGCGTGGCGCCGCCGCCGGGGGCGGTCGGGTCGCCCGCGTTGCGCAGAAAGATCAGGTCGCCGGGCGCCCAGCAGGTCGTGGCGGCGCCGCGCAGATCGGCCAGGGTGCACGGAAGGGCGCGCCCCTGCGTCGCCTGGGTGAGGGTCGTCGACCCGATCGCGACGCCGGCGGAGATGTAGGCGCGCCAGACCAGCCCGCTGCAATCGAAACTGCGCGGGCCGGTGCGGGGATAGAAGGCGCCGGTCGCCGGATCGACCGGGTCACGCGGGTGGGCGCCCCCCTGCGAGTAGATCGCCCCCTGGGCCTGCAGGGCGGTCTGCGCCGCAATCAGGCACGCCGGCGCC